>Ga0164315_10002642_pt1 | contig 13758 bp, 11 predicted proteins | sample GuaBasSedimGuay6_FD_113737 | JGI IMG/M metagenome (GOLD analysis project Ga0164315, IMG submission 113737) | Subseafloor sediment microbial communities from Guaymas Basin, Gulf of California, Mexico - Guay6, Core 4569-2, 0-3 cm | ecosystem: Environmental > Aquatic > Marine > Hydrothermal vents... | reverse complement strand
GCTGGCCAAACAGGCCGGTTACGATGGCGTTGAAATCATGGCCTCAGAAGGTTATTTAATTAACCAGATGCTGGTCACCCGCACCAACAAGCGCACCGATCAATGGGGTGGTAGCTACGAAAACCGTATGCGCTTTGCCATTGAAATCATTAAACGCGTGAAAGAAAAAGTCGGTAATGACTTTATTCTGATGTATCGAATATCAGCTATCGACCTGGTCGAAGATGGTGCTACCGGCGCGGAGATTGTGCAATTGGCCCAGGCACTTGAACAGGCCGGCGTAACTATTTTCAACACCGGCATTGGCTGGCACGAAGCACGTATTCCTACCATCGCCTACATGGTACCCCGCGCGGCATGGCGTTTCGCCATCCGTAATCTCGCCGACAACATTAATATTCCGGTCATTGCGTCAAACCGCATCAATACTCCAGAAGTGGCCGAAGACATTGTCGCCAGCGGCGATGCCGCGATGGTGTCCATGGCGCGGCCCATGCTCGCCGACCCGCACTTTGCTAAAAAAGTCGCCGAGGGTCGTGCCAGCGAAATCAACACCTGTATCGGTTGTAATCAGGCCTGCCTGGATTTTATTTTCACCGACCGTGTTACCAGTTGTCTGGTCAATCCAAAAGCAGCGCGGGAGCTGGAGTTTAATGAAGCTGTCACCATCAAAGGCAATAAAACCGTCGCGGTAATTGGCTCTGGTCCTGCTGGTTTATCAGCAGCATGCACCGCCGCGGAGCGCGGTCACAAAGTCACCTTATTCGAAGCGGGTAGCGAAATCGGCGGTCAGTTGAATCTGGCTAAAATCGTGCCTGATAAAACTGAGTTTTATGAATTCATCCGCTACTTCCAGTCGCAACTGGATAAATTCGGTGTCGAGATTCAACTCAACACCAGGGTCGACGCAAATACCGTCGGTGACAAATTCGATGAAGTCATCGTCGCTACCGGCATCGTGCCTCGCATTCCAGATATCCCTGGCATTGATCATGCCTCGGTAATTTCATACCTCGACCTGTTAACCGGCAAGGCCAAAACCGGCAAGCGCGTGGCTATTCTTGGTGCCGGCGGTATCGGTTTTGATGTCGCGGTGCTACTAATCCATCACAAGAGTCAGGACAAGAGCGATAGCGCACCCGATACCGATAGCTTTCTCACCAAGTGGGGTGTCGATACCACCATGAGCGAGCCGGGCTCCCTCTCTAAAGCCGGGCCAAAATTCCCGGCCGCCGCCCATGAAATCACCATGATGCAGCGCAAGCCCAAATCCCTCGGTCGCAGTCTTGGCCTGACCAGCGGCTGGGTGCTCCGCGCTGAGCTGGATGCCGCTGGGGTCAATAGCATCCCGGGCGTGAGTTATCAAAAAATTGACGATGAAGGGCTGCACTACAGTGTCAATGACGAAGACAAGATCCTCGCCGTAGACAGTATCGTAATTTGTACCGGACAGGATTCTAACAATGCTCTTTATAATGAGCTGACAGAGGCAGGTATTAGCTGCCGCTTGATCGGCGGAGCTTCTGAAGCAAAGGAACTCGACGCATTGGCCGCAGTGAGTCAAGGCATGGAGGTAGCAGCGAACATTTAATGTGTGCTCAGGCCTTAGAGAACGAACCGCTACTGGCTAGAGCTGGGGCAAAAAGAGAACAGGTAGGTTCAAGAGTCGTCTGGAATAACTTCCCGCGCTTCAGTCCCGAACACGATTGGCATCAGTTGGTCATACGGCACGACCTTTTCAATTACAGAAGCGACGGCGCGCTGAACTTCATCGGTATATCCAGGTTTAATCTGTTCCCACCACAACGTTCCGCCCGGCATGGATATAAGCGCACCAACATACCCTTCCCATGCTTTATAGGTATCACTATCCAGTAAATTATTTTTGCGGGCTTCGAGTATGTCCTTAAATGACAGTACGATTGTCGATAGCACGCTATCAAGCATTACCCGTTCATCCGCATTGAGAGTGCGAAAATCCTGCAAGCCTTCTCTGAAAATCCGAGCATTATGTGGATTAGCGGCCCGCCAATGGTAGGAGGGTGCCATCGAATCGATGGTCTTTGTGTGATATTCCATCCTGGCAAAGTTGGTGCTCTGTCTCAGCTGAAGAGCAAGATAAAGCAGGGATAAAACCACAGCTGTCGCGCCAACTATTTCACCTATTGCTCCAATCGCGTCCCAGTTCATTTTTTATTCATAGCAATATTTTTTTGACCAATAGTTCCCACTACGTTTCTCGTCACTATTCTAACCGCCCAATAAAATCGATTACGGCATCGGAAAATACCGTATTCTGATCACCAGCCACCATATGACTGGCATCCGCCACGTCGACGTACTCTGCATGTTTCACCGCATCGCGAAACTCCTGGACACCTTCGTGACTGACCACATCGGATTGCGCGCCTCGCACCAGCAGGGTCGGAATTGTAATACTCGTTGCTTCTTCCAGCAGGTCCAGGCAGCGCGCCTGTATATTGCTTTGAAATTCACTGCCGATCAGGTGGGGATCCCAGTGCCAGATAAAACGACCATCTTCAGTTTCACGAAGGTTCTTGCGCAGACCTTCGAGGTTTTTGGTACGCTTTCTCCCGGTGTAACTGGCGATAGTGTCGGCGGCCTCTTCAAGGCTGTCAAAGCCGTCGGACTTCGAGCGCATAAAATCCAGAATACGCCCTACTCCCGCAGATTCCAGGCGCGGTGTCACATCCACCAGCACGATACCACGCAGGAGCGATTCGTCCACACAGGCTGTTGCCAGTGCAACGATGCCACCCTTGGATGCACCCACCACCACGGGCCTGGTAGCCAGGGTATCCAGTACAGTTTTCAGATCATCAACAAAGGCTCCTACCTCATAGTTGGTCTGGGGGCACCAGTCGGATTCACCATGGCCCCTCGAATCCATATTAATAACATGCCAGCCGGCTTTCGCCACAGCTATGGAGGCTTCGCCCCAGGAATGTCGTGTTTGACCACCGCCGTGCAAAAAGATGAGTGGTGGCTTATCAGGATCACCATAATGATCACCTTTTAGAGTAAGCCCTTCGTTAGAAGTGTACTGAACCGCTACTGCTTGCATGGAGTCTCCTTGAAGTTATAAATATATTTGTATCAGCCAGCGAACAAAGTCGGCAGCTATTCGATAATTATTCGACTACTTGTTAGGTAGTGACTTCCGCAGCAAAATCGCCAGTAAACCGCGACAACATTTCGTCCAGATCGCCATACATATTTCGAAAAGCATCGCGGACGCGTTCATAAGGGTGGTCTGTAAAGGTACCGTGGTCATGCACATACTCCATATGCTGGCGGCCTTCGCGGTCATAGGGATGCAACATGGCATCATCGTAGCCATTAAATTCCAGGGCCTTTATGCCGATCTTGTCGCACAACTCTTTATTGAACGCCGGCGTTGATTTTACCCAGCGGCCTTCGAGATACATTTCCACATAGCCATGATAAATAAACAGATCTTTGCCCTGCATGGCCGCCTTTAGTTTAGGCGTGCAAAGATGATTGCGAACATCGGCATAGCCAGGACGGGCGGGAATGCCCGCGGCGCGAGCCGATGCAGTCAGCAATATCGCTTTGGGCACACAAAATGCGGAGTCGCGTTCTGCGATGTTGCTGGCGATAAAATCACTCCGTGCCAACGACATACCATAAGGGTCGTATTTGAGTCCGTCCCGCACTGCGTAATAAAGCGCTACACCACACTCGGTTGGATTTGACCCCAGACCTTGCAGTGCTCGCTCGGCAAAGTGCTGAACAGAGGCGCTATCGGAATCCACAAAGATTCCGGGGCCCAGGTATTTATCGATCAAATTATTCTCGCTTGCAGCCATATTCCTCACTCAGCGCTCAGCTGGAGGCCTGTATCAAATAGAATTCCAGCACGGACTTTACCTACTAGTATGGTTTATTACCAGCAGGTATCATAATTACTACAGAAATGAGCTATAGCGAACATTACGATGAAGATAAGCGCTGAACTAGCGGTTACAGAGTCCCTCAGGTATTGAAAAAATCGCAACGCTCCTGCAAACGTTTTTTCAGACCTGCGGCAAGACCCACAGCATTGACCAAACTAACCAACTCATCCAGAGACGGACGATGCTGATTTTTGATGAGATTAAAATAATCAATGGTGATTTCCTGATTGGGCCGCTCAAGCAAGACAATTTCATCACCAACATTGATCAGGCCACTTTCCAGCACCCGATAGTACCAGCCAGCCATACGTTCCTGGTCGATGTACTCGGTAAGTTTTTCGACACCATATTTGGCATTTATTTTCCAGCAAGGCTGGCGCGGCTCTGATACCTGAACAGTGACCTCGCCCAAACGATAAATATCGCCGATACAAACTGAGTACTCGTCCATAGCAGCAATGGTTAGATTCTCACCGATTGATCCCTGCACCGCCGCATCTTCTAAACTGGGAAACTGTTCGATGATTCGTGCGTAACTATTAACGGCAAACTGATGAAGAGCTTTATCCGGGCCGCCGTGATAGCGTTTATCAACCTGGACATCGCCCTCTATACCAAGCTCACCTACCACTGCCTGGGTGATGGCAGTTTTGTAGATTCCGGTACGGTCGCCAGATGGCTCCAATATTTTGGCTTGCCCTGCGTATAGTGCCTGTACCTGCTTCAATTAGAGTTACCTTTACATTACAAATTTATTGGACATTATTATCAAATAGTAAATTATCGGCAAAAAAAACGAGGCCTAAGCCCCGTTTTTTATCAACATCTTATGTTACTTTATATCACTCAGGCGCGTCAGCTACCGGCACTGCCTCTGCAGGGACTGCTCGCTCTTTTTGGGGCAAGCCACCCTCTTCTTCAGAGACCTCCTTCATCGACAACTTGATACGGCCTCGAGCATCGACATCAAGTACTTTAACCTTGATGGTCTGACCTTCAGCAATGTAATCAGTGACTTTCTCAACACGCTCCTGGGCGATCTGCGAGATATGCACCAGACCGTCAGTACCGGGCATAATGGTCACAAAAGCGCCAAAATCGACAATACGAGCTACCTTGCCATCATATATACGACCGATTTCGGCTTCTGCAGTGATTTCCTCGATGCGGAACAGCGCCTGATCGAGGCCGTCACGGTCATCGCTGTAGATACGGATGCTGCCATCGTCTTCAATATCGATGGTCGCACCGGTTTCTTCGGTGAGGGCACGAATAGTTGCGCCACCTTTACCGATGACATCACGGATTTTGTCAGGATCAATTTTAATGGTGACGTAGCGTGGTGCCGTTTCGGCGACTTCCGTACGACTGGTTTCAATTATCTTGTTCATTTCGCCGAGGATATGTAAACGCGCCTGTAATGCCTGAGAAAGCGCAGTTTCCATAATTTCTTCGGTAATGCCTTCGATCTTGATGTCCATTTGCAGTGCAGTAATACCGGCGGACGTACCCGCTACTTTAAAGTCCATATCGCCGAGATGATCTTCGTCGCCCAATATATCCGTCAATACAGCAAATCCGCTTTCTTCTTTTACCAGACCCATGGCGATACCGGCGACGGGTGCTTTAAGCGGCACGCCGGCGTCCATCAATGCCAGACTGGAGCCACAAACCGAAGCCATAGAACTGGAACCGTTTGATTCGGTAATCTCGGACACGACGCGGATGGTGTAAGGAAAGGCATCCTGATCAGGCAGCACTGCCGCAATACCACGACGGGCGAGTCGGCCATGACCAGTTTCTCGTCGACTGGTGCCACCCATACGACCGGCTTCACCTACTGAATAAGGAGGGAAGTTGTAATGCAGCATAAAGCCGTCTTCTTTGCTGCCCTGCAGTGTTTCAAGCCGCTGAGCATCACGCAATGAACCCAGTGTAGTGACCACGATGGCCTGAGTTTCACCACGGGTAAACAGAGCCGAACCATGGGTGCTGGGCAACAAACCAACTTCTACCGCTACCGGTCGAACAGTTGTGCTATCGCGCCCATCTATACGCGGCTCGCCGCGAATAATACGGCCACGAACAATTTTCTTTTCAAGCTTTTTGAAAGCTTCACGGACATCGTCTTCGTTAATATCTCCGCCTTCTACCACCAGCGTTGCAATCGCCCCGGCGCGCAAGTCTCCCAGGCGAACAGTGCGTTCCTGCTTATCGGTAACAAGATAGGCTTCTTCTATACCAGCACCGATTTCCGTTTGCAAGCGATCTGCAACAGCAATATTTTCTGGCTCTGCCTGCCAGTCCCATTTGGGTTTGCCAGCTTCGCTGGCCAATTCTTCAATGACCTGGATAACGGCCTGCATTTCCTGATGAGCGTAAAGCACAGCACCAAGCATCAGGTCTTCGGACAGTTCACTGGCCTCCGACTCAACCATCAATACAGCATCTTTAGTGCCCGCTACAACCATATCCAGCCGAGAATCTTTCAAGGCCGCAAAGCCGGGGTTTAACAAATAGCCGTCTGCCTCAGTAAAGCCTACACGCGCAGCACCAACTGGGCCATTAAACGGTAGACCAGATATCGCCAGAGCAGCGGATGCACCGATCAATGCGGGTATATCTGGATCAATGTCTTTATTTGACGACATAACCGTGAGTACGACCTGTACTTCATTTTTAAAACCATCGGGAAACAGGGGGCGAATCGGTCGATCAATCAATCGACAGGTCAGGGTTTCTTTCTCGTTTGGACGCCCTTCACGTTTGAAAAACCCGCCGGGGATTTTTCCTGCTGCGTAGGTCTTTTCCTGATAGTTAACAGTCAGCGGGAAGAAATCCTGTCCGGCACGAACATTTTTCGCGCCTACCACCGTACATAGGACAACGGTATCGTCCATACTACACACCACCGCACCGCTCGCCTGTCTGGCAATGCGCCCAGTTTCCAGAGTCACGGTGTGCTTACCATATTGAAATGTTTTACTTATGGGGTTCACAATTTTCACCTTTTAAATAACTTCAATGGCCCCAAATCGGAGCCATTGTTTTCGAATTATTATCGACGTAAGCCCAGCTTTTTAATCAACTGGCTGTAACGATCGACATCCTTGCTCTTCAGATAATCGAGCAGCTTTCTACGCTGATTAACCATACGGATCAAGCCACGACGACTATGATGATCCTTTTTAAAGGCTGCAAAATGCTCCTGCAATTTGTTAACATTTGCCGTTAACAGAGCCACCTGTACCTCAGGGGAACCGGTATCTCCCTCACCACGGGCATTATCTTTTACAATTGTTGCTTTATCTTCTGCACTCAGTGCCATTTTCTTCTCTCCAATATGCCAGTTAATTCAGGTTCGTCCACGCATATTTATAGACGACCCAATTTATGCCGATACTGCTAAATCAGCACCTGCAAAACAGGCAATGTTATAGCTCGGCTATCTTTAAAGCTGGGAAATTATTGCCCAGCCACCAAACGGCGCGGCGTAACTCGTCCATCATCAAGGACTTCACCAACACCTAAAAAATCACCATCATCGCGAAAAATGCGCACTATATCGCCTTCTTCCGCATCACGGTAGGCCACCGGAGTCATCACCGGCTGACCACGACGAAAGTACCACGCTGAACTTTCTGGCAGCTCAACAGCCAGGCGATCTGCCACTGCAGCGTCCAGCGGCCGCAACAGAAAATCGAGGTCTTCTCCGCGCTTGCCTTCACGTAGGGCTTCGAGTTGCTCAAGCGTAACTGCTTCGTCAAGCCCAAATGGCCCAGCAGCACTACGGCATAAACTAGATACGTGCGCGCCAACGCCCAGCGCCTTACCCATATCTTCAGAGATGGTTCGAATATATGTGCCTTTGCTGCAATGTATTTCGACGTCCGCTTCTGCCACTTCACCAGGCCTGAAAGCTAACAATTCAAAGCGATATATCATTGCAGATCGAGCCTTTCGCTCTACTTCAATACCTTGCCTGGCAAGTTTATATAAAGGTTGTCCCTTGTGTTTAAGCGCTGAATACATAGACGGAATCTGTTCTATCTCACCACGAAAAGCTGGCAAGGCCGCCTCTATTTTTTCAGCAGTCAATCCGCTAGCATCACTACAGCTGACTATATCGCCATCTGCATCCCCAGTTTCAGTTGCCACACCAAAGCTAAAGGTGCTGCGGTAGACTTTATCGGCCTCTAGCAAGAATTGAGTAAACTTGGTCGCCTCACCAAGGCAGATAGGCAACACGCCAGTCGCCAATGGATCCAGGCTCCCAGTATGTCCAGCTTTGGCCGCATAAAACAGGTGTTTAACTTTTTGCAGGGCTTCGTTTGAAGTCAGGCCAGCTGGCTTGTCCAATATTAGAATACCGTCTACCGGTCGGCCCTTTTGACGACGTTTTGCCAAACTACTTATCCTCGCCTTCAGCATCGGATTGATGATCCTGAGCGACGGCGTAATCTATCAAAGCCGACAAATGTCGACCGCGATCGCCGGTATCATCATAAAAAAAAGTCAATCGCGGTGTTACTCGCAAACGCATACGCCGCATCAATAGTGAGCGTAAAAACCCTGCTGCCTTATTGAGCACGGCAATACGCAGAGTATGCTCATCGTCATCGAGTTCTTCAATAAAATTCACGAACACTTTAGCAGCGGTAATATCTCGACTGACATCGACCCCAGTCACATTAATCATCGACAAACGTGGATCGCGAAGTTCCTGGCGAATCATATCCGCCAGCTCGCGCTGCACGGCATCGGCCACCCGGTCACTACGGCTGAACTCTCTAGGCATAGTTCAATGCCTACTACAGCTCTCGGGCTATGTGCTGGATATCATAGACTTCAATCTGATCACCCGCCTTGACATCGTTATAATCCTTGACGCCGATACCACATTCCATGCCATTGCGCACATCATTAACATCGTCCTTAAAGCGACGCAAAGACTCCAGCTCCCCCTGATAAATGACCACATTATCGCGAAGTACACGAATAGGTTTATTGCGATGTAAAGTACCTTCGATAACCATACAGCCAGCAATTTGACCAAACTTTGGTGACCTGAATACATCGCGAACCTCGGCAATTCCGACGATTTCCTCGCGGATCTCAGGGTCGAGCATACCGGAAAGTCCCTGTTTAACTTCATCGAGCAAGTTGTAAATAACGCTGTAATAGCGAATTTCGACGCTTTCCTCTTCCGCTCGACGTCGCGCAGGGGTGTCGGCCCTGACATTAAAGCCCATCACCACTGCGCCAGTAGTGAAAGCCAGGTCTATATCGGATTCATTGAGTCCACCGACTCCGGAGGAAACTACTTTCACCTCCACCTCATCGGTCGCAAAATCTGCCAATGCTGACAGGATAGCCTCCAGGGAGCCTCTGACATCCGCTTTGATAAGTACTGGCAATACTTTCTTACCGCTACCCTCAAAGGTTGCAAACATGTTTTCAAGCTGTGAGGCTTGCTGACGCGCGACCTTTTCTTCCCGGGCTTTTTGCTGGCGATGCTCAGCGACTTCCCGTGCTTTGCGCTCATCACTGATCACAGCAAATTCATCACCGGCATCTGGTGGTGTATCTAAACCGAGTATTTCCACAGGAATCGATGGCCCGGCCTCAGCAATTACTGCCCCCGACTCATCCATCATCGCACGAATTTTGCCTACGCTTTCTCCTGCCAGGATAAAATCGCCTTTGCTCAAGGTGCCCGCCAACACCAATGCTGTGGCAACAACGCCACGACCTTTGTCCACTCGCGCCTCTACAATGACACCCTGAGCTGGCACATTGGTTGGTGCAGCAAGCTCTAATAATTCGGCCTGCAAGAGAATGGCCTCCAGCAACTCATCTATGCCTTCCCCGGTGTGGGCAGAAACTTTCACGAACTGGGTGTCACCCCCCCAATCTTCGGGAATCACATCCTTTGCCGCCAGCTCGTTTATGACTCGGTCGGGATCCGCACCATCCTTATCAATCTTGTTAATAGCCACCACTATGGGTACACCGGCTGCTCGTGAATGCTGAATAGCCTCTTCCGTTTGAGGCATTACACCATCATCAGCGGCGACAACCAAAATAACCACATCTGTCGCCCTGGCACCACGAGCACGCATAGCAGTGAAGGCCGCGTGACCAGGAGTATCAAGAAAAGTAACCATGCCATGTGGCGTTTCCACGTGATAGGCACCTATGTGCTGAGTGATGCCACCCGCCTCTCCCAGAGCAACACGACTATCACGGATGTGATCAAGCAATGAAGTCTTACCGTGGTCTACATGCCCCATTACTGTTACCACGGGGGCCCGCTTCTCAGCAGTTCCGTCTACAGCCAGCTCCTGACGCAACTGTTCTTCAACTGCATCGGCCACGTCTTTAACCACTTTCGGGCGGTGACCCAACTCTTCGGTCACCAGTACGGCTGTATCCTGATCAATACTGTCATTAATGGTTACCATCGCGCCCATTTTCATCAGTTCTTTGATAACAGCAGCAGCTTTCACTGACATTTGCCGCGCCAGATCAGCGACAACGATGGTCTCGCCGATTTCCACGTCGTGTACTATTTTATCAGTGGGTTTCTGGAAAACGTGGACATTTTCCATTTTCACTATAGGTACAGAAGACTTTAAACGGGTGCTTTTCGGTTTCTCGTCATCATTAAGATCGCCGTCATCGATAAGATCGCCAGCTTTTCGTTTGCGAGTACCTTTGACCAGCTTTTTCTTCTTCGGCCGGTCTTCAAGGTCGTCGGGCTTATCCCGCCTTTTTGACAGCTTGCCACTGGGCTCCCCAGTAACTCCAGGCTCTGGAACAGCAGACGCCGGCGAGGGCATCACTGACTCTGGCTTCTTCACTTCTGCACTTTGTTTTTGTTGCGCCGCCTGTTCAACAGCTAGCTTAGCTGCCTCATCCTCTTTATTGCGCGCATCAACCGCCGCCAGGCGTTTTGCCTCTGCACTCGCCAGTGTGGATTGAAAACTATCAGCAGTTTGCTCCGTGGATCCACTCTCCGCCGCTTCACCCGTCACAGATCCTGGAACTGATTCTGGAGCAACAGCGTCACGTTTTACGTAGGTGCGTTTTTTTCGCACCACAACATTGACAGTTTTCCTTCCCGCACCTGCTTTCAATGTGCTTGTGCTTTTACGCCGTAAAGTGATTTTTTTAGGCTCACTTGCCTGTTCACCGTGCAGGCTCTTCAGATGAACCAGCAATTTTTGCTTTTCTTCATCTGTAACTGTTGTTTCACTAGTTTTATCTGCCAGGCCCGCCTCATGCATTTGCTCCAGCAAACGCTCTATCGAAGTTCCCACTGTTTCGGCCAGTTCACTAACAGTAACTTCAGCCATCAGATTTCCTCACTAATTACCTTATAGCACTACTAAAAAAGCGATTGTCTACTGCGCTTCTTCCTCAAACCACGGCGCACGAGCAGTCAAGATCAACTGTACAGCGCGGTCGTGATCAATATTTTCAATATCCTGCAAGTCATCGATGGACAATTCCGCCAGGTCTTCCATGGTGACAATACTGCTGGCCGCCAACTTATATGCGAGGGTCTGGTCCATACCTTCCATAGTTAACAAATCCTCAGCGGGCTCAGCATTTGCCAGCTCTTCCTCCGATGTCAGGGCTGCAGTCAACAATGCATCCTTGGCGCGCGCCCGTAATTCTTCAGCGATCTCCTGATCAAAACCTTCTGTCATCGCTAACTCTTCAAGGGGCACATAGGCCACCTCTTCTACCGAGGTAAATCCTTCCTCGACCAGAACGATAGCAACATCTTCATCGATGTCGAATTTCCGCATAAACTCTTCGACGATAGTGCCGGCTTCTTCGTTTTGTTTATCTTCGAGCTCTTCCACGGTCATGATATTGACATGCCAGCCGGTCAGCTCAGAAGCCAGGCGAACATTTTGACCACTTTTACCGATAGCCTGGGCCAGGTTGTCCTGGGCCACCGCTACGTCCATAGTGTTGTTGTCTTCATCCACGACAATCGACTCAACCTCCGCCGGCGCCATGGCATTAACCATCAATTTCGCTTGATTATCGTCCCACAGCACGATATCGATACGCTCACCATCAAGCTCATTGGACACCGCCTGTACCCTGGCGCCTCTCATACCGACACAGGCACCCACCGGGTCGATACGTCCATCGTTGGTTTTGACCGCAATCTTGGCGCGTGAACCAGTGTCTCGTGCTGCCGCTCGAATCTCAATGACCTGTTCCGCAATTTCCGGCACTTCAACACGAAATAACTCAATCAACATTTCGTTACAGGCGCGACTAAGCAATAACTGTGGGCCACGGCCCTCTGTGCGAATATCGAACAGTATCGCGCGGGCTCGGTCATTAACACGAAACACTTCACGACCGACAAGTTCCTCACGCGGTAACAGGCCTTCTGCATTGTTACCGAGATCAACAATAATATGTTCACGCGTCACCTTTTTAACAGTGCCGCCAATCAATTCGCCGACTCTGTCACGATATTTTTCAACCACCAGCTCTCGTTCTGCTTCGCGAACTTTCTGAACGATGACCTGTTTGGCCGTCTGCGCCGCAATACGGCCAAACTTGATATTGTCAATCTTCTCCTCGTAGGTATCACCTGCCACCAACGCGGGATTTTTCTCGTGAGCTTCTTCGAGAGTGAACTGGGTACCAAGTTCGGCCAGTGTTTCATCATCAACAACGTCCCACCAACGAAAGCTATCGTAATCGCCAGTTTCATAATCGATAACTACTCTAATATTGGATTGTTCGTCATAGCGTTTTTTTGTCGCTATGGCCAGGGCTTCTTCGATCGCTTCGAAAATGACGCCTTTGGCAACACCTTTTTCGTTAGAAACCGCTTCAGCAACTAGCAATATTTCTTTGTCCATCCGTAAGCCCTATATAGTTACCGCTAAATAGTTACCGCTAAAAATGGGGAATCACTCTCGCTTTCTCAACACTTTCAAACGGAAACGAGTACTCATGTTGATCAACATTCAAGACAATGTCCCCTGCCTCGATCGCTTCCAGTTTGCCCTTAAAACTACGCCTCCCTTCAAACGGGAAACGCAACTTCACATTTATTGTTTCACCGATGAAGCCGCGATATTGCGCGGGTGTAAATAGCGGCCTGTCCAGTCCTGGCGAAGAAACCTCAAGCGTATATTCACCATGAATGGGATCCTCAACATCGAATACTGAGCTGAGTTGGCGACTTACCCGCTCACAGTCACCAACTCCCACACCATCTTCATGATCTATATAGACTCGAAGCATACTGGTTTTACCGCGGACAAAAAACTCTACACCCCATAGGGTGAGCCCCATTGCCTCGACAACAGGCTCAACCAGCAACACTAATTTATCCCGTGAAATGGCCATTCACCTGCCTATACATAGCGGAGCAATAAATACCAGGGCAATACTCCGTAAACCCATGCTTACAAAGCCAATAACAAAAAGCCCCTGTAAACAGGGGCTTTACGCACTGCGCACCTAAGCTGCGCAATATTGGTAGCGGGGGCAGGATTCGAACCTACGACCTTCGGGTTATGAGCCCGACGAGCTACCAGGCTGCTCCACCCCGCAATCAATTCTGTATTACATTAGCGCATTCATAGCCCGCTACTACGCCATATCCACAACAGCCAGACCTGGTAAACTGGCTGCCTTAAGGGCGAGGGATTATAGGCCCGAGGTGTATCGCGGTCAAGCGCCTGACCGCTTGTAGTTTGGCAATCACATTTGGCCAGCGCGCTGTATACAAAAGCGCATTATATGACCCACGAAATATGACCCACGAAACTTG
>Ga0164315_10002641_pt1 | contig 13758 bp, 13 predicted proteins | sample GuaBasSedimGuay6_FD_113737 | JGI IMG/M metagenome (GOLD analysis project Ga0164315, IMG submission 113737) | Subseafloor sediment microbial communities from Guaymas Basin, Gulf of California, Mexico - Guay6, Core 4569-2, 0-3 cm | ecosystem: Environmental > Aquatic > Marine > Hydrothermal vents... | reverse complement strand
GCATGAACTCCAACTCCCACGAACTACGATATATAATCGGATAGTCCCCAGTATACTTCTGCGGATACTGGGGATTAAATGCGCCTTTGTTAGTTGAGCGAGCCATTAGTTTAGGGATGATCTCTGCTTGTTTAACTCTCGTGCATTGTCCGCAGCAGCATACTTATCGTCGGCGGCTGCTCCCGCAATCGCTTCTGCTTCGGAGGCTGCTTCTGCTTTAGCACGGTTATCATCCGCTTGCGCTTGGAATATTCTGGCCTTTCGGGTATCACCACGTTCAGCAGCACTATCTGCCGCCCGTTGGTCGGATTCGGCAAGACTACTGTGTTGTGCCGCACTATCGCGTTGGCGTACCTCTTCCCTCTGTAATTCATTGCCTTCCGCTACAAGCGCATAATCATCTATGATCACTGCTCTTTCGGGTGCGGGACCGGTGCTTGATGGCGATGCGCTGGAAACACCCGCCGCCTCGCTGGTGTTGTCTAGTGCTGATTTTTCTTGCTCGGTAGCAAATTCACCAGCACGCTGTGCAGCTTTCTGATCCTTGATTGATTCATTTAGCTCTGCTTCCCGCTCATTAAGTTCTACTAGGCGTGCTTCGGGATCACGAAGTGGAACCCGACCTTCCCTGATGGCATCCTTCTCTGCTTGGATTTGGTCTAAGTCTTGCTGCTTACCAGCCAGACTGTTTGGTATAGTTGGATTCAATTCGCTTTCGAGTGCAGGTTCTACAACGGTGGTGGCGAATTCGTTTGCTTGATTTAATTCTCGCCTTCTTGCTTCCGCCAACCTAGCTGCTCTGGCATCGGCGGGGGCCATTATGCCATCTACGAGTTCTACTGGACGGTTAACAACTTCTTCTAATCCGTCACGGGCGATACCCGCCTTGCGCGGACCATCAAGTCGAACAACCTGTTCGCCGGAAATACGACCACGGTTCTGGCCGATTGTGAAGTAATATCCTTCATAGTCAAACGATGCCTGCACGCGGACGTTACCGGTGCGGTCTTCCATATCAAGATTGTCGTGAGCCCATGAGGTTATCATCGGGTTGTGATACCAATATACATTGACACCATCCGGCTCTGTGCCCATGTCGGCGATTACGATGGATTCGAAGAAATGCCTTCCGTCATTGGGCTTCAGTTTCATACCCAATGAAGGTCTACGCCCCATGGCCGAACGCATTTCGCCACCATCGGTTGCAGTCAACTTGTCAGAGAATTGGTATGATTGGTACTCACCAACTCCAGATAAATTTGAACGCCGGTCTGTCCCCGACAGTGAATCGCCGATGGTTGCTTGGTGTGTATAAAAATTCAAATGTTCCTTCCAAAGGGCTTGAACAGTGGAAGTGGAATCATCATGAAATGTCATAGTGGCTTGTGGATATTCTACCTGTGTCGGAATAATAATCCATTTGTTGTACGACCGCATCTTTTCGGTCTTGAATGTGGCCTGTGGGTGATCGATGCTCAACAGGTGCACGTATAGCCTTCTGTTATCATCGACAAGTTCGCGCAAATTGGTTACGGGATTATCAAACGCTCGCGGGCTGAATGTGAATTCAACCGACCATGTAAATTTGAATCGGGGGATGCTAAGTGCCGAGGCAGAATTGCCCGGAGCCGCCTGTAAGTTCCTTGCATCTTGAGCATAGTTTACGAACGGCCAACCGGTTTCGCCGTTTATTGTGTTCAAGTCGCGCTTATTGACTGCCATATTCGATTCTCCTCGTAAATATATTTACTCGCAGACCACAACCAAATACCGGAGAAAGCATGCGCATTGATGTACGTAACGGGAATGTTGATAAAGCATTAAAGATTCTCAAGAAGAAATTGTTCGATGAAGGTGCCATTCGTGATGCCATGGATCGTCGCTATTATGAAAAGCCATCGGACACTCGCCGCAAGAAACACAAGGAGGCTGTCAACCGCACCAAGAAGAACTTGGACAAGGAACGCGCTAAGCACGAAGCCGCACGTTTACGACGCAAATAAAAAAAGGGGCCAAAGAGCCCCTTTTTCAATTCTAACGTTCGATTAGAACGAGCCGCTAGCACTACCACCAATCGATACACCACCGATTGAAGTTGAACCAGAGACGCCGATGCTTACTGAAGCACCTGATGTGCTTACACCAGAACCACCCGCAGCACCAGAACCAGTCGAGAGTACACCCGCCTGTGAACCGATTTCTGGGGCATGAGAGAATACACCCATGCGGAAACCGTCTTGGTTGAAGCCGATAACGTTATCGTAACGGAGAGTCAGCGTGATTTCCATCGGTGCTGCTTCTTCATAGGATAGTTCGTTCAGGTTCATGTTGGTGATGTGACAACCAGCGAAGCACCATTTCTGAATGATGTTCGGGTCGGATGCAGTGCCACCAGCAGACTGGCCACCAGCAAGAACGTCCAAGTCGATTTCGAACTTGTAGTTTTCACCAGCACGGGACATCGTCTGGTCGAAGAAGTTCTGTTGCTTGGCAACCTGCTCTTGTACGCGACGCTGTACGGAGTTGGTGATGTCGTCTACGAAAACAACGTCCACTGTTCCCCATTCACCACGTGTGCCGATGTAGACAGTAGAGACGTATGAGTAAAGAGTCTGGGTTTCGAATTCAAGCGTGGGACGACCCATACGGCGAACTTGTCGAGTCAGGTCATACGGTGCTACTTCACCCGGCGTTCCGAAGTTGAAGAACAACGCACGAAAGCGGTTGGATAAAATCGGCTGAAGCTGTGCTGAACGATCACCATTCAGTCCCGGTACTCCGAAATTTGAGAGGCTATTTACGGTCACTTTTCTTTCCTTTTCAATGACTTGGTGATAATTATGACAGTTGACTTAACAATCACTAAGTGTTATATTAGTTATATCTATTTATGTTACTATGCAAGGTTATATGTATGAGACGGCTCACACATGAGGAATTTGTTACAAGAGTTAAAAAAAGACATCCAGAGTTGCGAGTAAATTCTCAGTATCGCAATACCCGTTCGCCGGTTCGGATGAGATGTACCAAGAAGGATTCTATTGGTGAGGCGCACGGAGAATTTACCGTTCGTGACACTAGTGCATTCCTGCACGGAAAAAATAATCGTAATGGCTGTAAAAAGTGTGCGAACGAAAGTAGGTCGATAGCAAAAACGCAACACAGTTATAACTACAATTATTTTGATGTTCCCAACATGGAGAACTGTTACTGGGCTGGTTTCATTGCTGCGGATGGGTGTATAACAACTAAAAATCAAATTATCAAGTTATCAAATAAGGATAAACATCATCTTCAAACCCTCGCAGAGGCGGTTTTATTCACGGGAAAATTGTATGGTTATAATCGCGAAACAAACTTTGGAAAATATACAACAACAGAATTATACTTTTCTAACGGACTCCGATGGATTACTGCGTTACAAAATAATTTCAATATTGGTACACAGAAGTCTCTTACGTATACCCACCCAAACAACCTCACCGACGAGCAATCATTGGCATTCATCAGGGGATATATTGATGGTGATGGGCATGTTTCTCGGAATCCTCGTATCAGGATAGGTGCGGCAGGGACACTAGATACGTTGATGTGGATTCAGCAGCACTTCGATAGAATATCCCCGTCATGTTCTCTTAATGGGATGACGGCCAAACCAAGGAAGATGAGAGGATGTAATGTATATTATTACGAGATTGCACACAAACGGGCCGAGAAAGCAATTAATATTTTAGCAAAACTCGATACACCAGCACTGAAAAGAAAATGGTATGTCTAAGAACTGAATGGTTATTTTGAGGTGTCAAGAATATCTGGTGGTATGACTACAGAATAATCGACCCAAATACTGTCATCACCATCCGCAAATTGTCCGACTGCGCCGAATTCTTGGAGGGTTTCAACGGTTTCGCGGTTGGTCATTTCTATATGATAAGCACCGAGCATGGCATTCACGCCATACTTCTCTTTGCTCCGGTGTACACTCACGACATCACCATCAGGGTGACGAAGTAGGTAGTAAAAATCAGGTTCGTATATTTCCATAAAGTACGTAAGGCATCGCGTTGTCGATTGGTAATTTCATAATGTCAGCTTCCTCCATACCCTTGATGTATCCTATCAGGATTTTCATTGGAATCGTGTGAGTACAGAGCCAAACATTCTTGCCCTCATTCACCAACGGTACCACATACTCGCGGAAGAACGGAATCACTCGGTCTTCGACATCACGGAACGATTCTCCCTGTGGTGGCGCTTCGAAGTAATCTCGCTGCCATAGCTTGTAATATTTAGGAGCAAACTGCTTTCTGATGTCCTGATAGGTCATCCCCTCCAGAGTACCCCCCGAGCGCTCCCTGAGTTCTTCTGAGAGCGTCCAAGACTCTCTCGGGTGCGTGTGCCCTATTGCATGCCAAGTCGTGTCCTGACAGCGCTCAAGGTCGCTCAGGAAGACGGCATCGTATTTGTATCCACCCATATCATCTTTCAACTCCATGGATTGTACTATACCATGAGGAGTTAATGGTGATTGTGTGTGCCCGACCTTTCGGTTCTCGATATTTGCAACGCATTCGGCGTGTCTGATTAGTACTAGCATTTAATGGTACGGTATGTAAAATAATTCATGTGCATTCGTTGCACGGCTTGTCCACGCCTTATTAACATGGTCGAGCATCTTGTCATTGACTTTCATCTGCTCTTCCATATTATTCAACATTAGACCCAATGTGATACGAGTCGTTTCATTCGCAATGAAACGATTTAGAAAATCCGTGTACTCCAACATTTCGCCCATTGATGGGGAGTGACCGTTGGCATCTTCTTTCCCCTCTTTCTTGGTAATGGTTACGCCTTTGAATACCCGAGCTTCGTCCTTTGTGTATCCAAGTTCGGTATCGGATGGCGCGGTGTCGAACGTGGTTTCGGCAAATACCTCAAACACGATTCTGATTCCAGATTTCTTTTTAATGGTACCTTCGATGAAACTCTTCTTACCCCATCCAACCATCGGGTATGATGCACGCGGCTTTACCTGAGACATCTTCGCAATAACGGCATCGAAATCTACGTCGTAGTCATTAACGGGTTGGTGCATTCCGGCCATAAAAGTATTCCTCCAAGTACTAGAGTATATATCTTTTCTAGACCCTATGCAATGGGATAACCGGCAAGTCTTCTGATTTCTGCGAGTTCTGCTTGGAATGCAGCTTCTCGGCGACGGGCTTCCAATGAGAGTTCCTGCTGTTTGCTGTGGTCTTTGGCTGGTTTGATTCCTGTACGAAGTGTTTGATTCAAGATAGCCGCAGTGTTGTTGACGAGTTGATCCATGGCGAGCGCCAACTGGTCTTCATCAAATTCCGCTGCCAGCTTATCTTTCTCGCCCGCATCTCCTAGTTTCATATCGGGAAAATTTCCGTATTCGCCACGGTGGTCACTACTACCATGGTGACCGTCTTCTAGTTGTATACCACTACCATGGTAGCTGCTAGACCAATGAGCCCACGCATAATAATCTTCATCTTCATACGCGTCTTCACCACCGCCCGTCATACCAGCCGCTACGATGTTCAATAATTCTTGCATACCAATAGTCATCGCCCACGGTCCGAATACGGGATTGCTCCTATCCTTTTCGCCCACATAAATATTGTGCGGCTGCACGCGGATACCTTCAGATGCATACGCCTCAAGTCGCTCGATGATTTGTTCTTTGATTTTCTCAATCTGATGATTAACGGCGCTCGAATCGATTGCTTTGTGAGCAGCATCAACCACGTAATCGTAAAACCGGTTGTTCTCTCCCTCTTGCTCCAGCTTCTTCGCTATCTTCCGTGCCATCTTGTGCTGGTCTTCGGACGGCTCGATACCTAATCCACGAGCCACACTTATCACAAGACGGATTGGTAGTTCCTCGAATACCTGTGTTAGGAACTCCTCATCGATGGATTCGTCTATATTTTCTTTGGTGATAATCAAATCATCAATGTCTTCTAGAAGGCTGAACAAACTTTTCGGAGCAGCATCGTCAAAGTAATCAACAACCTCCTCGTAGTTCTCCCATTCTCCCATAATAACATCAACCGCGTGCATTCCCTTTTCTGCATTCGCCAGATCAAATTTCACATGCCCGGGAGTATCCAGCCTTTGTTCACTCATCAGGGATTCTAATTCATTCGCCGCCTTTTCGTATTCTCCAGCTTCCCATGCCTTCTCGATGCGGTATGTTGCACCAGCTAATGCTGGTTTTTCGTCAATGAGTTGTTCCCTAAGCCCTTCCTCTTCCAAATGACCCAGACTAAAATTCTCTTCGGGCATGTAACCACCACCGATTATTCCTTCAACGATGTCGTGACGGAGCAACGGAACGATGTATTTGTGATATCTTGGTGCGGGTTTCTTATTACCACGCCCCTTCATTTCGGTTAACATTCCACTCTCGGTTAGGATGAAAGTTGCCATGCAGGAATATCTCATCTTACCATCCGTAGGGAATTCCTTACGCAGACTGAGAATAGTATCATCCGTATTCTCTCGTGGGGAGTTTCCACAATGCCCCATACAATCACCCTCGATTGGGCAATATGGTTTTAGTAAATTCCACCAAGCAACACCGTCCCCAAAGTCGATTACTATTTCAGCATCTTCGTCTAAATCAACAACACGGTCTTGGTCATCTGCCCACTCCTTGGAAGCCTCCTCAAATTGGTCGAAGAGAATATCTGGTATATCGTATTGAAAGACGTGATTCTGAATTGCCGCTACTGGCATGCCCATGTAGTGAGTCAATTTTTCTTTAAAATCTCTACCAGTGGGACCATCAACAAACAAGCGCGCAAATAAGGCGATTCTATTCTCACCAACACCAGCCTTCATAGCGAGTTGCCTAATCTTTTTATTTGCTGCGTCTTGAAAAGTGGTAGTGTCACCCATCTTCGACTCATTCTTAGCCAGATGTTGCATCAAACCAACTTGGATGTATCGGAGATACCAGACAACACGGTCTTCTCTTTCGAGGACTCTGCGAGCCCAATCTACCTCGTTTGATATTTTATCGTTGAAGTCGGTCCCTTGCATCTCGGCTGCTTGCATCACACCTTGAAACATCGGCAATAAACGCTTAGCCGATGGCGCTGCTTCATCCAATTGGGGAGGCAGTCCGGCTAGTCTAAGAATCTCGTTGATTTCTTCGTTCATGTCCATGAGGATATTTAGGCTTCACAAAAAATAAAGCCCGCATTACACGGGCTCTATAGTGGAGAGGTTAACAACTTTAGAACGGGAAGTCATCGCCCGTATTGAGAACCGTTACCGGTACGAAGATGAATTCGATAGACTTGGCAGGTTTGATAGCCACGTCTACGTACAATTCATGACGGTCGATACGGTCAGGAGTGTTGTTAGACTCATCACAGCGAGCAGCATAGTCGTACAGCGCTCGTAGTGATTTCAGACCAGACAGATAACGTTCTGTTACAACCTGTGCCGAACGTCGTGTGACAGCGTCATTCAACTCGAACAAGAATGGTTCGAGGAGTCGAGCAAGGTCATATTTCATCTTGGCAATCAGTCGCGACACGTTGATACGGTCTAGCGCGGATGCAAATCCTTGGTTAGTCTTCTGACCAAATACAGTCAGTCCACGTGAAGGCATGAACGCAATCGGGTTGATTCGATTTTCGTACAGGATGTCACGTTGTGGCTTGGTCAAAACGAGCGGTGCATAATCACCATCGTTGTTCAGATAACCAACCGAGGTGGCGTTATCAACGCGACCACGCTGGAAACCAGCCGGTGGGAACCAAGGAGCAGAAACCGAGTCACTGAATGCGATGGTACGCATTGCAATGTGCGTAGCAGGCTGGAATACGTCCTCACCGTCTACGTTAGTGGTCAAGCACCATGGGTACCAGAAACCGATGAACGAGTTGCCACCAGCAGCGAAACCACCTTCACCAGTCGCTTCGACGTTGTTGGCATTCGTGATCCATTCAGCAGCAGTTGTTTCGCGGCCTACAGGAATCCCATCAGGAATCATGAACTTGGAAACGTCACATGCGATGAAGCTGACTTCGTTGTTGTCACCGTTCAGGGCAACCATTTCGTCGTACAGTTCTGGATAACCCGGTGATGCAATCAACTGGAAGTAGTTTACTTCAGCACGGATTTCTTGGTTCGCGACGAATACAGCCTGTAGCGATTCGACAACCAAGTCACGCTGTGAGCGACGACCGAAGATGTCTCCAGTATTTGGTTGCCAGAAGTTACCAACCTGTGGAACAACCGAATAAGTGCTGCCGTCGAAGGCAACCGTTACAGCTTCAAAACCGGGGTTGTAAGTCTTAACCGTGTTACGAGTACTCGACTCACCCGTGTTACACCAGTACGTGCCGTTCAATACAGCAGATGCTACTGGGTCTTTTGGATCAAAGATAACCGAAGAACGAATGTCGATCCACTCGGAACCAACAAGACGCTTGATAAGCGGATAAGCATCAATGGCTTCTGGAGTAGAAAGGTCAACCCAGATAGCGCCCTGTGCTGGAAAGCCCGGTGGCGACGCAGAGATAACCTTCTGAGTGCTGGTCGGGTTGCTAACCGTAGTCGTTGTGACCGGTACCCACTGATTACCGAAGCCTACGTCTGTACCTTCAAGGTAAAGACCGAAGTCAGTAAGAGTATCGTCGAACCACAAAGTACCAGTCTCCGGCTCGGAAACAGGTGCTTCTGGCTGAACAAATACTGGAAGCGGAATGAATGTCAATCCGGTGCCGATGAATAGTGGACGTGCAGCAGTCGTGTTGATTGCCGAGATGTCTTCCCAAACAGTGTTCTCGTTCGGAACAGGCATGATGGAATCACGAATGATCGTCTGGATTACCCATACGCCATCGACGGCACGGAAGCGCTTGAGCTTCAGGTTTACGCCACCACCAGAAGAAACTGTCTTCCACCAGTAGTCGCCGTCAGCTACCGAACCACCAACTGGAACAGTCGGAGAAACGTGCATGTTTGTGCCAGCACCAAAATCGGTTGCGAGGTTCGCGTCAGTAGCATCCTTCCAGATTCCACCGAACTTGTAGATCATGGAACCGTCAGATGTGGAGTAGTCAAATCCCCAGTCGCCGTCAACACCGTCCGCACCCGTAGGAGCAGTTTGGTAAACTGTGAAAGCATTCGAGTCGGTGACTGCCACGAAGACACCAGCAACACGAACAAAGACACCACCAACAACGTCGTCAGCATCGATCCAGTAAGTGCCATCAGGTGGCGGCTCAACTGGCTCTTGTTCGGACGGTACGAGTTCACCCAAATCGATTGGGGCACGAAGGATGTATGCGCGGCTACCACGTCCCAAGAAGGAGTGAGCACCTAGCAATGCGTACTCGTTAGTTTCATCACCATGAACTGGCTCACCAGCGGATGTAACGAATACGGGATTACCATAGTTCAACAGCAAATCGCGCTGCGAAGTAATCAAACGAAGGGTGTCGGACTCGGTAGTACCCGGAGCCGTCGCCTGTCCGTCTGAAGAAATTTTGTTCGCCCGCGTCGCAATGACGTAAAGGGGAATTGTTTGGGGGTTCGGTTCAGAGTAAATGCTCTGGTCCGCTACCGTTACCGTTACGCCTGCGCTTGACATGCTTTTATCTCCCATGTGGGGTTTGTATTATAGTGATTATTTACTACACCCGATGATTCCCCCTGTTCAAACCTCGTATAAGAACTTTGATCATGAAGCCCATTGGGACTATATATTTACTATGGCTATAGAGGTAACAACCGAATCATTCATCAAAAGAGCCCGTGAAATACACGGAGACTTCTATGGTTATGACAAAACCGTGTACACTGCGAGTCGCAATCCCGTGATTATTACTTGCCCAATACATGGCGATTTCGTCCACAGAGCTAGTTCCCATTCACCACAGGGGAACGGCTGCAAACAGTGCGCTGACGCCAAGCGAAGAATGACCACCGAGGACTTCATCGAAAAGGCTACCGAGACGCACGGTGACCGGTACGACTATTCCATGGCGGATTACAAGAGTTCCCATGAGAAGGTTACTGTTATATGTCGGCTACATGGAGCATTTGAGCAAAAAGCATACCGACACATACAAGGAGATGGATGCCGAAAATGCAAATACCTGTATCATCCCGGCGGTTACACCTACGACTTATTCAAGGAAAACAGAGAGTTGGCTCGAAGTATGGGAATCTTTTACATTGTTGAATATGATTTCCCCGGTGAGCAGACCTTTCTCAAAGTGGGCATCACGCGCCATGACGCGTACACGAGACACAAGAGTCATTGGAATCGGGTCACCATCTTATTGGAGACGGTAATGCCATTGGAGGAAGCCTTTCACCACGAGCAGCTTTTGTTGCATCGCCCTGACATTCAGGAGTTTCGTTATACGCCGAGGAACTTAAATGCCGGTGTAACAGAATGCTTTACAACAGACGTTAAGCCATATCTGTTTTAGTGATTGGGAAGATAAACACGTTGCCATATATTGGGAACGTATCTTCGTATGGTTCTCCGATTGAGTAGCCGATTCCATTTAGGTCTGCTTCTCTGCGTTTGAACAGGCGTCCATATATGTTGGCTCTGTCGGGTACACATCCGAAGAGCAACGTTGGTGGTTGGTCTGTCTTAAGAAACTCCCCGATGATTTCCATGACGGTTCCGAAGACAGCCCGTTCGTTTCCTGTACCGGTATCATTCTCGCGCCAGTCGCCATCGACATTAGCGATGAAACCGAACAGCATTGCGCCATCACCCATTGGGGTAAATCCTGCGATGTATTGAACGTCGCCGATTTCAAACGTTGCGCCCTTAGTCACCATCGTGGAGAATGGATTTTCCTCATCGGACATCCAGTGCCAATCTACGGTTCTGTCGAATAGTTCTAGCAGAATGCTCATTAGCCGAAAGTCTCAAATCGTAGTACGTCTTCTTCATCTGCACGGATGACACATTTGTCCAGTTGTTCCAAACTGTCGAACTGAACGGTATCGGCCATAAGGGTTTCGCCATCGTAGTTGTCCATGTCCAAAATAGGAACGTGGATTTCGTGGATGTTTTTCGTCTCCAGAACCTTGACTGGTGAGGAGAGCCACATTATTGTTTTGAATGACATCGAGTGAACGGTAAAAGGGTCAGAGTTGGTACCATCTGCCTGCACACTTTCGATTCGAATCTCGCCATCAAAGTTCAGGGTAGACAGGAAGGCCCAGTCGGCGATGCCGTTGGACAGCGCGATGTCTAGCTCGGGGTTGAATACTGCGCCGATTTGTTCTACGAGTTGGAATGCCTGATCTTTGTTCGAAGTCCAGATAGCCAATTCGAGTGACACTTCATACGGTACGGGCATGTAGCGTTCGACGGTTGTGTGCTTGCCCGGTTGGCCAACAATGAGCTTTCCATCGGGATCACGGGCTCGTTCGACGAATTGTAGTTTTTCGATGTGTTGGGGTTGCTGACGCCACTCGGCCTTCTGGTTATATCCGGTATCGATGAGGGACATGATAGGGAGATATGCAACGGTGTTCTCGGAGCCACCTTGTAGGATGTAGCCAACAGCGCGGTCCATGCCGCCGTAGATCACGGGCACGTCCATGAAGTGATGCTTGCCGTCACGTTGGGTACCAGTACGGACTTGATAACCGGCAAAGACGGCTAGCACTTGAACAATCAGGCGTTTGAATTGGGCATCGTAGAAATACGGCTTCCTTTTCAGTCCTGTTAATGAGTTCGTATCAGATTTCATTGTTGTTTTATCCTAATCAATGATGGGTCCATAACCATGCGAACCGTTGCAGGTGGACCACCACCCATATATGTATCTTTAATGCGCGTTACATCAATGATGTCGAATCCTAATTCATCCACAATTGCTGCGAGTGAGTGAGTCGATATTTTACCACCGTCGCCGCGAATCTGGTGAGTAAACTGCGCGATTGTATGGTCGATTGTCGCGTCATCGATTCCGGCCTTACGTAGTCCGTCACGCACTGAGTCGATGGTAATACCCCGAAAATTCTGACCAGCGCCATTGATGGTTAGTGTTTTACCCGGTGCTACTCCCACGGCGGCGACGCCGGGTACTGCCGCTTGATAATCGAATGCTCTACGGTCGTCCGCGTAGGTGTTGGCGACCTCATGTTTGTTGCTCAGGAATACAGGAGACCGCACTTTCTTATGTGCTCGCAGGGCTCCTGCTGCATCCAATACATTCATGTATTCATCGCCACCCCATTCAACTTGATCGAGTTTTTGTTGAAGCTGTGCCCATTTTTCGGGGTCGGTCAGATAGTCTATACTATATGATCGGCTTTCGAATTCATCTCCGAGCTTTTGTATTTCTGGCGAGCCGTGATACCATGTTTCGGTATCTTCCCATAATTTAATATTTGGGCCACGACCAGTTAATGGTGTCAGGCAGAAACCGGTATCGGCATCTTCCCCCATCGTTACCTTTGATACTTCTTCATAGTATCGCTCTTCGTCATCACAGAGGTCTTTAAGCCAGCGTAGATGCGCGATAGCGTTGTCGAATTTCCATTTCCCCAGTTCGACTGCTGCCTCGCGTGCGTGCATCTGTGGTTCATTGAACACCGGAATTTTGCTATGTTCCTGAGCATATAGCATTGAACGCTTTCTTGCTTCGCCCATGAATTCTTCAATGGTGTCAAATGGCATGCGCCCCTGTTCCTTGAGGAATCTGAAATTACTTTCGAAGTTTTCCTGCATCTCCTTTTCAAATCCGTAACCGGATTCTAAAGATCGAAGTGTCTTTGTCACTTTGTCCCCGACGAGGTCTAGCTGCCCCCTGCCATGGTCAAACCTTTCAGCCATTCGGTGGGTTATGTCCCCGACGTGTTCGGCCACATGAGGGAAAACACCACCGCCCATGAGTGATTGTATATTGAGCATCGCCTGTTCTGGCGGTCCACGTTGGGTATCCGCCGTCTGATGGAATAGTTTGGCTGTTTCAGATTGTTCGTATACTTCATAGAACATTAAGTGTTGCAGCTTCATCAGTTTTTCTGCTCGCCGTCATTGTCATTGACTTCGTAGGCTTCCTTGTTCTCGGGCTTTTCCTCATAGGAGAGATCGGAACGGTCGTGACGGCTGGTGAATACATCGTGTATACTCTTCAGTTCCCATGGACGCTCCCTGTCATCTTCACTGCGGTCGGACATGAACTCGCGTAGCTGGACGACCCAGTTGTATGGTTGCCATTCACGCTTGGTGTCTTTCTCCATCAGCTTCCAACGTTGATTATCGGTGAAACGATAAAGTCTGTTGGGGACAAAGTCAACACGGAGGAACCACTCACCGATTGCTGGATTGGTTGGGAAGTCTGCACCCTGCGAAACCGGCTCACCATTATCGGGCACACCATCACCAGTCCATCGGTACGGGTGACGGCTTGGGTCATCGGGGCAGAAGTATAGTAGTGTGGTATCGAACCATGTGGTGTTGACGTATTCCCGAGCCTTTTCTTGGTTGGCTTGGGTGATCGACATCATGGCATCGACATTCGACATCTGCTCGGCAAGATTCTTTCCGTACTCGTCCATGCGATGGAAGAGGTCGAGGAATTCTTGCTGGTGACGCATTGGGCGCAACACAAGCGCGGATACGTGGCGTGCGTAGGATACGTCGATGCCGGTCGGCGACCAAACGATGGAGCTTACTTCGTACCACTTGTTGGCGACACGTCCGCCAATGCCCACTTCACGCAGGTG
>Ga0164315_10002639_pt1 | contig 13762 bp, 11 predicted proteins | sample GuaBasSedimGuay6_FD_113737 | JGI IMG/M metagenome (GOLD analysis project Ga0164315, IMG submission 113737) | Subseafloor sediment microbial communities from Guaymas Basin, Gulf of California, Mexico - Guay6, Core 4569-2, 0-3 cm | ecosystem: Environmental > Aquatic > Marine > Hydrothermal vents... | reverse complement strand
GAAAGACCTTGCAGGCATTATCCCGGCATTGTTAACGAGTACATTTGCCGGCCCCAGATTTTCGCTTATTTCGTGGTATTGCCTGGCAACAACATCTGAGTCACCAGAATCGCCTTTGGACAGAAATATCTTTTCGGGCGAAGAGGCTATTTTAATCAAGCTCTTTTGGGCTTTCTGAGCTGCTTCATCATTACTTTTGTCTGTCAAAGCTACAGTACCACCGTGTTTTACCAATGATTTAGCAATGGCTAAGCCAATGCCTTTTGTACCACCCGTCACGATAGCTTTCAAATTAGATACCATTTTTTAGTTTTCCTTTTTAGTTAGTCCGACAATCTAACTATCATATTAAATAGCAATGTCAAGGATTAAATTCAATCTTTTAATTTAGGAAAATATTATTTTATGATCTTGCCACATGATATAAAATCATATTTATAGCTTGTATTAATAAATTGTATGTCAACACACTTGATTGGACAAATATTTTTTTCTACTGGTATTATAGCTGACGCTGATCAAGTTCTTCTCATTTGGAGCGCGAGTAATATTTTAAAAAATCAATATGTTATCATCATAATAAAAAATTTGTTTTTTACTTGACAGAAAAAATATAATTTATTATGTTACGCCATAACACAATACGGGACAATCGATTCTCGTAAAATTGTGGGACTGGTTTGAATCGAGATCTTTTTTTGGCGGGAAGCAGGTAAGCATATGGTCCAAAAAAGAAGAGGGACAGGGACAGTTTCATTAATGAGTGAAGTACAAAACAAAAATTTTTAATTAAAAGGAGATTAACATGAAACGAAAAATTTTGATGATGATCAGTTTACTTATTGCACTAAGTGTAATGATGGTGGCATTCACGGAGACTTCCATTGCCGCACAAAAGGAAATAAAGTGGCGGTTTGCGTGTTTGTATCCCCGTGGCACAGCATTTGCCAAAGTTTACCAAAGTTTTTGTGATAACGTAAAAGCCATGTCCAATGGTCGTCTCGCCATTTCAATGACTTATGATGGTGAAGGTGTACCAGGAGATCAGATTCTTCAAGCAACAAAATCGGGTTTGGTAGAAATGGGCTCTCCCTATCAAAATCTTCATGTCGGTGTATTACCGGCTGGAGCTGTAGAACTTGGTTTGCCTGGCGGTCCTAGTCAATTTCTTGAATTGATCGCACTATTCCAGGAGTCCGGTTGGGAAAATGTACTCAGAGAAGCATACGGTACATACGGTGTTTATTGGCTGAACGCTTTTTATCAGCCAGCTACGTATATGCTGACCAAAAAGCCAATCAAATCATTGGCTGATTTAGATGGTCTGAAGATTAGGGGCCCTGGTTCTTACGGCAAGGTTACAAAACAGTTTGGCATGTCTCCGGTGACTATGGCCTTTGGTGAAACTTATACCAGTCTTGCTACTGGCATTATTGGTGCAACTTGCGGTTCTGGATTGATTGACTTCAGGGATGGTAAGTTCTATGAACCAGCCAAATACCTCTATCCGTTGACTTTAACAGGTAGCCAGGTTGCTCCGTTCATCGTTAATATGAAAGCATGGAAAAAACTACCGGATGATTTAAAGGCTATTCTTCAAACTGCTGGCAATTGGGCTGGTGCTGATATGAGAATAAAGGCACGGATTTGGGAGGAAGAAGCATTACAGGAGATGATCGCCGGCGGTATGAAGTGGAGTCCCCAGCCTTCTGCTGAAGACGTGGCTAAATGGAAAGAAGCTGGGAAAAATATCTGGCCTGAATATGCGTCTAAAAATAAGTATTCCAAGCAACTTATTGATATTCAAGATGCATTCATGAAAAAATTGGGCCACTGATTAACCAGATTCATTTCTGATAACGGGCGCAATCTGTTTTTTATGGGGACACTCAACATATAGAGGTTTTATTATGCAAGGTTTGAAATTTTTTCTTCGCGTTATAGATTCACTGAGCAACCGAATCGGCATGGCGGTAAGTGTGTTCATGCCGATCATGGTAGCCGTGTTGTTTATCGAGGTTGTGTCCCGTTATATTTTTAACAGCCCTACCCAATGGGCTTTTGATACAGCTATTTTCCTGTTTGGGTACACGGGTATTCTGGGTGGTGCTTACATGCTCCAGCGGAAAGAACACATTAATGTTGATTTAATTTACTCAAGGCTATCACAGCGTGGCAAAGCAGTTCTAGATGTTATAAGTGGTTTTCTCTTTTTCTTTTTTATTTCTTTGATAGTCATCTATTGTTGGGGGCCGGCGATAGAAGCTATTACTTTGGCTGAAACGACATCGACCGATTGGGGACCGCCAATCGGTCATTTCAAGCTTATGATTCCCATCGGGGCTTCATTGCTGCTGCTTCAAGGGTTGGCCAACTGGATTCGAAGCCTTTACCGAGTTATCACAGATCGGGAACTGGAGGACTAATGGACATCGGATTATTAACAATATTACTATTTTTGGCCGTACTTTTGCTTTTTGCCATGGGAGCACCGGTAGCTTTTTCTTTAGGCGGTGTTGCAATGTTATTTGGCCTTCTTACCTGGGGGCCGGGATCGTTCAATATCATCCCGCCCACTGTGATGAATAGTACAAGTTCCTTTCTTTTGCTAGCCGTGCCCCTATTCATATTCATGGGGCAGATCCTGCTTCGCTCCGGCCTGGGTGAAGCCATGTTCCACGCGGTCCATGTTCTTGCAGGCCGAATAAGAGGTGGATTAGCCATTGGTGTTATAATCGTTTGTTCACTAATGGGCGCCATGGTCGGCATAATTGGAGCCGGTATCATGACTGCCGGTTCCGTGGCGATTCCACCTATGCTCTCTAAAGGCTACGACAAGCATTTAACCCTGGGATCGGTTATGGCTGGTGGTGGGATGGGCATTCTTATCCCACCGTCAATACCAATGATCATTTTCGCTTCGGTGACGAACACATCCATTGGTAGGATGTTTGCCGGTGGGGTTTTCCCTGGGTTGATCATGGCAGGAATGTTTATTATCTATATAGGTGTCAGATGTTTTATTCAACCTGACATGGGTCCGGCTTTGCCCCGCACAGAAAATACCAAGAGGAAACGGGAAATACTGATTGCTGCACGTGATGGTGGACTGGCTTTTCTTCTGATACTCTTTGTATTAGGTTCCATTCTATGCGGTGCGGCCACGCCTACGGAGGCGGCTGCCATTGGTGGAGTAGGAGCAATCCTGATTGCCATGTTGTATCGTAGTTTCAATTGGCAGGTACTCAAGGAATCTAGCATCGGTGCAATGAAACTGACGGCCATTTTCGTGTGGATTGTAATCGGTGCAACAGTTTTCTCCAACTTCCATATGCTTATGGGAGCTGGCAGATTGCTTACAAATCTCACGGCTGAAATGGGTCTTGGTCCCTGGGGTGTTATTATCATGATGCAAATTTCCATGCTGGTAATGGGTTTTATTATGGATGAATTAATAATTGTTTTGATTTGTGCTCCGCTCTATACTCCCATTGCCATCTCCTATGGATTTGATCCGATCTGGTTTGGTATCCTGATGATTTTAAACATGGAGATCGCTATACAGACTCCACCCTATGGTTTTGCTTTATTTTTTCTTAAAGGAGTCGCGCCACCAGAAATCACCATGATGGATATTTACAAATCGATTGGGCCGTTCCTTACTATAAAATTTATCGTACTGATTTTATGTATGGTTTTCCCGGAAATCATTACTTGGCTGCCTAACCGACTGTTTAATTAAGGACAACACTTTTATGATGTATATCGGCTATAATTCATATCGGGGGAAAATAACAATTGGAAGAACTTAAAATGGTTAAAAATATCTTTAAGACAGTGGCTGTCGTGGGTACGGGTGTTATTGGCCGCGGGTGGATCCGGGTTTTTACCCGGGCGGGTTGCCATACCCGAATCTATGATATTGATTCGTCCCAGACCCACAAAACCTTGGACTGGGTAAAAAGAGACCTTAATCGCGATGTGTCAGATGATATTATCTCTTCGCAGCAGGCACAGGCCTGCTTGTCTCTTATTTCATTGCACACAGATCTGGAAGAGGCTTTGACCGGTGCACAATATGTTCAGGAGAGTTGTCCAGAACAACTAGAAATCAAGCAGTCTATTTTTTCTAAAATGGATGAAATCTCCCCTTCAAACGTCATTCTATCCAGCTCAACTTCGGGCATGGATATTGAAGATATTGCCGGGGGACTCAGGGGAGCCAGTCGCTGCTTTACTGCTCACCCGTGCAATCCGCCGCATGTTCTACCCGTAGTAGAAATGATGCCAACCAAAGCTTTAGATTCAGTTCTGCTCGAGAAGGCGATTGACTTCTTATCAGGTGTGGGTCAAAAACCGATCAGAATGAATTTTTTCATACCAGGCTACCTTGTGAATCGAATTCAGGCAGCTGTAGTTCGGGAGGCCATTCATCTGGTACAAAGCGGTGTGGCCGGCGTGGAGGCAGTTGACACCGTTATCAGTGATGGGCTGGGATTACGCTGGGCTATTTTTGGAAATTTCGGCACTAATAACACTAACGCTGACGGTGGAATACGCGAATACTACAATCGTTTTGGTCAAACCTATATTAATCTTATGAAAGAGCTCGACTCAAATCCTCCTGATTTTGACAAGGAAATGATCGAGCAGATTGGCCAGGGAGTTGACACAATGGAGGGAGATGCTCCCATTAGTGATATTTGTCGCTGGCGTGATCGGATGATTTTAAAAATTAGAAAATTAAAAGAACAAGATCCTCATCCTTGAAGCCAGGTTGAGCATAAACCCGGCAAACGTTGATTTTAGGAATAATAAGGAGATTTTTACTCAATGGTAAAGCAAAAATATTATGAGATTGGTTCAATTGCCAAAGCTTTTAAAATAATTGAAATTTTGGTTACTGAAAGTGAATTTGAAGTACGAGAACTATGTAAGCTATCCGAACTTCCTAAGACAACTGTGCACAGAATGCTGCTAACCCTTCAAGACCTGGGATATGTCAGCCAAAACCCGAAAAAGAGGCTTTATCGGGCTACGACTAAATTTTTTGAGTTAGGCCAGAGTGTGATGAGGAATTCAGGTATCATTGATATTGCTCATCCACACATGATCGACCTGGCAATGGAAGCCGGTGAAAGTGTAAATCTTGGCATATTGGACGGCATTGATGCCGTTTGTATTGACAAAGTAGAAGGCCAAAATCCTTTAAAAGTGGATTTGCCTATTGGCAGCAGGTATCCAGCATATTTTTCTGGTTATGGTAAAGTCAATTTGGCCTTTATGTCTGAAAAAGAACGAGCCGGTTTGTTTAAAGATATCATTATTGTTCCAGTTACAGATAAATCACTTAAAACTGTCGAGGCTATAGAAAAAAATCTTGGGGAGATTAGAGACAAGGGGTATGCAATGGACAATGAGGAAGGTCTGCTTGGTATCCGTTGTGTTGCTGCTCCCATAGTTAATCATAGCGGGCAAGTTGTCGCAGGGATTAGTATCGCAGCTCCATCCTTGCGTTTTAGGAAGAAAGAGATACCGAATATGGCAAAAATTGTAATGAAAGCAGCCTCTAAAATTTCAGAGGAGTTATGATAACCTTAAGTCGCACATGCTTTGGAGCACTGCCTTCGTCAATATGAGTGATGCAGTCAGGAAAATAATCTCTTTTGAGACAGTAGATAAGAAAGAATGTGTTTTTATATCTGATGGAGAAATTAAAATGAATAAATTAAACTTCACTAAATCTAAAAATCTTTTTCAAAATGCTCTTGATCTTGTGCCCGGGGGGGTTTTGGGAACAAGAAGGGCTTATAACTATATTCCAGGAGAGTATCCGATTTATTTTGAGTCTGCCAAGGGTGGAAGGGTTACGGATGTTGACGGCAATGAGTATATTGATATGCTGTGTGCTTACGGCCCAATCATTATCGGTCACAGAGAGAAAGAAATTGACGATGCCGTAATTCGACAGATACAGGAAAATGGGTTTTGTATGACCCTTACCCAGCCTGTACAGAACCGTCTTGCTGAAAAACTCAAAGAAATCATCCCCTGCTGCGAAAAATCTATGATGATGAAAACAGGCTCTGATGCTACAACCGCTGCTGTTCGTATTGCAAGAGCCTATACAGGTCGCAATATTATTTTAAGATGCGGATACCATGGATGGCATGACTGGTGTACTGAAGGCAAGGGCGGGATTCCTGAAAATTATTATGAGGATGTGCATCCTTTTCAATACAATAACCTTGATCAGGCTGAAGATCTGATGAAAACTCATGACGGGAAAGTAGCCGCAATCATTATTACTCCTTTGGGCCATCCCCTGGCCCAAGAAGTTGAGATGCCGGAACCAGGCTTTCTTGAAGGCTTGCGCACCCTTTGTGACGATACTGGTACTGTCCTTATATATGATGAAATTCGTACTGGTTTTCGTGTTGATATGGGCGGGGCCCAAAAAATGTTTAATGTTATTCCAGATATTGCAGCTTTTGGAAAAGCCATGGCAAATGGCTATCCCATAAGTGCGGTTGTGGGTAAGAAGCGTTTTATGGATATGGCTATAGATAAGATGTACGTTAGCTCAACTTTTTTCCCCAACAGCCTTGAGCAGGTAGCTGCACTCAAGACCATTGAACTTCTTGAAAAACATAATATGCTTGAAGAAATCAGGAAAAAGGGAGAATATTTTGGGAAAGAGATTTTAAAGCTTGCCGAGGCTTCAAAACTCCCTGTCACTGTATCAGGTGTTCCATGGATGCCATATATTACATTTAACAAAGATTCACAAAAAAGACATCAGAAACTGCGACTTAAGTTTTATACTCAGCTTATTCGCCAGAAAGTGTTCTTGCCTCTTTATCATCATGGATATATTGCCTATCGGCACACAGACGAGGATATTAATTTTACTATTGAGGCAATTAAAAACGCTTTTTCCAGCTTGAAGAGTTTGGTTTAAAAGGGGAGATTACGATGTTAAACAAGTCAGAAGATATAAAGAATTCCAGGCGCCTTATGCTTGGGAATGAAGCCATAGCCAGGGGAGCTTTGGAAGCCGGCGTACAGGTTTGTGCCGGTTATCCCGGTACCCCTTCCTCGGAGATTATCAATACTCTTGCAGGGGTTGCCAAGGAAAATAATATTCATATAGAATGGTCAACTAATGAAAAAGTTGCCACAGAAGTGGCTGCAGCAGCTGCCTATGCCGGCCTTCGCTCTATGGCAACAATGAAAAATGCAGGTGTTAATGTTGCCAGTGATTTTTTACTGCATTTCAATCTTTCAGGAACAGGTTCGAATGGCGGTGGCATGGTATTAATTGCTGCTGACGATCCTGGTTCATATTCCAGTGGTGATGAACTGGACTCAAGATGGCTGGCTAAAAATGCTATGGTGCCAATGCTTGTTCCCACAAGCGTTCAAGAGGCAAAAGAGATGGTAAAAGAAGCTTTTGCTTTGTCTGAAGAGTTCGGCGTATATTGTGTGCTCTGGGTTTATACTCGTATTTGTCACAGGTCTGGTGTTGTTTCTTCAGAAGGGATAATGAAATCTGAAGATAAAAATAAGCCTTCTCCGATTTCTGAACTGATATCAAACGAGGACCCATTTCAATATCAGAAAATAAGCCAGGCTTTAGAAAGGCTTGAAAAAATACGGGAAAGCTTTGAGAACTCTTCATTTAACAGCTACAGTGGCCCTGAAAATCCAGATGTCCTTTTAGTCAGCTGTGGAAACGGATTCATGTGCGCCATGGAAGCTGTCAAGCTTATGAAACTTGAAAAAACCGTGGGTATTCTAAAGCTTGGAGCTGTGTGGCCGATTCCGATCAAACTTGTTTCAAAATACCTTGCAAAAACAAGTCGGGTTATTGTGTGCGAGGAGACTGATCCTTTTATAGAAATTCATATCAAAGAGATCATTGCAGATTCAGAGACATTGACTGGAAATGTTAAGGTGTTTGGTAGAAGTACCAATCATATTCCAAAAATTGGAGAACTCACACCTGATGTAATAGGTGAAGGTTTATCCAAACTTTTGAATCAAAAATATCTGGCAAGAGATCTTGCTTATTCTAAAAAAATTCAAGAAACAGTCGATCCTATTCTTATAAATCGTGACGGTGCCATGTGCCCCGGATGTCCACACAGGGCAAGTTTCTGGTCTATTAAACAGGCAATCCGTAAAAGCAAAAAAAAGAATTCTATAGTGTCCAATGATATCGGATGTTATTCCTGGGATATGACAAGAACTGGACACCAGTTGACAAAAATAATAAATTGCATGGGAAGCGGAGCTGGAGTTGCCTCGGGCTTTGGCCAGCTGTCAAGATTTGGTTTTGATCAGCGGGTTATTTCGGTTATGGGGGATTCCACCTTTTTTCATTCGTCAATGCCCGCTATTATAAATGCTGTTTGCAACGGTTCTGATATGATGGCTGTGGTTATGGACAATAGTGCAACAGCAATGACAGGCTTTCAACCAAGCCCAGTAACAGGTGCAACTGCGGACGGAACTTCAGTGCCTGTGGTAAGCATTGAAGATATCTGCAGGGCAGCCGGATGTCAGGTTGAGGTAATTGATCCTTTTGATCTTGAATTAGCAATCAAAACACTTACAAAAATGATCAAGAAAGATAAAGGTGTCAGGATAGCAGTACTTCGCAGAACCTGTGAGCTAATTAGAAATAGAAAAGAGAAGACAAAACCATATAATGTCCGGGTGGATGAAAACATATGCAAAGCAGAGAAATGCAGGTTCTGCATGACCAAATTCAAATGTCCTAGTCTTAATGTAAGTAATGAAACTGGCAAGACCTTTATAGGTGAAAGCTGTTCCGGATGTGGTGTGTGTGTGGATATCTGCCCTCACGGTGCAATATTTAAGGAGGATACAGAGGCATGAAAAATACTTTTGATGAATTAAATATTGTAATATCCGGTATTGGAGGGCAGGGTAGTGTATTATGTGCCCGTATTCTTGGTGCTGCCCTGGTAAGTAAGGGATATTATGTAGGCATGATGGATACCTTTGGCGGTGCCCAGAGAGGTGGCTGTGTTAACAGTATCATAAGAATCAGTGAATCTCCGTTTATTGAATCCATGATACCTTCAGGTGCTGCAAATATTATTGTAAGCCTTGAGCCCCTTGAAACCTTAAGGATGCTGAAAACTCATGGAAGCCCTGATGTGATGACCCTGACAAGTTTCTGTCCCGTTCTTTCAACCGAGGCATTAACAGGGGTTGAAGATTACCCTGATTTTGATATTTTAAAGAAAACAATAAAGGATCTTTCCAAAAAATCATGGTTTTTGGATGCAGGAAGAATAAGTCGTACCATTAATTCTCCGAGATCAGGTAATATTGTAATGCTGGGAGCCCTGGCTAAGACCGGTATCTTACCCATTGATAAAGAAGAAATTGAAAAAGCCATATGCGAGCACTTTAAAGGGAATAAAGCCAATCCTAATTTAAATGCATTGGAACATGGTTTTGAGGCGATTCAATAATTGTGAAAAATAAAAAAGGCGATTTTATAATGGACAGTCAGAATCTTCCTGAGGAGATACTTTATCAAAGAAAAGCACTTTTAAAATCTATGGGTTTTGACGATACAGATCTTGCAAAGCCTCTGATCGCCATTGTTAACTCGTGGAATGAATTTTTGCCAGGCCACCACCACCTTAAAAAGCTTTCTGAGGCTGTAAAGGCCGGAGTGTGGCAGGCAGGCGGAACACCTATGGAATTCAACCATATAGCTCCATGCGACGGCCTTGCCGATGGCAACGAAGGTATGCACTGGATTTTACCCAGTAGGGACATTATTGCTTCATCCATTGAAATGATGGTGCAAACCAGTCGTGTAGATGCGATAGTAGCGCTCTCTTCCTGCGACAAAATAGTACCGGCTCAATTGATGGCTCTTTCCCGCATTAATAAACCAGCAATAATGGTAACAGGCGGGTATATGCTTCCTGGAAAGCTGAAAAGTGGGGAGGAGATCCATATAGGCCACGTTGTCGAACGTTATCCGGACTGGAAGAAAGGAAAGATTACAAAACAGGATTTCCTTGAACTGGTTGAATGTGCGTGTCCTACTACAGGTGCCTGTTGCATGATGGGAACAGCCAATACCTTTTGCTGTCTTACAGAAGCCTTAGGGATGTCCCTGCCTGGAAATGGTGGAAAAGCTGCTGTAGAGTCATCTCTTGTTCGTCTTGCCAAGGCTGCAGGCAGACAGATCATGACACTTTTAAATGATGATATAAAGCCAAGCGATATTATGACTTTAGATGCATTTGAAAACGCCATGATGGTAAATTGTGCCATTGGTGGATCTACAAATGCCACCCTGCACATACCGGCTATCCTTAATGAACTTGATCTTGAAATCCCTTTAAGTTATTGGAATGAGCTTAATAAAAAAGTTCCCCATTTAACCAATATTACAGCAGGTTCTATCTACACAATGAAGGATTTCGGCCAGGCAGGGGGTGTCCAGGCGGTCATGAAAGAAGTTACGACCATGCTGAAGACCGATATTATAACCTGTACTGGTAAAACTTTGGGAAAAAATCTGGATATGGCCTTTAATTATAATAAAAATGTGATCAGGCCCCTTACAAAGCCGGTGTATAAGGAAGGAGGAATTGCCATACTGACAGGGAACCTGTCACCCAATGGGGCAGTTGTAAAACAAACTGCTGTTTTGAAACAGATGCAGAAACACCGTGGCCCTGCAAAGGTTTTTGATGGTGAAGAGTCTGCTAAAATTGCTCTTCAAAAAGGGGGAATTAAGAAGGGAGACGTGATTGTCATACGTTATGAGGGCGCTAAAGGCGGTCCAGGTATGAGAGAGATGTGTACTTTTCAGTTTCTTCTCTGTGGTATGGGTCTTGACAGCTCTGTTGCAATTGTCACCGACGGTCGATTTTCAGGGTTTAACCGCGGACCTGCTATCGGTCATGTTTCACCGGAAGCAGCTCGCGGAGGTCCTATCGCAATCATACGCGATGGAGATATCATCGAATACGATATTCCGGGAAGGATACTTGAGTTAATGCTTTCAGATGAGGAGATACAAAAACGCCTGAAAAGCTGGAAGCCACCTGTGCCTAAAATTACAAAAGGCTATTTAGGAACCGTTTATCCCTTTATTGTGGAGTCCGCAGATAAGGGATGTATTCTGAAAATTCAATAGTTTAAAATACGAGAAATAATAAAAATGGAAGATGTTGTCATAGTATCCGGCTGTCGAACAGCAATTGGTGCCTTTGGTGGAACTCTGCTCCCTATGAATGGTGCAAGCCTTGCGGCCGTCACCATGAAAGAGGCTATTAAACAAGCGAATATAACATCTGAGATGATAGATGATGTGCGATATGGTTGCTGCATGGAATCGTGTGATACGCTCAATGTTGCAAGAGTTGGTGCTCTACTTGCAGGTATTCCGGAGACAGTGCCGGCGGTCTCCATCAACAGGGTTTGTATCTCAGGGATGGAAGCCATGATCTCAGGGATGGCCATGATCCAGGCAGGCATGGCAGATATAATTCTCGCCGGCGGAACAGAGCATATGTCATCGGTACCATACTCTGTTCCCAATGCCCGTTGGGGATGCAGGCTCCAGGATCAAAAATTTGTTGATGACATAATTCATGCCCTGCACTGTGGCTCCCACATCATCCCCCATCCTGAAGACGGGCCTGTGGATGAGACAAAACCACCCTTGAGTTACTTTGTGGATAAACCTTATATCATGGGGCATACCACTGAATTTATAGCCCAGCATCTTGATATCTCCAGAAAAGAGATGGATGAAGTTGCCCTGAGAAGCCACAACCAAGCAGAACGTGCTACAAATGACGGATCATTCAAGGATGAGATTGTTCCAGTTTCAGTTCCTCAAAGAAAGAAAGATCCCGTTATTTTTGATAAAGACGAACACTTCAGGCCGGGAATTACCATGGAGAAACTTTCTGCCCTGCCGGCAGCCTTTATTCCGAAAATCGGTAAAGTGACCGCCGGTAACTCTTCGGGCATTAATGATGGCTCAACCGGTATGATAATCATGTCTGCTTCAAAAGCAAAAGACTTGGGCCTTACACCTATGGCCAGGATAAAAGCAACATCAAGGGGAGCCTGTCACCCATCTGTTATGGGGCTTTCTCCTGTTCCTGCTGTGAAAAATCTTTTAAAATCATCCAGTTTTAAACTGGATGATTTTGAACTCATTGAATTGAATGAGGCATTTGCCGGACAATACCTGGGGTGTGAAAAAGAACTGGGGCTCAACAGAGAAATCACCAATATTAACGGTTCGGGTATCGGACTTGGCCATCCTGTGGGCTCCACCGGTGCAAGAATTGTGGTATCCTTGATGTATGCCATGAAAAACCAGAATAAATCCCTTGGCCTTGCCACACTTTGTGGTGGTGGAGGGATATCTATGGCGTGTGCCATAGAAAAATTGTAGGGGAATATACTATGATTAAAGGAATCGGTCATTTAGGAATTTTCGTAAATAATATTGAAGAAAGCTTAAGTGCACTGTCAAAGATTGTTGAATTTGAAAGACCAATGATTAAAGAGTCTTCTGAACTTGGGGTAAAAGTTGTTGTAGTTGATGTGGGCGGAGTGGAGTTGGAATTTATTCAGGATTACAATGATAATGGCACTCTGGCTCAAATGATTAAGAAAAAGGGAGATATGATCCACCATATTTGCTTACTCACCAATAATATCAAAGAAGATATTGAAATTATTAAACAGCGGGGGGTTGAAATGAAGGATCAAAAACCCAGGGTAGGAATACGGGGTAAAAAGATTGCTATGACCATGCCGAGCGCATTAAAAGGCATAACAATTGAGCTCTCTGAATCATAGATTGCATTGGAAAGAAACCATGGAAGAGATTTGGATAAATCTGTATTTGCAATATTTTTTCGAGTAGCTGTTTTCATTTATATCTGCGTTATGGGCCTTAACAGCTCTTTTGCGATAGTGACAGATGACCTGTTTGTTGTCCAATCCTTTATAAGCACTGGATTTATTCCAGTCAAAATTTGATACATTTGAGCTGGTAATAACCCATATAAAAATGCTTCAAATGACCAATACTAAATTGTCAGAAAAACTAATTGAAAGCAAATCCTATATTTCGGTTATTATCTGCATCGGTCACTGTTCTCATATTGATGAAGAAAAAGCCAAACAATTTAGAATTATGGTCTTTCAAAATTCTTTCATATAAATTTTGAAACTCTATAACTGGAATAATGGCTATGTTCTGGTATCAATAATTCTTTCTGAAAGATAGAATACTCTAAGGATTCTTGCAAATTCCAACGGAAATATCACAAAATATTTTTATTCTATTTTTTATCTCAACTCTAAATTTTATTCTTCGAAAACTATTGTCAAACAAGGCAATTTGAGCCCCCACCACAAGTGACCACTTTGTCTATAACAGCTTAGGATGAGGTCTTATTTATCAGCGGTCACTGGTATTTTAAAGGCTCAGTCCAGACAAAATATAGGAACCTCAATATGTGGTATATGGGGATTTTTTAGCTTTGAACTTTTTATTCAATTATATGGCCAAGGGCATCATGCCCGGCCATTTCCCAGTATTATTTTTTATAATATATAGATCACATTTTAGCAGATTCTAAAAAAAGATTTCCCGGTGACTGAACAAAAATTATCTCTATCTCCAACTTTACTGGGAAATTGGTTCATTTGATTTTGTTTTTTCCTATAT
>Ga0164315_10002638_pt1 | contig 13764 bp, 12 predicted proteins | sample GuaBasSedimGuay6_FD_113737 | JGI IMG/M metagenome (GOLD analysis project Ga0164315, IMG submission 113737) | Subseafloor sediment microbial communities from Guaymas Basin, Gulf of California, Mexico - Guay6, Core 4569-2, 0-3 cm | ecosystem: Environmental > Aquatic > Marine > Hydrothermal vents... | reverse complement strand
ATCTTGCCGGCGCCATTCACAGCCCGTATATTTTCAGTCAGGCCCTTCCCCAATAAACGTTCGCGCCTTGTTGCAGCAATTGTCGAACCCAACAAGTCCCTATCAGAACTCCACAGCACGATCGGGGATTCCGTAAAGAATGTTTGCCCGGAATTCTCTGCCCAGGAACACAGCAAGGCTTTCCGGCCTCACATCACGCTGATAAGAAACACCACTGCGGGAAGCGTGCAAGCACTTGCGACTGATATACCCCTGGAGATTGATTCAGTCTGTCTTTATCACAGCGAACAGCAAACGGACGGTGTCCAATATGCAAAGATCGCTAACTTCAGCTTACCCTGTTGAGGAACACACCTTAGCCATTCGCAGGCACACGGAAGATATAATCTCCAAAACTGAATATAGCCCCGGTTTGAGTAATTTCTTCTAATATTAACCCCGGCTTTATCGTATCACTCTCTCTTCTGACCAATCCATCGATCTTCACCATCCGATGTGCTGGCGAGGGGGCATAAAGATGCACCGAATAAACAATGACCGGCAGGCTTTGCTGCACCTCGACTGGTAGTGTGCGGAAATGAGGTACAGAATGCGGAGCGATGTTTTTTTGCCCAGTGCCTTCTTTAACGGCATTTTCTAGGACGGTATCCTCTATAACGGTATCTTCTGGAATCGGATCTTCTATGATCCCATCCTCCACAACCCTGGCCTCTGCAATTTTATCCTCTACAACCATACCCTCGATAGCCAGTTGTTCTACCGCTATCCCCCCTGTATTTGCCTCCCCAGCAACTCCGTCTGACTGACGCTCACCGGGAACAGCCATAATCTCGTCGAGCACTGGATAGCCTGGGGCTACCACCGCGATTTGCTCCATCTGCCCTGTCCTGTCAGACTCAGCACTACCGACTGGTGCCGACTGATGTTCCTCTACCGCCTCAGCCTGCTGAGAGGACGGTTCATCCATAACCCGAGTGCCTACATTAATCGTTACTTCACTGGTTACCACACTCTGTTCATTTTTTTGTTGCGAATCAGGCGAAGAGTTGACCAGCATTGACTCAGACGAACCTGAACTGGCAGCAGACAATTCTGTACCAATCGCTTTATGTTCTTGACTGCCGGCTATCTGGTCCACCGCATGATACTCAGCGCCGATAACCGGGCTTGACTGTCGGGCGCCATTAATCCACCAGCTAATGCCCAGTCCACATACCACCAGTACCGCCACGATTGACAGATAGCCCAGCGATTTGCGCCCAACCGAGCTCGACATCTCCGGATCCATATGAACAGTGTGAAGGTTGGGAACCTTGCCGTCCTCACGATCTTTTTGTGCTTCCTGAAGCGCTTCGAGTATGTAAGACATCGCTGACTATTCCGGTAACGCAGTAAGATTTGAATTCAAGTCTGTCTCATCGCTGCGATTATCTATTGCTTTAACCGACTCGGGGTTCTCGGTCATTTCGGGCGGCGAAGTGTCAGTAACCGGGTCCCAGGCAGATTGTCGATGAATTTGATGGGCAGCGTCGTCAAAAATTGACGACCAGTCAGTGCCTGGAAAACTTTCAAATTTTTCATGGGAATATATTCCGGCAATGATCACCGCCACCAGCAAAAATATCCCAAAAATAAATTGCAATCGCCTTATAGGCGAACGCTTAGCTGCCTGCTTTCGATCACCTAATACCTCATTAGCTGCCTTATTTGCGATGCTCATGCTGACTTTCTTTTTACAGTCCAAACCTGCCCCTAGCAGTGCCCGATCACAAATCCCATTAATCAACCGTGGCACACCGGCCGATTTTTTCCAGATATACTTTACGCTTTTACGGCTAAACAACTCCTGCTCAGAACCCGCCACTTTTAAGCGGTGGCGGATATATCCCCGAGTCTCCTGAAGAGACAACAAGTTCAGGTGAAAGCGTGCGGTGATGCGTTGCGCCATTTGTCGAAGCGCTGGAGAATCCAGTAAATCCCGGAGTTCTGGTTGCCCTATTAAAATGATCTGCAACAGCTTTTTTTTATTTGTTTCCAGGTTGGTCAGCAAACGTAATTGCTCTACCACATCAGGACCCAGGTGCTGGGCCTCGTCAACGATTAGTACTGTATTACGTCCCCGCGCATGGGCGACCAGCAAATACTGATAGATATTGTCGACCAGCAATTTGAGACTTACAGAGAGCCCTTCCGGCAGAACTATCTGCAACTCATCACATATTGACTGCAGGAATTCCAGCACATCGAGTTTTGGATTCAGCACCAGCGCCACATCGACATCTTCCGGCAACTGTTCCAGTAAACATCTACACACTGTGGTTTTACCGGCACCAATTTCACCGGTTAACAGCACGAACCCGCCGCTGCCGGTGACGCCATAAAGTAGATGAGCCAGCGCTTCGCGATGGCCTGCTGTCAGGTATAGATAGCGCGGATCGGGTGAGATCGAAAAAGGTAATTCATCCAGATCAAAGTAGGATTGGTAAGACATCAGATCCCTCGACAACCCATTATCGGACTTAACTTGACCGGAAAATATGCACCCGTGCCGCCAGGTGGGCAGAGCATCAAAATCAGGCAGCACCTAATAGAATGCCTAATGGAAGGCCTGGCGTAATACCTAATGAAAGACCTAACGAAATCCCTAACGAATAGTCGTCCAGTCAATTCCTCTCAACTTGCTTTTATATTCTTCAGTCACCTTTCTGGATTCTACAGGATTGGCGACAGCGCTGGGGGTGATCATCACCACCAATTCTGTCTTTCTCTTCGCGATACGTTCGTTTTTAAATAACAAGCCTAAAATCGGAATATCTTTAAGAAATGGTACGCCCTGATCCGTTACTTCTTCGTCTTCGCGAATTAAACCACCCAACACGATGGTTTCACCGCTTTGCACAGCAACGCTTGTGGTGATTTCTCGCTGCAGGATCGTCGGCGAATCGATACTGGAGGACGTGGTCTCGGTAACGTCATCTACTTTCTGGGTAATGTCCATAATGACCATACCACCGGCGTTGACCCGGGGCGTCACCTCAAGACTAACACCGGTATCCCGGTACTGAATACTATTGGTGATATTCGAGCTTAAACCACCATCGTCATCGACAACTGTACTCGAGGTATTGGTGGTCGATGATGTCAGTATAGGCACCTGATCGCCAACCCGTATCGAAGCGGTCTGATTATCCAGTACCATCAATGACGGCGATGACAGGACATCGATACGAGAATCTCCCGCTATAGCGTTAAGCACGGCACGAGTACCGGCAGCATCAAACACCGCATAGGTGAAATTCACCGGATCCGGTAACACACCTGCCAGGCCACCACTAACGTCACCGCTGGCTGGAATGTTCAAGCCACCAACACTATTGTATTTGCCTGGACTGCCCTTAAAGAACCATTGCAGACCATATTCCAGTTCATTGCCTAGAGTGACCTCAACAATAGAGGCTTCAACCAGCACCTGCATAGGCGGCAAGTCGAGTTTTTGCAAAGCTTTTTCGACATCTACATAGATAGCCGGGGTGGTAAGTATGGCCAGAGCGTTGGTCTCCGTATCGGGGATAATGGAGATCGTACCTGCCTGGTTAGTCGAAGCACGTGCTCTACCGTCAGCCCTTTCCCCACCACCCTCCGCGAGCTTATCTGCCGCAAGCAGTGATGGTCGCGCAATCGTGGCCCCATCCTGCAGAGCACTTGCCACAGCACCCTTCCGTCGACTCTCAAACAACTGGCTGAGCAAGTCGGCGAGATGTTCAGCCTCACTATTTTGCACGTAATAAACATATAAATTGGTACCATGGGGATTCTCGGCCCGATCCAGGCGCTTTATCCACACATCGGCATCGGTAAGGTATCTCTCCTGAGGGGTAATCACCATCAAGGCATTAAGCCGCTCGATGACCATAAAGCGCACCATCCCGGCAAGCGGACCTTCGGCACTGTCACCAAAAATTGCCTGCAATTCGCCAAGCAGGGTTACCGCTTCAGTATTACGAATTCGGAACAGTCCCACCGACATACCCTGCAACTGGTTAACGTCGAAAGTGGTAATAGTATCCCTGATATTAAATACCTCGCCCTGACTGCCAGCGACCGTGAGTATGTTGCGATACTCATCGACCATGATCATCGCTGTCCCCGATTTTACCGGCTCGAGGATTTTGGCCATTGCTTTGGCCCCGATATAGCTCAGCGGTACCACCTGCACTTGATAACCCTGGTCAGCACTCATCCGTGCACCGAGAGCCATGCCACTCGAGCGAGTATCTTCTATCGACATAACTTCATAATAATTGGGGTTTTTGATAATGGCGGCACCATTCATCCGCAATAAATTGTCGAGCACCGAAACCAGCGCGTCACGCGGAATGGCTCGGGTAGTTCGCATAGACACAGAGCCACTGACACCATCGCTTATCGTATAATTCACCCCTAAAATATCACCTAATATGGTTTTTACCACTTCAGTAACAGGTGTATCCTGAAAGTTCAGGGTGACTTCGCCTTCATCAGCTCCAACACTATTGTTATCACGACCCGCATTGATAAAAGCGCCCGTGCCCCTGAAGATTTCATTTGGAGCAACGTATTCCTGCCCCGACTCATAGTCGACACTCGCTGATGGCGTAATAACCCCTGATTGCTTGTGGCCCAAAACTTCCGCTACCGGCGGGGTTTGCACAGCTTGCTCAACCACATCAGTAGGTTTGCCCGAATCACTGGTGGTCTCGCAGGAGGATATTAGAATAAGAAACGAAATCGCTAGTGCTCGTCGAACCTGCACCAACAACCGCACAGATAAGCGCTGATTTGTTATCTGGCTATTGGTCATTCTGCCTTTCCCGCCTGTACTGTAGCCTTTCCTGCCTGCATTGAAGATAGTTGATCATTTACTCCACACCTACACACTATTCTGCCGTAGTAGCGGTCTTTCCGCTATCAGCTGCTTGTTGACTGCTCATTAGCCTTTTTTCAGCAGCGCCCTTTAAATTCGTTCTTTTACCGGTCGGTTTCCGTACAGCCGCCCTGGATCGTGGCTTTTTCCGCCTGGCCTTTATTTCGATATCTTTCATGCGAAAGGTTTTTGCTTCCCCTTCACTGGATAAGGACACTTGCTCCAGATCTATCAATTCCACCTTCCATTTTTCAAAATACATGCCTTCTTCCAGACGCACACGTTGACCGCCATCTAGCGACTGGAAATACGCATGTTTTGTAGGTCCAACCGATACTACCGCCGACAAGCTCCAACGCGATTCAATATCAACTGTGTTAATTTGCTGTACGGCCTTATTCTCAGGCAGCGGTTTCCGATCCAGTGTAAACAGAGGGCGCTCCACTATTTGATGAAAGTCATCTTCCGTACCTATGGATCGTATAGCCAGCGCTTCCGTCCCACTTAGTTGGGCCGGTGCTGCGGCCTTAAATGAGGTACCGCTACCAGCAAAGGCAAAATAAACCAATTCCAGCGCAAAAACGACTGACAACGCACCAATACCATACATCAGGGCAGAAACAGCGAACTGGTTCCTGTTTGCCACCATCACGCTTCACCTGTGACCATATAACCAAAAACGTCCATCCTCACGGTAAGACTCATACGTGACGTAGATGCACGGGTAGTGCCACCCCGCCGAGTCCTGCTTCTTGCCCGCCTCCTGGCGGCTGAACTGGTAACCGTTATTTTATCTATAAAAATTAGTGGCCGAGCGTTTTCCAGTTTGTACAACAGGCTTAATAAACGATCCATTTCACCAGTGAACTGTAAGCGAAGACCCACCGCGCTAGCCGTATCAGCAGATCGTATCTCGTATTCCTGGGTACTAACCAGCACGCCACCACTTTCTTTAACCGCATCACTTATGAATTCACGTAGATTAGCAGAGGCTATCGCGGTTTTATTCCCTTTCAAAAAAATATCACCGTTGGTATTCAATGACTTCAGACGCTGCAACTCCTCATCAATAACCGGCTCGTTGGCAAGCAAACTGCGTAAAACTGTCAATCGCTTGCTGAGCACTGCGGCCTCGTCAGCGCGATCCCTGTACCCTTGAACAAGCGGGACGATTCCATAAAAAATAACTGCCAAAATAAGCAGGACAAGCAGGCTCACAGCGGCAAATCGATTCATCTGTGGCGACATCTGCTTCACTAGTTCGCCCCACCGTCGTTCTCTGCCAATTGCAGGCGAATCTCGTATCTTTCCATATTTGATGAACGGTTGATGGTAACAGGCGAAACAAATTCAACATTTTTAAACAGCTTTTCCTGTTCGAGCATTTCAATCAGGTCCGATGATTTAAGTGACTCTCCCTGCATTGAAATGGTTTCATCATCTATTGTCAGTTTTGACACCCAGGTGTTGTCTGGCAAAAGTTCGGTTAATTTGCGAATATTTTCAAGTTTTGCAGAACGGTTATTTTTTTTATTTACCAATATTTCCCGCCCTTCGAGATGAGCAATCAGCAATCGCTTTTTATTACCTACGACTCCCGCATCCTTGCTTACAGAGGCGATTTCAGTTTCGAGCTGCTCTATCGACGAAACCTGTCGATATATTGGAAATACTACTGTTAAGCCAATCAACAGTAATAACACTGCCAGTAAGCTTCTGTTTCTATTACTCCACAGCGGCTCCACTTCCGGTCGCATGTCACCAGGCAGCAAATTATCACGGCTTTCATATACACAACCATTTTGTTGACCAACATATACGGCGTTGACAGCAAGTCCCAGTTGAACCGCACCGGCAAGCAGATCGTTTAAATAATCCCGTCTGACAATATTAAGCTCGATTCTTATTTTGTTTTGTTCTGACATACGCTCCAGCATGCGACAGGTATAACCTACCTCAGCGGCAGTGAAGGGTGTAAGCCGATCCATTTCGAAACCAATCACCTGGTTGAGCGTGTGTTCAGTGGCAATTGGCAGAAAAGCTTCGCGTGTTAACACCCGATGTGCCGGTAATTCTATTTGCACCATCGCATCTTTTGGCAGCTGCTGCGCAATAAGCTCACGTAATTGTTCGAAATTATCGCTGCCACCATCCAGTAGATCACATTCACCTAGCTCCCGCTCTTCGCCATCCTCGCGCAGGAGCAGGTGAGTTTGTTTTTCGCCCATGCGCAGGATTACCTGTGCTGGACCACCGCCAATCCAGTTTTCCATTGCCCTGGGCACCAGAATCCGCAACTCACCAGCCCACCAGTCGGTGAACTGTCTGATGCCTGCAAATATTTTTATATCCCTGACATTCATTTATAGTACTTATTTCAGTTCGTTCTCAGGGGGAAGGCTATCACGTTCCCCTCTGACATCAAGGGCGTGCAGGCGTGAAGGCATCCAACTCAGCGTTTCAATGGTTTCCCTGCCCATATCCCGCTTTAAGCGTACGGTAGTGGTAATGGCAGACTGGTGGTTTGATGGCGTTTTCCCCAACGCAGTTATGGTGAAAGTGCCGCCCCGCGCCCTGGACAAAAACTGACTATCAATGACCGGTGGCGGTGGAAGCGCAAGTCCCGCCAGATGATTCTCTCGGCGTTGTTCTATGTAGGATTCCAAAATGGTTGGGGGCTCATCGGACAAAGCCAACAATACGGATAAAGGAGCAACTTGTGGGTTTATGCCCTTACTACGCGAGTAAATCGTGACATGACTGACAACCGCGTTAAACAACCAGAGCGGCATACCGTAGACCTGTTGTAATTCATCGACATGGGTAAAAGCACTGTCCTTTGCTTCCCAGGACAGGCCGGCAGAGAAATACTGTTCGTCCTCAGCGCCATTTAATCCCAACAGGTGATCTTCATCACGGTAGTCCACCACCGCATCCGCCAGAGCATCAGCTTCTTCCTGGGGCAGATCAAAGCTGGCAAACAGACGCGCCAGCAGCTCAGAACTGGCGGTGTTAATATCAATTTTGCCGCTTTCATCGTTGACTACAATTTCAACAACGCCACCGGGCAAGTCCATAATAACAATTTCACCATCACCCAGCAGTCGGTCTTCCGCTTGCCTGCTCAGCAAGTTCATCAATACCAGCTGTACGCCTCCTTCCGCTAGATACCGCGCCTGACTACCCGCTACCAGGCCACCCATACTGCGCACTGATTGCCGGCTGGTGTAGGCAAGTCCCATGGCCATAATGGTCAATAGCGCTATCAGCCATAAGACAATGACCAGGACGAACCCTGGCACGCGGTCAGCAGGCCTATTATGGACCACCATCAAAGGCCTCTCTGTATAGATTCTGACTGGCATAACGAGGGTTAATCAATATTTCCGGCAAAAGTGATATTTCACCACGTTTTCCAGTCCTTCCCGTCCTTTCTGCCAGGGCAATATTGATGCGGATCACCAGCGGGTAAGCTCTTCCCGGCAACCAATCCTCTACCCACTGTTGAACACCATCTTCATCCCGATAAAAGTACTCAAACTCTAGACCCACTACATTTTTAGCAATGACGATTCGGCTTGCTTCTATGTCGTCTCTATATATGCCTCCATCATTATCGAAGGCCAGAATTTCCCCAGCATTTCCATTACTCCCGCCACTACCAGTACTATCATAAGGGAAATAGCTGGCAACCAGATTGTCGTTATCTGAGTCGTCGTCCGCTTCTAGTTTCAAATTCCACCAGTACAATTCTCCACGCTGACGGAATGCAGGATAGGTTGCGACAAAACTCAGTTGCTCTTTATCACCAAAAAAGCCGGTAACTGAACCATATTTTTCGGTGTTAACCGGCATAAATCGAGCACTAGACAAATGTCGACGCAGATATTGGGCCAACAGGTAACGGTGCTCGATCATATCCTGTTGCGCACTGACCGCCACCCAGGTTTTGGACGACAGTCGTAGCGCGCCACTGATAAGCGCAGCGATCAACGCCACAATCAGTAACGCAATCTGCAATTCAACCAGCGTAAAACCACCCCCTCGGAATGATAAGCCGTTGTTCATTCTATGGTTCCCAGGCGAATGGTAGACAATTCCAGATGGCGTGCGCGTCGATCGCCCCATTCCACTTCTACCTGAAAATAATAAGGTACAAATTTATTCTCAAACTCCACATACGCGTTGCCCGCAAACAACAGATTATCCGGGTCGGGTATATATTCTGTCACCCGCGTCCGCCAGCGATAACCCTCTTCTGTTTCACCGAAACCCGTGCCCAGAGGATTACGCTCCACAACCAACGCTGCAAGGCGCGATTCAGCCACCTCCAGAGCCGTGTAATAACCGCTAGTCGTACGGGTCGCAAGCACAGCGCCACTGAACACACGCATTAACACAGTGACGCATATGGTTAAAATAGATAGCGCAACGATGACTTCGAGTAACGAAAAACCCCGATTATATCTTTCTCGCATCTCTCACTTCTCGGGACCACATCACTGCATCATTAATATTTTTGCTTTTTTTGAGGTACTGTAGATGCTTAATCAAGTATTGCTTCCCCGGTTAGCCAGTTAACACTAATGACCATCTTGCCTGCAGAGGAACGAAGTACCAGGTTGCCGCCACTGGAGCTGCCATCCGGATAAAACCACAAACTGCCCGGCGAGACTGTCTCGTACCCGGCAAAGGGGATAAGCGTGAGGGTTAGATCTCCAGAAAGTAAGATTTCCTCATCGGCAGGAAGGATGGTATAGGACTTGTTATTTTCTTTATTTTCCCAATCCGCGGCATCCCGGTTTACGGTATCCCGGCCCACAGCATTCCCGTCCATAAACTCCCGGTCGACAATAATAGCTGTTTCGATGCCCTCAGTGACCGCCTGGGTACGGATACTTCGCAGAGTCGAAAGTAATTGTCGCGCATTTGTTTTCATCATCGCACTGTCCTGACCAGAAACAATGCTAATAGTTGTTACCCCTACCATCATGATAAGCAGGACAATGACGACCAGTAGTTCCAGTAGCGTGAAGCCCCGAACACGCTTACTCATGTCGACTTACTATTACCAGCCTACTGTTGCCAGCCTGTCCGGTTATTCCCAGCTCACCACGTCGGCGTTTTCCTGCTCGCCGCCTTCGCTGTTATCAGCACCCAGCGAGACAAGATCATAGGCACCGTAATCACCCGGCGAGCGATATACATAGTCGTTGCCCCAGGGATCCTGGCGAATAACTTTTTTCTTCAGGTAAGGACCATTCCAGAAGCGCACACCAGAGGGGTTTTCAACCAGCGCATCGAGCCCTTCACCAGTCGTCGGATAACGGCCCACTTCCAGATGAAACAGATCCAGAGCTGTTGAAAACTCTTCAATTTGCAAGGCCGCCGTCTTGGTCTTGGAGCCGCCAATCTGTTTAATAACCTGTGGGCCAACAAGACTGGCAAGCAGACCGAGTATGACCAATACCACCAGCAGCTCTAACAGGGTAAAACCTTTATTTGTACCTTTCATTCTTATAAATCCTTAATTCGACACTATTAACCTGGCAATCTTGATTACCGAGTTCATGCATTCAACACCACACTCAAACCCAAACCCGAGCTTAACATCAGCTTGATTGCCACGCCGTACACTACATCGGCAAGTCATTGATACCGAGAATGGCCACCAGAATTGACATAATAATACCGCCAATTACAAGACCTAAACCAATAATCATCAACGGCTCCAGCACTGACAGCAAGCGTTCAGTGGATGTCGAGACCTCCTGATCATAGATGTCAGCCACCCGTATCAGCATTTCATCGAGATTGCCTGTTTCTTCTCCCACCTGAATCATCTGCACGGCGAACTCGGGAAAAACCTCCGACAGGATCAATGGTTCAGCAAGGCCACTACCATCACGCAGGCTGGCCGTGACTCCTTCAAGTTTGTCCTTTAGAACACGATTGCGCAAACTCTCTTTCGCAATACCAAGTGCCGCCAGAAGTGGCACACCTCCGGTTAGCAATGTACCCAATGTACGGCTAAAAAAAGCCATATTAATTTTTTTCACCAGATCACCGGTCAGCCTGCCGGTGAGCAGCCAATGATCCCGACTGTATAACCAGGCCGAATCCTTACTTTTTTGTCGAAAATAAACCACCCCGCCTCCAGTTAGAGCAACGAATATCAACCAGTAGCTTGTAAAAAAATCGGTCACTCCTAATACAAACGCGGTAGACGCAGGCAGAGGTGCATTCATATCTTCAAAAAGCTGGGAAAACTCCGGTAGTACAAAAATCATGATGACAGCCAGTGACAACAAAGTAACCGACACCAGGATTGCAGGGTAAACCATGGCCGAAACTAATTTGTCTCTCAATGCCTGGGACTTTTCAATAAACAGGGAGATTTCATCAAGGCTGTGGGCAAGGTTGCCTGACATTTCGGCGGCTTTAATTAAATTGACATAAAAATCAGCAAACAGATCTGGCCGCTGCTGTAGTGCTGCCGAAAGGGGTTCGCCGCCCCTCACTTCACTTTGTAGATTTTCAATTAATTCTATTAGCAAAGGTTCACTGGAAACCTGCAGGATAACCGCCAGGGCCCGATCAAGCTGTAGGCCAGCACCGACCAGTATCGATAGCTGTCTGGTGAAATCAGCGATATCTTTACGCGTTAATCGCCGTTTGGAGAGTTTAAATCGGCCCTGAGTCCTGCCTCCGACTACGCCCAGATTTTGCTGTACGGACATAGGAATAAGCCCCATATCCTGCAGGCGGGCGGCAACTTCTTCTACGTTAGCGGCAGGCATTTGCCCGGTTTTAATCTCCCCTTGCGGACTGACTGCTCGATAATCAAATGCGGACACGTTACATTCCTAAACTTTTTAAAGCTTTTCTAGCCTTTAAGATAAGGCACGTTTGTTTAATGACCAATGATCACTCTATTGAGAAACAATGCTCCACTATCATCACCAGTTGCGGTATTTCTCTATTCCACTACCGGCAAAAAACAATCAGCTAAAGACTATCGGCAAAAAACAATCAGCAACACATTCCTGACACCTGGAATTGATTCAGGGGTGTCGACAAGTCATATTATGACTGACTATGCCAACGAACCTCTAACCTAAGGCACCCGATCTAAGGAACCTGTGATCTAATGAACCTCTGATCTAAGGAACCTCTGATCTGAACGAAAACGCCTTAACTAGCTCTCCTGGGAGACGCGAACAATTTCCTCCAGGGTCGTCAAACCTTGCATCGCCTTCACACAACCATCTTCATACATGGTTTTCATGCCATCAGCACGAGCAGTACGTTCGATCTCAATCGCCGCAGAGTGCTTCAGAATCAAATCCCTGACGGCATCAGTGATCGATAATAATTCGATTATGCTCAACCTTCCTCGGTAACCGGTGCCACCACATTGCTCGCAACCTTTAGCCCGATAGAGCTGTATCTCATCGTCGCCACTGAGCTCTCGCAATCGAAACTCGATTATTTGACCTTCGTTAGCTGTGTAGGCCTCACGGCACACAGGACAGATCTTCCGTATCAAGCGTTGAGCAACAACAAGATTAAGCGTTGAGTTGAGGAGATAATCATCAATGCCCATTTCCATGAGACGAGTAATGCTGCCCGCCGCATCATTAGTATGCAGCGTAGATAATACAAGGTGGCCGGTTAGCGCAGACTGAACGCAGATTTTTGCCGTTTCCAGATCACGCATTTCGCCGACCATAATGACATCCGGATCCTGACGGACAATGGAGCGTAGCGCTCCAGCAAAGTTGAGCCCAATAGCCGAGTTAACCTGAATCTGATTAATGCCTTCGAGATTGTATTCAACAGGATCTTCAACCGTAATTACCTTACGTTGCTCACTATTCAGACTGTTAAGCGCGGTATAAAGCGTGGTGGTCTTACCACTACCCGTCGGGCCAGTGACGATAATCATGCCGTAGGGCATAGCCAGTGCCTTCTGCAAGCTCTGCTGGCTATCTTCATCGAGCCCCAGGCTGGCAAAATCCAGGGTAACACTCTCGCGTTGCAACAACCTCATCACCAGACTTTCGCCGTACATAGTCGGCACAGTGGACACTCGAATATCAAACTCCTGACCTCGCAGGCGCAAATTAATGCGTCCATCCTGTGGCAGGCGGCGCTCAGCGATATCCAGATCCGCCATTATTTTGATACGCGATACCACTGCAGCAGCCATGGCCTGCGAGGGTGACGGCTCGTCCCGCAACACGCCGTCAATGCGGAAACGCACCTTTAGTATATTCTCAAACGGCTCAACGTGAATATCAGAGGCGCGACTATCCACCGCACGTTGAATGATCTGGTTTACCAAACGAATGACCGGGGCCTCGCTGGCCATATCGCGAAGCTTTTCAACATCGTACTCGGTGCCTGGGTCGCCCTCTCCCCGTTCGGCAGCCGTGTCGCCGTGTTTACCGTCGTATAATTTCTCAATGGCCGCCTGAATTTCCGACTGCACGCCAATACAGCAGGAAACCTTCTTATCCCTGGCCAGGGCTAGCGCACGAAGGGGGTAGTCGCTACTGGGATCGGCGACCACTAGCTCGATACAGTCATCGCTTTCCGACAGGGGAATCACTTTTTGCTCTTTAAGAAAACGTGGCGGCAAACTCCCGCCACAAATCGCCTGATCTGGATACTCGGCGATGCTGACAAGACGCAACGACTCTATATTGGCCAAAGCTTCGGCCATAGCCCTTTCAGACACCATGCCTAGCCGAATAAGCAAAAATACCAGGGATTCTTCGCCATCAGTATCCTCGGCAAGTCGCAGGGCACGGCCAAAATCAATTTCTTTAACATTACCCCCCGCCAACAACTGGCTT
>Ga0164315_10002637_pt1 | contig 13764 bp, 11 predicted proteins | sample GuaBasSedimGuay6_FD_113737 | JGI IMG/M metagenome (GOLD analysis project Ga0164315, IMG submission 113737) | Subseafloor sediment microbial communities from Guaymas Basin, Gulf of California, Mexico - Guay6, Core 4569-2, 0-3 cm | ecosystem: Environmental > Aquatic > Marine > Hydrothermal vents... | reverse complement strand
CACATCCGCGTCCTTACCCACGGCAGAGCGTCCAACCAGAGGCGGCAAGCTGCTTGAGCGCATGACCTCTTTACCATTAAATTCAACGATAACGTCACCGACCTGCAAACCAGCATCCGCAGCCGGGCTACTGTCGAGTACTTTAGCTACGAGCGCGCCCCTGGGGTTATCCATACCAAAAGATTCAGCCAGTTCGCGCGTGACCTCCTGGATCAAAACACCTAACCAGCCACGCGAGACGCTGCCGGTTTCCCTGATTTGGGTGGCCACATCGACTGCTAATTCAATCGGTATGGCAAACGACAGGCCCATGAATCCACCGGTACGGCTGTAAATTTGTGAATTGATTCCTACCACCTCCCCGTCGAGATTGAATAGAGGGCCACCCGAGTTACCAGGATTGATCGCTACATCTGTTTGAATAAACGGCACGTAGTTGTCAGTAGGCAGGCTACGGCCCTTGGCACTGACGATCCCGGCAGTAACCGAATGATCGAAACCGAACGGTGAACCGATCGCAAGTACCCATTCTCCTACCTTTAAACTGTCCGAATCGCCGAATTTGAGCACTGGTAAACCCGTGGCATCTACCTTGATTAATGCGATATCAGAAGCCTCGTCAGAACCAACTATACTGGCAACGTATTCTTCACGATTAGATAGCCGAACTATAACTTCGTCCGCTCCTGCAATAACATGATGGTTAGTCAGAATATAGCCGTCTTCCGAGATAATGAATCCTGAGCCGAGAGATTGTGCCTCACGTCTGCGCCCACCAGGATTTTCGTGATTAAAAAATTTCTCAAACAAATCGCCAAACGGAGAGCCTTCCGGTAAACCTGGAATGCCAGGCATTTCCGCGGAACTGCTTTTGCGTGCTTTGGTTTTCGTGCTGATATTGACGACAGAGTCTTTAGCCTGCTCGACAATACTGGTGAATTCCGGAAGTGCTGCCTGGACCATTAGCGGGACACTTAGTATCAGCACAACGATGAAACTATAAACGTACTTGATATTGAATTTCATTTTAATCTGTTCCTAAAATATGTAGTTGACTCTCTGACCATAATTCAGTTTTTCGGTTCACCCCGAACCTGCAAAATCCTGGGAGAAAACTGGTCTGAATACTGTCTACGGGCAAGCAGCGCGGAAATTTGCAAACCTGTTACGAATCCCGCCGCGGCAAAAACAAATGCGAGTAACTCTGATTCGCCGGTGATCCAGAGAGCCAGCATCCCGCCGACCATCAATCCCAGCAAAGGCAGGCCGTAAATCAGTAAACTGGCCTTTAAAAAGGCCCCTTCCGGCAACCCGAGCACGACACTATCGCCGGGTTCCAGTTGATCTTCGTTTTTGATCTTCACCGGTTTGCGCCGATGTCCCAGAAGCCGGCCGATAGCTCCTGTGCCGCAACCGTTACTTAGCTCACAGTGACTACAGGCGCTTTGCCGTTGCATTTGAACCAGGGCCCAATTCCCATCGAGACCAGTTACCTTACCTAACTCTTTAACCATCACGAAATTATAGTTGTTTCCAGCTCGATCATCGACCTCAATTTCGAGTCTAAGGCCGATTCACTGTGATATATGGGGGTTGTTCAGGGTAATTTAAAGCTAACAGACTCGGCAACCTGCCGTACCGTAACTGGGGGCACCTCGCCTATCGCGGTCACCGAATAATTATCCAACAAGAATATAAAGCCGTTAACCGCACCCATCGAAGTTTCCCCCTGGGCGGTCTGTGCAGTCTGTTTTTCAATAAAGACTGACAAAGAAGCCAGACCATCGGTATAAACTATTTGCTGAATAAATCGACCCGAATCTCCAACCATTCGCTTCACCGCCGACTCTTTCCTGAAGCCATCGGGCAGGTTGGAAAACTGCCAGGTCATATCGGCCTCCACGGTCTCAACAGCATCGCCGCTATGGTAACGTACCATTGCAAAACTGCTGTCAATTTCCGGCAATTTCAACATCACCATCTGCTCGATCTCGCTCAGTAATTCAATATTGGTAAACATTACCTGTTCCACTACTTCATTACGTTCGTTAATCAAATTTGATTTGAGTAACAAGCCGTTGCTCGCATTTATCCACAGCTTGAGCCCGTAACGAAATTGATCTTTAGGCTTGATATCTACTATTACAGCTTCGTGATTCGCTATCCTGCCCTCACCGGCCATATTCATTTCATAATGCCGGCCAATATTCGCTATATCATCCGGGATAAACAAGGGTGAAAATGTATTTTGACGGGAATTATCGACCACCACCTTTCTACTGGAAGGCCAGATACAGGTCAGGTTTTTATTGTCTCGAATTACCTCGCGCGCCTCACCATTAAGAGAGAGTAGCCTTTCGCTTTCACCGGACTCATTTTTGATATGGTAGATCGACATACTTTCGAGCTGGTTTTCATGTATGTATACGAAATTACCCTGATAGCTCAGGTTTCGCATCGCATTTGACATTTTTCCTAGCCAGTCCATAGCCGGGCTGGCCGCTGCCTGGGCAAAACCGGCTAACAAGACCAGGAATATAAGCAGTTTACGGAATATGGGATTCAAGCTAGAAAATGTCCGCTTACTGCTGTGCGTCATACCCGGCGACTCTCGCCTGAGGAATCAAACCCTGAATAGAATTTGAGTATTCCGTATGGTTTACCAAATAGGCATTCAATTTCTGTTGCAGAGCCGGGGCACTGTCGTTGATCTTCCAGCGCATACCGCCGCTCAATGACGAGGTCACGGGTACCGCGTTAGTTTGAACTTGTTGCCTGGCAAGCAACTCAATCTTTTTCTGGTCGGCGCTGACTAGCTGCTCAGAACCCTGCCCTGTATCTACACCTACATTCACGGATTGCCAAAGCGTGACTGAAACCACCGCAACCGAAACAGCAACCGCGAGGCCGGCAACAGGTTTCATTACGGACCATGTCCAGATTGACGGCCTCGTGTTGGCCTCGGGTCGCGCAGCAGCCGCATTCCCGGGGCACGATCCAATCGCATCGATTTTCGCCATCACATTTGTGCTGAAATCGGTATCAATCTGCCGGGGTAACTCATGGCGCATGGCCTGGCCGATGATTTGATATCTACGCAGTCTATACTGCAGATTTACATCGCCTTCCAGTTCGTCAAGCATGCGCCTGCTTTGCTCATCGCCGGAAAATTCATCCATTAACGAGGATAATTTATCTTGCTGCTCGCTCATAATAATACTCTAGTCAAAACATTCAGTTGTAATCAGTATCATCTTAGTCACTCTAATAGCGGTCTTAGTTCCCTGTCAATTGCATCTCGGGCACGAAATATTCTCGAACGTACCGTTCCGATGGGGCAATCCATTACCTCGGCTATTTCCTCATAGCTTAATCCCTCGATCTCTCTCAGCATAATCGCCGACTTGAGGTCGTCCGGCAGTTCCTCAATCGCCCGATATACGGTTCGCTCAATTTCATCGGTGAGCAGTAAATTTTCAGGAGTGGTATATTCCTTCAACCTCGACTCGCCCTCATAATGCTCCGCATCATCAATATCGACCGAATAAAGCGGTGACTTGCGCGCCCTCGAAGCGAGATGATTCTTCGCCGTGTTGGCCGCTATGCGGTAAAGCCAGGTGTAAAACTGGCTATCACCACGAAAATTTCCAATCGCCCGGTATGCCTTGATAAAAGCATCCTGTGCGATGTCGTAACATTCCGTCTGGTCAGACACATATCGGTTGATCAAATTCACTACTTTATGCTGATATTTCTGAACTAAAATATCAAACGCAGCCTTGTCTCCCGCCTGTACCCGTTTTACCAGTTCTGCATCAAGCAGATTCGTCCCCATTTAGAACCCTTAAAATTATTATCAAATACGGCTGGCATCCAGCATAGTGAACATTTTGCCGCTCGCCGACCGACACTACTGGTAGAAACCATGACGGCGTATACCAATCAATTATAGCAAAAATATGCTTTCCAACGCGCACTATTAAGGACTGAGAATATTGCTACAAGTTCAGTGTAAATAGTGCAAATTTGTCTTATTAGTTCAAGCCTGCCGGGATTTAACCTGGTTGTATTCTTAGCAGGGGTTGATAATCTTTGAGTTCGATGCCATTTCAATATAGTCTTTGAACCTTATCGGACGCTTTACCAGCAATGAGTAAACAATTTAATTTTGATGTCATTATCCTCGGCTCCGGGGCGGCCGGTCTCTCGGTTGCCTTGCACCTGCCGTCATCGACCTCGATTGCAATACTGGCGAAAAACAACACTGAACAATATTCAAGTTATTTTGCCCAGGGCGGCATCTCGGCCGTGCTTGAACCCGACGACAGCGTCGAACAGCACGCGCAAGACACCATTATTGCCGGCGCCGGGTTGTGTGACGAGACCGTGGTTAATTTCACCGCTGCCGCGGGCAAGCAGAGCATACAATGGCTGAGCGATCTTGGTATGCCTTTCACCAGGGATCGACAGGAAATAAGCAGCAGCGGCTTTCATTTGACACGCGAAGGCGGTCATAGCAAAAGACGCGTAGTCCACGCCGCCGACGCTACCGGCAAGGCCCTCCAGCAAACACTACACGCCCATGTCCTCGAACAACCCAATATAAAGATTTTCGACCAGCATATAGCAATCGACCTCATACAGCGCAACAGGCAATGCCTGGGTCTGTACGCACTGAATCGAAGTGATCAGCATGTTGACGTATTTGCCGCCCAAAAAATTGTGCTGGCGACAGGCGGTGCGAGCAAGGTCTACCTTTATACCAGCAATCCAGATGGTTCCACGGGTGATGGCATTGCAATGGCCTGGCGTGCAGGTTGCCGGGTAGCAAATATGGAATTTATCCAGTTTCATCCTACCTGCCTGTATCACCCGGAGGCCAAATCGTTTCTTATCAGCGAGGCGGTTAGAGGCGAAGGTGGTTTATTGTGCCTGCCCAATGGTGAAAAATTCATGCATCGCTTTGATGAGCGCGGCGAGCTCGCACCTCGAGACATAGTCGCGAGGGCGATCGATCATGAAATGAAGCGGCTCGGTGTCGACTGTGTTTACCTGGATATCAGCCATAAGAGCCGCGCCTTTATCAAATCTCATTTTCCGACTATTTATCAGCGCTGCAAGGAACTCGATATCGATATCACCAGCGAACCTATCCCGGTGGTTCCGGCGGCGCACTACACCTGCGGCGGCATCATGACCAACATCAGTGGTCAAACCGATATCGACAATTTATACGCTGTCGGTGAAGTGACCTACTCGGGATTACACGGTGCCAATCGTATGGCGAGTAATTCCCTGCTCGAATGCCTCGTATTCGCTCGTTCCGCCGCCGGGCACATTAGCGAATCCTTATCGCCTGCAGTAAAACCCGGGGCACTCCCCGGTTGGGACGAGTCACAGGTCACCGATTCCGATGAGGATATAGTGGTCGCCCACAACTGGGACGAATTGCGCCGATTCATGTGGGATTACGTCGGTATTGTACGCACCAACAAGCGCCTCGAGCGCGCATTACACCGGGCTCAGTTGTTAAAGCAGGAGATCAACGATTACTACGGCAACTACAAGGTTTCACCAGATTTACTGGAACTTCGTAACCTGGTTGTGGTTGCTGAATTAATTATTCGCTCTGCGATGCTGCGCAAGGAAAGTCGCGGCTTGCATTTCACCCTCGATTATCCCGAGCCCAGCGATGATTGCCTGTCGCCAACCATATTGGTGCCCAATGCCGGTGAAAAGGATGTGTCACGGAAGATATCCCTCATCTCACCCTGATATTAATGAAACAGCATTCGATTCATATTCAATCCCGGGGGCGTGGAACAATTGCGATTAATTCCGAGATTGACCAGTTAATTCGAAAATCAGGTATCGACACGGGTCTTTGTCATATTTTCATCCATCACACCAGCGCTTCCCTGATCATTACCGAAAATGCCGACAGCGATGTACGCAGGGACCTGGAAAACTATTTTTCGAAGATTGTCATAGATGGCGACCCCGCCTATTTTCATGATCAGGAAGGACCCGATGATATGTCGGCCCATATCCGCTCGATACTGACTCAAACCGAAGTCAGCATCCCGATTAGCGCGGGCCGCCTGGCAATGGGTACCTGGCAGGGCATCTACCTGTGGGAGCACCGAACCAGCCCGCATCGTCGCAGCCTGACTGTCACCCTGCATGCTTAAGCTACTGACTCTTCACAATTTGTCCGGGTATCTGTAGAGAATCAGGATAAATCAGAGTTTCCCTGGTATTAAGAAAACCAATTTGCGTTGGTCGAATAAAACCGGACAATGGATTTACTCATCAAACGATATTACTAGCTTCGAGGACAGAGCATGAAAATGATCCTGTTGGGCCCCCCGGGCGCGGGCAAAGGAACCATTGCCAAAGTATTAACCCAGTATGACGGTTCGGTACAAATTTCGACGGGTGACATACTACGGGCCGCGGTCGCGGCCGGCACCGAACTGGGTCGGCAGGCCGAGGCGGCAATGAAAGCCGGCGACCTCGTAACCGATGAGCTGATTATGGGAATCATGGAAGCGCGCTTACAGGAAGAAGACTGTCAAAAAGGATACCTGCTGGATGGATTCCCCCGCACTATTCCACAGGCACAGGCCCTCAAAGCCCTGCTCGAAAAACTGGGCGAAAAGCTCGACTGCGTACTCGAACTGGATATCACACGAGACGTTATTATCGATCGTTTAGCTACCCGTAGAACCTGCCCTCAATGCGGCGAAATCTACAATATAAAGTCGAAGCCGCCCAAAGTGGAAGGCATCTGTGACGTCTGTGGTTCTGAAATCGTTCAGCGTGACGATGAAACCGAAACCGCAATTAGCAACCGGTTGCAGGTATACAATGATCAAACCGCGCCGCTGGTCGATTTTTATCGCCAGGAAGGACTGTTAGTTAGCTTTCAATCATCAGATAGCGGACCCATTCTCGAAGCATTGAAAGCAAGGCTGGGATAAGCGGGAACCCGACCCATTAGGAGACCCGATATTATTGGGGTGCTTCGACTTCTATGCGTTCAACGCCGGCGACATACACACTACGCCCCTCCAGCGTCGTAAAACTGTTGGCCTGAACGTCATCGCGCCGGGCCTGGTAACTGATGCGTGCCCCGGTTTGGGTATTGATCACGTGTACTGTCACGGTGGTATAGCTGTCCGCTACTTCTATGTAAATCATAACCGAAGCGGCAAGCACCATAACCGCCATAAAAATATAGGCCCCATGCCGCAACATCTGCTTTTTTTGTTGCTCCTCTTTAGTCGCAATCACGAGCACGCGTTGTTTAGGTTCATCGCGCTGACGCGATGCGAACCAGAGTGCACCCACTATCACCAGCAGGGTAAGAATAATTTTGGTTAACATCTAAAATTAACTGCGCTCGAATATGACAAGATGATCAACATTTAACCGAATACCGATTCGTTCATTTATCTTGTGGTCGTGATGGCTAGGCGCCAGGCACAACACTTCTATACCACTGTCCATGCGCAGGAAATACAGGAAATCCGCGCCTCTGAATGACTTTTCGACGACAATCGCCGTGTCGCTGGAACTGTCGTCGTGAACCACGTCATCGGGGCGGATTAGGACATCGACTAGCGACCCTTTTGCGCTGCCGGGCGGTACCTCTCCCTCGATAGAACCCAACTCGGTGCGGACACTGTGTTCGTTCTCGACGGTCGCCGGAATAATGACTCCCTGCCCTATAAAATCGGCAACGAATCGATTCGCCGGCCGATGGTATAAATTATATCCGCTATCCTGCTGCTGTATTCTGCCTTCGTTCATCACGCATATCTCGTCCGCTAACGCGAATGCCTCATTTTGATCATGAGTGACCAGGATCGCGGTCACATTTTCCTGCTTAAGTATGTTGCGAACCTCACGTGCCAGCTGTTCGCGCAAATCGATATCCATGCTCGAAAATGGCTCGTCCATTAACAGTATACCGGGTCGCGGCGCCATTGCTCGTGCGAGTGCGACCCGCTGTTGCTGCCCACCCGAAAGCTGATGCGGAAAGGCCTGGCCATAAGCCGGCATACCGATCATTGCGAGTAGTTCCTGAACTCGTTCCTTTTGTTCCCTGGACGACCAGGATTTTAGCCCAAATCGCACATTGTCAGCCACCGACAAATGCGGGAAAAGGGCAAAATCCTGAAATACCATGCCGATGTTACGCTTTTCAGTCGCCACGCAATAGTCGCGCGAACTAACTTCTACCCGGTCGATTAGAATACGTCCGCCATAGGCTGGTTCAAAGCCGGCGATAGCCCGCAATACGGTGGTTTTGCCGCAGCCGCTTGGACCTAAAATACAACCTATTTTACCCGGCTTCAGGCTAAAAGATATCGCCTTCAGCACCACATAGTCGTCATAGCGCACTTCCAGATCTTCGACGTCAAGCTGGGAAGTCATGAACCGGCCCTGGAACTGGCGATACTCTTGCTCAATAGAATGACTGGTAACAAACCTACCACAACAATCATCAGGGCCGCACTGGAAGAATCGGCCAGGCGTTCGTCCGATGCCAGTTCGAAGGCGCGTACCGCAAGGGTATTAAAATTGAATGGTCTCAGAATCAGGGTTGCCGGCAACTCTTTCATGACATCCACGAATACAATGAGTAATGCGGTTAGCACCGAACCCTTCATCAGGGGCAAGTGAACATTGAACAAAATATCCGTCGGTTTACGCCCCAGTGACCTGGCGGCTTCATCCATCGACGGCTTGATCTTCACCAGTCCCGACTCAACCGATTGTATCGATACCGCAAGGAAACGAACCAGGTAGGCAAACATAACCGCAAACAGGGTACCACTTAGCAATAATCCCGTCGAAATATCGAACTGTTCACGCATATAGCTATCCAGTGTATTGTCGAACCAGGTCAATGGAATGATAACGCCAACGGCAATGATTGTACCCGGCACCGCGTAGCCGATGGCAACCACGCGGATCGATGCGAAAACCAGTTTACTCGCCAGTACCCGTTTTCCATAAGCCATGAACAAGGCCAGCATTACTGCGAGCACGGCGGTTGATAATCCCAGTAAAACAGTATGTAACACCAGTTTATAAAAAGAACTATCAATCATAACCGCGTAGGTATCAATCGCCCACAGGCTAAGCTGGAAGGCCGGCAACAGGAATCCAAAAAGCAGCGGCATTAGACAGGCGATACAGGCAATCAGGGCCCTCGCACCGGTTAGCCGATAAACAGGTAACTTGCTATAACGGTTGGTGGTATGGTGATATTGCGCGCGTTGGCGCGACCAGCGCTCGACCACCACCAGGGTGAATACAAATAAAAGCAGGATTGCAGCCAGTTTTGCTGCCGCGCCGCTATCGCCCAGGCCAAACCAGGTTCGAAAGATTCCGGTAGTGAATACGCCAATGCCGAAATAGGAAACGGTGCCATAGTCCGCCAGGGTTTCCATCAACGCTAGTGACATACCCGCTACTATGGCGGGCCGGGCCAGCGGTAACGCGACCCGATAAAAACTCGTCCAGACATTACATCCAAGCGTGCGGCTAACCTCTATTACACAGACCGACTGTTCCAGGAATGCGGCTCGCGCAAGCAGATAAACATAGGGGTAGAGCACCAGCGAGAGCATCACGATAGCGCCGCCGAGGGAGCGCACTTCGGGGAAATAGTAGTCACCGTACCCCCATCCGGTCCAGTCTCGAATCTGGGTCTGTACTGGCCCGGCAAAGTCGAACATCCCGGTATAGGTATAGGCGATGATATAGGCCGGCATCGCAAGCGGTAATAGCAGGGTCCAGATGAATAGCTTCTTGCCTGGAAACTCGCACAGGCTGGTAAGCCAGGCACAGGTGACACCCATTGAAAACGTACCCAGAGCAACACCGATCATTAACAGTACAGAATTGAGCAGGTAATCGGCCAGCACTGTATCGACCAGATGCTGCCAGATATCACCTGTCGGCAGGAATAAAAAACTGGCGATAGTTAAAACCGGAATACTGAATACAAACGCGGTCAGCAATATGCCCGGTTGCCACAAACGTTCGAACAGAGATGCGGAAAATCGAATTTTCGAGTTAATCACTAATTATCACTAATATATTACTCTTCTCGCTGCAATTTGCCGATGTCGGGCGGTTCTTGTTATATGCCTATTTCCAGCCTGCCCTGTCCATCGTTTTTAACGCTTCGGCATTCAACTCACCCAGTTTTGAGAGATTCAGGCCATCCGCCTTAAAAGATCCCCAGGAAGCGAGCAGTCCACTCGGCTTTACCTCGGCATTCACCGGGTACTCGTAATTAACCCTGGCATACCAGTCCTGGGCTTCCGGGCTGACCAGAAATTCGAGTAATTTAATCGCATTTTCCCGATTGCGGGAATACTTGCTAATACCCGCACCACTAATATTGACATGGGCGCCGCGACCGTCTTGATTCGGCCAGAAAAGCGCCATCTTTTTGGCCGCCCGGTACTGTGCAGAATCTTTCTTGGCTTCCAGCATTTTGCCATAATAATAGGTATTTGCGACAGCAATATCGCACTGCCCTGCCGCGGCGGCTTTAATTTGATCCCGGTCGCCGCCCTTTGGCGGTCGTGCCATATTATTGACCAACGCCTCTGCCCAATCCTGCGTTGCCTGTTCGCCATTGGCTACGATCATAGATGCGACCAGCGACTGGTTGTAAATGTTACCGGAACCACGAATACAGATGCGCTTGTGCCATTGTTCCTGCGCGAGATTTTCATAACTTGAAAGCTGCTCGGGATTGACCCGATCCGGTGCATAGAATATGACTCGAGCGCGCTGCGATAAGCCAATCCAGAGCATATTCGGATGACGCAGATGGGCCGGTACAATTTGCTCGATTTTCCGGCTTTTAATGGGTTGAAAAATATCGGCCTGTACGGCCCGATATAAACGACCCGCATCGACGGTAATAAGAATATCCGCCGGCGTATTCCTGCCCTCGTTAACCATCCGAGTGAGTAACTTGTCGGCACTGGCGGTAATTAAATTGGTTTTAATCCCCGTTTGCGCGCTAAACTGATCGAGCAGTGGTTTAATCAATTTTTCTTTTCGCGCTGAGTAAATATTTACCTCTGCAGCCATCGTCCCGGCGGAGAATGAGATTACGAACAGGAAGACTCCTATTTGCTGGAATATTTTGTACATTACTATAGATTACCTGGATTAAATTGAAGTAGATTAAGAGTCCTGAAAGGGCGAATATTATAGAACTTTAATGTTAATGTAAATAATAATTATTCTCATTCACATTTAACTCAATATGAACACTGAACTTTCCAGCCACCCACTCCTGCAAGATGATCTGTATCACTGGCAACAACTCTTGCCCGAACTGGTTTCCGATACCTGTTCTTTCGATACCGGGTTTGAAAACAAAATTCAACGTCTGGCGATCGCGAGTTCCTACGCCCTCGGCCATCTTTGTCGAGATCCATCTATATTGCTTCGACTTCATCGTCTCAAGCATTTCAAACTCGAAGACTCGATGATTCTTCCGGCGCAAGAAGATATTCAGAACCTGGACCTGGTCAAGCGCAGCCTACGCTTTTTTCGTCATCTAAAATTGATCGAAATCATCTATCTTGATGTCATCGAAAAAAACCCGCTACAGCAAACCCTGTACCATCTCAGCGATTTGGCAGACCTGCTGATTCGCAAGGCCCTCGAGGCAAGTTACCACAATCTGGTTTCCAAGCATGGTCAACCACTGGATGAAAACGGCAACAAAATCGAATTAGACATAATAGCCATGGGTAAACTGGGGGGACGGGAACTCAATTTCTCCTCCGATATCGACTTAATTTGCTGTTATGCCAGCGACGGTGAACTCGAAGGTTACGGCCGCCTGTCGCATCAGGAATTCTTCACCCGGCTGACGCGTTTATTCACCCAGATTCTCAACGAATCCACCGAAGATGGTTTTGTCTATAGAGTCGATCTGCGCCTGAGACCCTGGGGAGATTCCGGACCCGTGGTACTCAATCACGCTGCACTCGAACACTACTATCAGTTACACGGTCGTGAATGGGAACAATATGCGATGGTGAAAGCACGAGTCGTAACCGGTAGCGATGCCGATCGCAAGCATCTTGTCTCTATTCTGAAACCTTTCGTGTATCGAAAATATCATGACTATAAAGTCTTCGAAGGCCTCGCGACACTGAAGGACAAGATCGACCTGCAGGCCAGATCCAGGGGTATGCAGGACAACATCAAACTGGGTAACGGCGGTATCAGGGAAATCGAGTTTTTCGTGCAGGCGTTCCAGATACTCAAAGGCGGCCGCAACAAACAATTGCAAAACACGCAGATTTTGTACTGCCTCGATGTTTTACAACAGCAGAAAATCATAGCCGCCGGGACGGTTGAAGATTTGCGGGGCGCCTATGTATTTTTACGCGTGCTCGAAAACAAAATCCAGATGCTGAACGATGAACAAATCCATACCTGCCCGCAAAACCCGCTTTTACGGGAGCGTATCGCCGAGGTCATGGGATACCCGCATTGGCAGGCGCTTAACGAAAATTTGCAAATGCATCGTCAAAAGGTCGGCAGCCACTTCGCTGAACTGTTTAAACGCGAGGCAGAACCGCGCTCGTCGATGGTTATTAGCGATTCTATCGGTGACGAGAAAACCGGGTTGCAGCAAATCGAGTATATGACTTCTATCGGCCTTAATAATCCCGAGGAAATTCATCGCTGCCTGGTGACCTTTTTTGGATCGAAAGCCTGGAGCTTTATGTCGGCGCGGGCAAAACAGCGATTCAGTACGCTAATTCCAGCAATACTTGAAGAAATCTGCCGGAGTGAGCATCAGCTTGCACTATTTGAACGCCTGCTCAATTTATTTTCATCTATCGCGGGTAGAAGCGTTTACTTCGACCTGTTGCATCAGAACAATGCCCTGCTGGTAAAACTGGTCGACCTGTTCGACAAGAGTGAATGGATAGCACAGGAAGTTGCCAGCTATCCAATGTTACTCGAGCATTTAATCGAGGCGGGTGATCCAGCCCATCGATTTGATCAAACACAACTGCAGCAAAACCTAGAGCTTCAACTCGATAATGTGGCTGATGACGTTGAACTGGAACTCGATGTCTTACGCCTGTTCAAACGGGAGCAAACCATCGTCATTGCAATTGCCGAACTTTCACAGGAAATAGGCACCGGCGAGGTTGGCTTATACCTGTCCGAGTTGGCCGAAATTGTATTGCAGGCTGTCTATCAACTCGCCAGTAAGACCATCCAAAAACAATACGGTCAGCCGCAGTACACCGACCAGGGTGTAGAACACGAGGCCGAATTTTCTATCATTGGATACGGCAAACTGGGCGGTCACGAACTGCACTACCAGTCTGACCTCGATATCATTTTCCTGCACAATTCCAAAGCAGAAAATCAGCTTAGCAGTGGACCCAAAAGCATCGACAACTCGATGTATTTTGCGCGCCTGGCACAGAAAATTATTTCGATGACCAGCGTTCTAACCGGCTCGGGAAAACTCTATGAGATCGACTCCCGCCTGCGTCCGGAAGGTTCTTCGGGACTTCTGGTATCTTCTATACAGTCATTCTACCGGTACCAGCTTGACAAGGCATGGACCTGGGAGCACCAGGCATTGATCAGGGCCCGCTATGTGGCGGGCAGCCCAGCGCTTAAATCCGGCTTTGAACGTCTGCGCCGTGAAATCATATGCAGGCCCCGCGACCCCCGGCAACT
>Ga0164315_10002636_pt1 | contig 13767 bp, 15 predicted proteins | sample GuaBasSedimGuay6_FD_113737 | JGI IMG/M metagenome (GOLD analysis project Ga0164315, IMG submission 113737) | Subseafloor sediment microbial communities from Guaymas Basin, Gulf of California, Mexico - Guay6, Core 4569-2, 0-3 cm | ecosystem: Environmental > Aquatic > Marine > Hydrothermal vents... | reverse complement strand
TGCAGATAGGTTAAATGGAATGTCTAAAGTTGAGGTTAAAGAGGCTGAAGATAAAGAAATAGTGAAGAAAAATGTGGTTTATATTGCACCAGGTGGCAGGCATGTGCACTTGAGAAATTTTAACGGATCAGTTCAAATTTTGTTAAGGGATGATCCAGAAACATCACTTCACAAACCCTCTGTTGATAACATGATACAATCTGCCACTAAGATTTATGGTAAGAAATTGTTAAGTGTTATTATGACTGGCATGGGAAAAGATGGATTAGAAAGTATTAAAGAACTTAAAAAAATGGGTGGAAAATGTATTGCACAAGATGAAGAATCTTGCGTAGTTTACGGTATGCCAAAAGCGATTGTTGATGCAGGATTGGCTGATACAATTGAACCATTGGAAAAAATTGCAAATAGAATTAATTCGGTATTATAAATTATGTCAGATGAATTTCAAGAACCAATTTTTAGGGAAGTAAATAAAGCCAGTAATTTGGAATCTGGAAATGTAATAAAATCTGGAAAAGTAGAAATTTCTGGTAAAACAAAAATTACTGTTGAAGAAGAGAGCCACGAAGGTGTAAAATTTGTCTTAAAGCGTGATACAAAAGATGAAATTAAAGAAATCAAATTTATTTGTTCTTGTGGGCAAACAAAATCAATTATACTAGACTATTCTGAAGAATAATAGCCAACTATCCAAAAGTAACCACATTTTAACTTTCACCAACCAATTCGAAGCACTAAAACGAACTATTTAAAATGGCACTAGTTTTGACATTATTGTTCCAAATATATAGGAAGAATAATGGCAACATCAAATATAAATTTACTTGAAAACTACATTGGGCATCTTTCCAAAAAAAACAAAGTAATTAGCAATAATATTGCAAATATTGGAACTGATGGATATGTACGCCAAAATGTTAAATTTGATGCAATACTTCAAAATGAAATGGGCTCTAAACTAAAAGCATCTGATAGTAAACATATCAGTATGACCACGCCATCCGATATGGGAATTCAAAATGACATATTCCTAGATAAATCAAAAATGCCAAATGGTGGAATTAATAATGTTGATATTGAAACAGAAATGGCTGAGTTGGCAGAAAATGCAATTAACTTCAAATTTACATCAAAGAAAATTGCTAAACACTTTCAAGCATTACGCGATGTGATAAAAGGAGGTAGATAATAATGGAAATTAGTGGAAGCAACCCAGGTTTTAAAATTAGTGCAAGAGGCTTAAGCGTTCAAAGAAAACGAATGAACCTAATTGCAGAAAACATTGCAAATTCAGAAACAACACGAAATGAAAATGGTCAACCCTTCAGAAGAAAATTCATAACAATTTCGCAAAATCAGAGTGGTCTAAATGGATTAAGTACTGCAAAAGGAAGCTTGCAAATGCATACTACTGATGGAAATCATATTCAATTTGCACCAGTAGGCGACGTAAACTCTGGAAATCATTCAACTGGTTTAGAGTATGAAGTTCATGAAGATTCATCTGCTGGCGAATTGATATTTATGCCAAACCATCCAGACTCAGATGAAAAAGGATATGTTGAAATGTCTAACATTAATGTAATTCAAGAAATGGTAGAAATGATTGCAGCATCAAGAAGTTACGAAGCAAATTTAACAGCACTCGATACATCAAAGCAAATTGCTAAAGATTCTTTGGAGATATAAAAAATGAGAGTTAATACAAATACAGTCGGAAATTATTTTCCACAGAGAACTAGAAATATTTCAAATGTAACACGTACAGATAATATTAAAAAATCAATGGAAATTAATAAAATTGAAACAAAATCGACTGAACAAGCAATCTCAGTTAAAGAAAAAGAACTTTTTGCAAAAATGTATCCTAAACAGAAAGAGGAAATTATGGAATATCATTACTACAATAAAAATGGTGCAATGTCTGGTGTAACTGTTGGATCACTTTTAGATAGAAGAGGTTAAGTAATGGCAATTGGAAATATACAATCGATTGGAAGTTTAATTCCAAAAATAAAACTGAATGAAAAACCAAGTATTAATGAATTTGAAAATATTTTCAAAGGGGTAATTGAAAATACACAAAAAGCTCAAGCGGAATCAAAAGATTTAACTCAGAAGTTAATACAGGGTGGAGATGTAGAAATTCACGAAGGGATGATTGCTGGAGAAAAGGCTAAAACTAGTCTTCAACTTCTTATGGAAGTTAGAAATAAATTTATGGATGGATATAAAGAACTTACAAGAATTCAAATCTAAATTATTAGGAATTTAACTGATGAACGAACTTTTCGGAATATTTAATAAACTTGCTCCTCAACAAAAAATGATGATTAGCGGAATTGCTATTGTAACTGTAGTTTTGCTCGGAGTTCTAGTCTCATTTTTAAACGAACCAAATTATTCAACAGTTTATACAAATTTATCAGAGCGAGATGCTGCAAAAGTGTTGGAGCACTTAAATTCAAAAAAAATACTCTATAAAATAGAGGACAAAGGGAGTACTATTAAGGTTTCTGCGGAAGTTGTTCATGAAACTCGATTAGAATTGGCAGGCAAAGGAATTCCGAATTCTGGAATTATAGGTTATGAGATTTTTGATAAGAGCACAATGGGCATGTCCGAATTTATGCAGAAACTAAATTATAAAAGAGCTTTGGAAGGGGAGTTGGCTAGGACTATTATTCAGCAAGATGGTATTGAAGCTGCACGCGTACATATTGTCACACCAGAAAAATCTATATTCAAGAGTGAACAAAATGCTGCAACGGCTTCTATCGTATTAAATCTTTCAATGAGTTCTTTATCAAGGGAAAATGTAAATGCAATTGTTAATTTAGTTTCAAGCAGTGTTGAAGGATTAAAAAAAGGAAATATTACATTATTAGATACAAATGGGAGACTTCTTTCACAGCAATCAGACGAAAATGAGTTTGGGATTTCAACTGGAAAACAATACGAGATTAAACAATCGATAGAAAAATATTTGGTTAAAAAGGCACAAGCAGTTTTAAATAATATTTTGGGATATGGAAATGCGATTGTTCAAATTAATGCAGAACTAAATTTTGATCAGGTTGAAAGAACCATTGAGGATTTTGATCCCGAAAAACAAATTGCTGTTAGTGAGCAAACTGTTAAAACTGAAAATATTGGTTCCAGCTATAGTGATACTACAGCTCAAGTTAGTCAGAATACTACAGTAAATTATGAAATTAGCAAAACAATAGAAAGAGTAGTTGAAGGAACAGGAAACATTAAACGGCTTACCGTTACAACTGTGATTAATGATGAAGTTAAACAAGTTAAAAATGGTGAAACAGTAGAAGTTGTACACGAGCCAAGAAGTGATGAGCAGCTAAAAAAACTTGAACAAATTGTTAGAAATGCCGTGGGTGTTGATAACGTTAGAGGAGATGAGTTTTCAATTGTAAATATAAACTTTAATAATGGCAAAAAAATAGAAGATAATTCAGAAGAAGCAACTTCATCGGAACAACTGCCTTTTGGTGATATGGATAAACTGATAAACCTAATAATAATAGTTACTGCAATAATTGCATCATTAATTTTATTATTAAAATTGATGAAGAGGTTAAAATCAGAGAAAATAATGATTGGATCGGTAAATCATGGTCAATTAGCTATGGCTGGTGCAAGTGGTACACCTTCTCTAAGTGATTTTGGAAATGCACAATTACCTACATCAGAAAAAAGGAAGCTCTTTCCCTTAGGAGATTTAGAAGATGAAATTTCGGATGAAGCTTTAATGAAAAAAAATCAGAATGAAAAAATTTCAAATTATGTACAAAAAAACCCAGTAGATGCAGCAAAACTAATAAACTCATGGTTAAACGAAAATGACTGATACTATAGAAGAAATTGCAGTACCTGCTGTTATATCTCGTGAAATGGCTGGGCTAAATGGTATACAAAAAGCAGCACTTTTAATGATTGCCCTTGATGTAGAATCTTCAGCAGAAGTTTTTAAAAATTTGGATCCAGAGGATGTAGAATCAATTTCAGCAGAAATATCTCAAGTTAAAAATACTTCGAGTCAAACCTTTGATGGTGTTATGCATGAGTTTTACAATATGGTTAAAGCTCGTGAATATGTACTTGAAGGGGGTATTGATTATGCAAAGGCAATTCTTGAAAAATCTTTTGGAATGAGTAAAGCCGTTGAAATAATTGAAAAAGTAAAAAGTATTACAACACTAAAGGGATTTGATATTTTAAAAAAGGCAGACTCAACACAGCTTGTTAATTTTTTAGCAAAAGAGCATCCACAGACAATAGCCTTAATACTTACCCACTTGCACCCTGACCAAACAGCAAATGCAATTCAAGAATTGCCACCTGAACTAAGAGGTGATGTTGCATTAAGAATAGCGACATTAGGAAAAGTAGCCCCACAAACACTTCGGAGAATTGAAAAAGTTGTGGATGATATGGCAGGGTTAACAATGAGCCAAACTATTGGTAAAATAGGTGGAACAAAAAGTTTGGCTGTAATACTAAATAGAACTAAAGTCTCTTTAAGTAAAGAGATTATGGATGAACTAATGGATAAAGATCCGGAAGTTGCAGCAGAAATAAAACGCTTAATGTTCTTATTCGAGGACTTAATAAATCTACAAGATAAAGATATTCAAAAAATTCTACGAGAAATAGATAGAAAAGATTTAACAATGGCTTTAAAAACAGCGGATGAAGAATTAGCAAATAAGATATATGCTAATATGTCAGAACGCGCGACAGAGCTTTTAAAAGAAGAGTTACAGTATATGGGAATGGTGAAATTAAAAGATGTAGAAGCTGCACAAGCTCGCATTATAGATGTAGTTAAACAATTGGAAGAAGCTGGAGATATCTCTCTAAACATCCAAGGTGGCAGCGAGGAAGTTTATGTCTAGTGTAATAAAACTAGGGAGAAGAAAACTTAACATTAAAATAAGTAATGTCGTTGGTTCTTCTGGTTCCGAATCAGAAAATGAAGAGGAGTATTTACAACGTTTAGAAGATGAAAAAAAAGAGCAAATATTTAATGCAGGTAGAGAAGAGGCCATTAGAGAATTGCAATCTCAATTTAGCCAAAATTTAAAAACTAAATTTAGTGAGTATGATAATCTCATGAAATCTATAGATGAAAGATTAGTAGAGTATAAAAATTCATTTGATACAATTGTATTGGATGTATCTTTCTTAATTGCAGAAAAAATTATCAAGAGTAAAGTTTCAGTGTCACCTGTTATTATTAATACAATAAAGGAATCAACAAGTAAAATTATTGGTGCAAATAATATAGTTCTAAGATTAAATTCAGAAGATATGTCTCTGCTTGAGGAGAGTGATGAGGATTTCCTTGATAGTAAATCGTATTCAAATGTGAAATTTGAAATTGACGATAGAATTGAAATTGGTGGTTGTTTTGTAGAATCTGAGATTGGCAATGTTGATTCAAGAATTAGTTCACAACTGAATGAATTAAAAACAAAACTTTCTCAAGTAGTGGAAGAAGAGATTTGATGAACTACGCTGAAGAATATATTGCTACAATTTCTCAAAAGATTTCAAATACTGAAATTATAAAAGTTAATGGAAAAGTAACGGATGTTGTTGGGTTAGTAATTGTTTCTTTTGGCCCCAATGTATCTATTGGCGAAGAATGTAGAGTTGTTGATAGAGATGGTAGAGAAGTTTGTACATGTGAAGTGGTAGGTTTTAAAGACGGAAAAGTTTTATCGATTGCTATGGGAGAAGTGCACGCAATTTCTCCAGCATGTGAAATTGTAGCAACCGGTAAAAGTTTTTCAATTCAAGTTGGAGATGAATTACTTGGAAGAGTAATTGATGGACAGGGAAACCCAATTGATGGCAAAGGTCCTCTTAATTTATCTGAAAGAAGATCTATTTATCGAGAGCCTCCAAACCCACTTGAGAGAGAAAGAATTCATGCACCACTTCAAACAGGTGTAAAAGCAATTGACGGATTGTTAACTATTGGTAGAGGACAGAGAGCCGGGATTTTTGCTGGAAGTGGTGTAGGCAAAAGTGTACTACTTGGAATGATGGCTCGAAATACTGATGCAGATGTAAACGTTATTACACTTATTGGTGAACGTGGTAGAGAGGTAAGAGAGTTTATTGAAAAAGACTTAGGGGAAGAAGGCCTTAAACGTTCCGTTGTTATCGTAGCTACTAGCGATAAATCAGCTTTGATTAGAATGAAAGGTGCTTTTATTGGAACAACAATTGCTGAATACTTTAGAGATAAAGGAAAAGATGTTTTGTTAATGATGGATTCTGTAACACGTTTTGCAATGGCACAAAGAGAGATTGGCTTAACTGTTGGCGAACCACCTACAACTAAAGGATATACACCTTCGGTATTTGCTCTTCTTCCAAAATTATTAGAACGTGCAGGTACAGCTCAGGGTGGCTCCATTACTGGATTTTATACAGTATTAGTTGATGGTGATGATATGACAGAACCAATAGCTGATGCAGTACGTTCAATTCTTGATGGTCACATTGTTCTTTCTAGAAAGCTTGCTAATAAAGGACAATATCCAGCAATTGATCCTCTACAAAGTGTAAGTAGAGTAATGCCAGATATTGTTACAAAAGACCAACGTGAAAGAGCCATGCTTTTTAATGAAATCCTATCAACTTACAATGAAGCTGAAGACCTTATAAATATTGGTGCTTATGTAAAAGGAAGCAATCCACAAATTGACCATGCGTTACAGAACATTACAAATTTGAGAAACTTTTTAAGACAAGATATGAACGATAAATCGTTATTTAATGAAACAATTAATTTGTTAAATGATATGATTGAAGAACCGTTGGTGCTGGAGTAATAGATGAAAAAGTTTAAATATAAATTTGATTCGGTTCTTAATTTTAAAGACAACATTAAAAAGGAAGCAATGAAGGAAGTTGCTATTGTTGGTAAGCAAATTGAAGAATCTCAGATTAAAAAAGAGAAATTAATTCATGAGTTGCAAGAATGTAAATCAAACAATAACAAAAGCTTCATGAAAATATCGGAGCTTCAATTTATTGAAAGTCATATATACTACTTAAAGAAAAAAATAGAATTTATAGATAGTGAAATAGCAAGATTAAAATTGCTACTGAAATTAAAACAAAACGAGTTAGTTGAAAAAACAAAAGAGAGCAAAATATTTCATAAACTCAAAGAATCAAAATTATTACAGTTTAAGAAAGAAGAAAACAGATCAGAAACAAAGATGTTGGATGAATTAGCAACACAAAAATCTAGCAGGGAATAGAGATGATAGATAAGATAGCTACAGTAATAATATTTATAGTTTCATTTGTAATGGTTACGGCACTAATTGCATTTATGAATTTAAAATATGATAATATTTTCGACTTTGATTTTACCCCTTCACATGCAGCAGCAGAGCTAAGAACTGTTCAACAGATTGAAGATATAAAATTAAATTTACGACCAGAAATTGAAAAAGCAGTTTTTGATTCGCTAAAAGTAATTGGTTTCGATTCTTCAGCAGTAGTAGGTACAAATAATAAAATTCTTATACTGGAGGATAGCATTGCAGTGTTGCAAAAAGAGATTGCCAAACTATCAACGGAAACTTCCAATTTAGAAGTAACGAATGCAAATTTTGAAAAAAAGGAAGATAGTGAAGCTGAGTATCAAGAGTGGATAAAAACTACCTCAAAATTATTTGAATCAATGGAATCTCAGAAAGCGGCTAAAATAATTTTAAAATATTCCGATAATATAGCCAAGGATATTCTGTATAGTATAAAAAAGAAAAAAGCTGCTGATATATTATCAGAACTAAATCCAGAAACAGCTAAAAGAATAACGCGAGTACCATAATGGTTTTTAATCCTCTATTTATATCGAATGTTAGTGCTAGCAATAATGTTGATGGTGCTAAGGAGAATAAGTTTACTAATTCCAGTTATCTATTTGCAGATATTATAAATGTATCGACAGAAAAGCTGGTCTCAAATGATGTTATCAATATTGAGTTAGAATCTAAAAACAAGGCTCTATTCGAGAATTTGGAGGAACTTACTTCAGATAGCAAGAGTGATGAAATATCAACGAATAACGACTATCTCGGTGATGACGTGTCTGTTCTAGAATTTCTTGATTCAATTTTAACAAAATTTGAGGCTATTAAGAATAAATTTGGAGATGTGTCAAGTAAAGAGAGCTCTGGAGATGGCGTTGTTTCTCTTAATAAAGAAGTATTAAATGCTATTATTGAAAGCGTTAATAATGGTGAAAAATTTTCTTTTCCAATTGAAAATAATGGAAAGGAAATATTCGTTGAAATTCAGAAGTTTGATGAAACATTAAAAAATAGTGACACACCTAAAATTGTTAAGTTAGCTAATACAGAGAAAATAAATTCTACAGAAATTGATTACAATAAAGTAATAGCCAATATTCTAACTTCACTAAAAGGGAAATTAAGTTCTAATGAATTTAATATGAGTGAAGAAAAAATATCTCAATTAACTACAAAAATTGATACTAAGTTTTCAAAATTAGTATCAGTGAATGATGAAACATTTACGCCCCAGAAAAATATTCTTTCTACATTAATTTCAGAAGCTCAAAAAGAGTTAAATCTTTCAGCCAAAGAATCGGACACACTAAAGAAAATAATTGTTGATGAATTTGTAAAAGTTATTAATGCTGGAACTTCAACAGAATCTACCCAGCCAGGTTCTGTTGTTGAAGAAAAAGAAAATTTTCTTCCTTTAATTCAAAACAAGTTAGGACTAAATACCGGCGAAATGAAATTGTTAAAAGATATTGAATTGGAGAAATTGACTCTACCTGAGTTGGATTTTACGATTAAAAAAATGCTCTCTAATCCTTCTCAAAATTCTGAAGTAAAATCTCTATTAAGTAAAGTGGAAGTTTATTTAAAATCAAATAATGAAGTAGTTACAACGGAAGATGTTTCTTCCAAAATTTCTTTGCCAAAATTAAGTGAGGTATTAAACCTAACACCAAAAGAAAAATTAGTCGTTCAAAGTTTGATTCCTAAAAAAGTCTCTTTTGCAGAGTTAAATAGTGAGCTAAAGGCTTTAGAAAACTTTAAAAATACTAGTCCTGAGATAAAATCAGTTATTAATAAGATGGATGCGATATTAACCCCAAAAGATAATGCTGTCACTGGAGTTAATACCGAAGAAAAACTATCACTTCTAGAGATATCTCAAAAACTAAAACTTACTGTAAGTGAAGCAGAAGCTGTGCAAAAAGAAAGTTTCAAAAAGATAAATGTAACAGAATTAAAAGCGATTGTAAAAGAAGATATATCTCAAAATCCAAAGAATGCCGAACTAAAAACGCTCTTTTCAAAACTGGAAAAATTAGAAGTTAATACAACATCATTTAAGAATGTTATGGTAAATGAAAAGATTGCAGTTGTTGGTCAAAAGAAAACGAATGATGATTCAACCTTTGTTAATAAAGTCAAAACTGGAATTAAAAATGTTTTTGCTAATAATGAAGTTGCTAATAGCAATGAAGTAGAAAAAGAGAAATACTTAGTTTCACTAAAAGCAGAGAGAAGTCCAGAAAGCATTACTCTAAAAGATGATCTTTTTGTTAATAAATCTAAACCAGAATTATTAAATAAAACTGTATTTGCAAGTAAAGAGAGTGTCGATCTATCGAAACTTAGAATCCTTCCTTTAAATGAAAATGCTCCGAAAGAAAATCAGGTTGTTAATGATAAAGACTCTAAATTAACTAAAGTATCGAGTAATAAAATTGGATTTATAGAAAGAATAAATATTAAAAAAGAGAAGGGAAACAGTAGTTCCAATTCTGGAAATAGAGAATCATCAAAACATGAACAGAGTGCAACTATAAAATTAGCTGGTAATGTTGAATTGAATATGGATAGTTCTAAGTTCAAACCATTCGAAAAAATGAATGTTAAAGACTTAGAGATTGAAAAAAATAATGTTGCTGTAAAAGAGAGCCAAGCTGGGGGTAATATTCTTCAAAAATCAACAAGTTCTGATCTTAAAGTTGAAGAATCTCAACTCTCTAAATTTGCTGTTGCACATAATCAGATTATTAAAAACGATTTAAGAGTAAGTCAAAAAAACATCAATAAGAGAATTAATCTTAAAGACCTGAACCAAGAGTTAACAACTTTAGTTCAAAAGGGTGGAAAAAAGATTGTTCAATTTCAACTAACACCAGAAAATTTGGGCAAACTAGATATTAGATTAGAAGTTGTTAACAAAGTTATATCAGCATCAATAAAGGTTGATAACGAAACTACACAGCAGCTTGTGCAAAATAGTTTGGAAGGGTTAAAAGCTACTCTTAATCAAAATGGTGTGCAATATAATTCACTAAATGTTTCGCTTTCTAATTCTGAAGATAAGAATCAGAGATATTTCAAACAGAAACGAAAAAACAATAACAACGCTAAAATGAATGTTGAAGGACTTGACGAAACATTTTCGCATAAAAATTTAGGCTATAATAAATACGATTTTATAGCATAGGAGTCTGAAATGCCAATAAGTGCAATAGATAACCAAGTAAATACATTTGTTCAGGAGCCACAAGGTGGCGATGATATGGGCAAGGAAGCATTTTTGGAATTGATGATTGCACAATTGCAAAACCAAAATCCACTTGATCCGATGGATGGAACTGAGTATGCAGCACAACTAGCTCAGTTTTCATCACTAGAACAACTAACAAACTTAAATGATTCAATGAATGCTAGTATTGATGCCGACTATTTCTTAACACAATCTATAAACAATACATTAACAGCAACACTAATTGGTAATGACGTTAAACTTGCTTCACCCACACTGAATAATATTGGACAAGATGAAATTGAATTTGGTTATAATATTCCAGTTGATGCCTCTAGCGTTACAGTTAAAATTTATAACGAACATGGTGCTTTAGTAAGAACTATAGAAAATGAAAATACTTCTAGCGGCGACCATAAACTTTCTTGGGATTTTTTCGATGATAACGGTAACAAATTACCAGAAGGTGGTTACAGGTTCGAAGTTACTGCTAAAGATACAAAAGGTGAGAATATGGTAGTAAGTTCTTACGGTCTTGGAAGAATTGATGGAGTTAAATTTGGAGAGAATGGAACAACTCTTATTGTTGGCGGAGTAGAATATAGCCTTGCAGATGTAATTGAAATTTTAAATCATGATTCAGAAGAAGATGAAGGTAGTGGAAGTAGTACAGTATATAAATAATAATTCGGAAGGAGACGGATAAAATGGCAATGATAAATGGAATAAGTGTTCCCTTTGTTCCCATAGTTAAGGAGAGTGGGTTACAACAAGGGAAACAACAGGATGGCGTAAAATCTCATTTTGATGAAATATTCTCAAAAGAGATTTCGAAAGTTAAACTTTCAAAACATGCTCAGCAACGCTTAGAGTCTCGCGATATAAATTTATCCGAAAATGAAATGAATAGAATTAATACCGCGGTTCAGCAAGCTGAAGCAAAAGGAGCAAAAGATTCTTTAGTAATGATGGATGACACAGCATTTGTTGTTAACATTCCAAACAGAACTGTAATTACAGCAATGAGTTTGGCTAGTAGCAACGAAAATGTATTTACAAATATTGATAGCGTAGTATTCGCACAATAAAATTAATTAACATGTTATGAGCGGGACCTTTTAAGGACGCTCTTGATTTAGCCGACCGACAGACGCTGAATCGAACAAACTTAAAACCTAACCTTAGGAGGTTATAATGGCACTTCTTAACTCACTATTCTCCGGTGTTTCCGGATTGAGAAATCATCAAGCAATGATGGATGTAATTGGTAACAATATCGCTAATGTTAATACCATTGGTTATAAGGGTTCAAGAATTACATTTAGTGATACATTTAATCAAATGATAAAATCTGGTACTAATCCTGAAAATGGTAGTGGCGGTACTAATAGTATGCAAGTTGGTCTTGGAATGAAAGTGAATTCTATTGATAGAAACTGGAACCAAGGTACTTTTGAAAGAACAGGAATTACTACTGATTTAGCTCTTCAAGGAGATGGTCTATTTGTATTAAATAATAATGGAACACAACAGTATTCAAGAGCTGGTGCATTTGTTTTTGATGCACAAGGCAAATTGGTAAATCCGCAAAATGGTGCAATAGTTCAAGGTAAAGTTGCAAATGGTCTTGGTGAAATTCCACCTGGAAATTCAATACAGGATGTTATAATTGATAAAAATTTGAGACTACCTGCAATTGCAACAGCAAATGTAACATGGGGTGGAAACCTTGAAAGTGGTTCTGCAACAAAGAGAACAGATGTTGTTGAAATGACTGGTAATTTTACATCAAATAGTACAACTGCTGTTCCTGCTGTTCCAGAAACATTTAAAATTTACGGTGTTGATGGTACAGAATATCAACTTGAACTTAGTTATGCAAACGATGGATTATTTGATGATACTGCTGTACCACCAGTCCCTGCAGGTTATACAGTTACATACACTATTACAGAACCTGATGGAACTGCTTTAGTACCAGCAGTAACTAATGCTGCAACTCCTCAAGCGCTTAGTTTTGATGAAGCTACCACAAAAAGCAGTACTTCTTCTTTATTGATTGATGAAGACAATAACAATATTAAATTTGAACTAAGCTTTGATCTGTTACGTAGCACAACTGCATCACAAACTCCTGGGGCAAAAATTGATAAAGCTGAAGTTGCCGAACCAATATCAGGTACTGTAACTGTTTATGATTCTCTCGGAAGTGCGCATAGTTTAACTATTGAATATACACATCTTGATAGTGGAACTTGGGCTTGGGAAGTACAAGATCCCACATCTGGTACATTGGCAAACGGAGCAAACGGAGTGATAGGATTTAATACGGATGGTACTATTCAATCTATTTCGCAAAATGATGGATCCGGTAGTTTTTCTAATGTTGTGGAACCTGATTTACCCACAATAACTTTTGTTCCTACAAGTGGAGCTGATCCATTGGTAGTCGACTTTAGTTTTGGATCAGGAACTAATGGTATTACTCAAACTTCGTTAAGTTCTCAAATTCAGTCTTTATCGCAAGATGGTGCGGCTTCGGCAACTTTAGCAAACATCAACATTGATCAATTAGGAAATGTTGTTGGTATTTTCTCAAATGGTAATTCAAAAACATTAGCTCAGATTATGGTTGCCACATTCCCAAATCTAAATGGATTAACAAGTATAGGAGATAATATGTATCAAGTAGCAGCAAATTCTGGAGAAGTACGTATTGGTGAACCAGGTGGTGATACTGCTACATTTATGCAATCTGGTGCTTTGGAGCAGTCTAATGTAGATTTATCTGAAGAATTTACAAAAATGATTATTTCACAAAGAGGTTTCCAAGCTAATGCAAGGGTTGTTACTACTGCCGATGCATTATTACAAGAAATAACCAACCTTATCAGATAAGATTAGTCACGTAATCTAATCTAAAATCCTTTCTACAAGCCAATCTCTATTTATAGGGGTTGGCTTTCTTTATATTAATAGTAATGTACGTGTGGGCTATTGAAAAAGAACAGAGTTCTTTTGAGTTGCTGTCAATCGAAAAGGAAGAATACACCCCCAACCCCCTCTCCAATGCTGTCAACTTAAGGGATTTGGGGTAGAAAAAAGTAAAAAGGAACTTATATTCGTTTGAATTTTTAAAGGGATAAAACTCGGGAAGTTCAATGAAAAAAG
>Ga0164315_10002635_pt1 | contig 13771 bp, 19 predicted proteins | sample GuaBasSedimGuay6_FD_113737 | JGI IMG/M metagenome (GOLD analysis project Ga0164315, IMG submission 113737) | Subseafloor sediment microbial communities from Guaymas Basin, Gulf of California, Mexico - Guay6, Core 4569-2, 0-3 cm | ecosystem: Environmental > Aquatic > Marine > Hydrothermal vents... | reverse complement strand
TCTTTCGATCGGGTTATAGTCTCGATTAGTTCCTTGGACCCATCCACGTCGCTCAGGCTCTCCATCCTCGAAAGGATGGTAGAGGCGTAAGAGAGGACTCCCAGTTGGATAAGTGACGGCGTACTCTCGAACTCTTCGAGCATCTCCATTGCTCGATATCGTTGCAGACCCGTCTTGGCTTTTACAATGCGCTCGATAATCTCCGTCACCTCGTTGACCCGATCTTTCGCAAGGCGCCCTTCCACCACGTGCCCTGCGTTCTCGATCACATCTTCTCGCAAAAACGAGAGGTTCTTCGACACCTTCCTTGCGCGCTCCCCGAAGCCCTTGAACCAGAGCTCTCGTGCGCTCCTTTTTTCTTCGGTCACGACTTCCCTCCATCAGTGTTCTCAGCCACCTTGCCTGCTGTATCATCAATCGTACTGGGTTTGCCATACACCTTCTCCCTGTCGGGGTGGAACAGTCCGTACTGCTTGCTCGCATTGAGCTTCTTTGCTCTCGCGATGACCTTCTCGATGTAAACCATTTCAAGTGACGCGCAGAGGATTTCCTCAATCTCCCAGAACCCGCCCTTGGACGGCGTGTGTTCCTGCCGGCAGACAACATCGCCACCGGGGAAGACCCGACACACGGTAAAGCTGTTGTCCGTACCGAAGATTTTCTCGCGATAATACGACACCGCCATCGACCCGCCGTTGACATCGAAACCGAAGCTCGCTCTCATGAATGTACGACCCCCATCAGGCCCCTCGGATTCCGCGTAATCGCTGTTCGCCTCTTCGCACTGGACTCCAGCCTCGCGCAATTTTGTTCTGTAAACACTAGCCACGGTGCGCCGTGCGGACAGCACCATGTCTCGGGTTGTTTCGTTGTCATGTTCCATCCTGAGCTCCTTCAATTGCCAATTCCCATTTCGCTTGGACCCACAAGGCGACTTCCTCGTCGGTACCGCTATCCCAGTTCGGCTCTCCTTCTCCGCTTGTCCCGATCTTGGTCATATTCAGCGTTATGCCAAGCATTTCCTTTTCGGAATCCGTGAGGTCGGCGGGTCGCCCATAGCTACCACCGCAAGTCAGGTTAAACACCCCCTGGGGTAAGCGCTCTTGTACTGCAAACATCGCACGCCTTAGTGTCGACGGATGAGCCAATGTCATCGCCACCCGCTCGATGTTGAGAACGTCCTCCGGTCGCTTTACGGGAACGAACGTGATCAACTTTCCAGCCTTCTGGCACGCCTCATAAGCCACCAACTCAACGGCGTAACCGTCGAGCTCCAACCTTGAGATCAATGCACATATCGCACCTCCACGTCTCATTATTTTTTCTGCCGAAATTCCAGCACTCGCTGACAGGTTCACCGCTACCTTGATATGCGTTCCGTCCTTTGTCCTGACCTTCCTTCGCTTGGTCATGCAGTATGGAGAGCCAGATAATGCCCGAGGGACATCGACTCGTGATCCACTGACGCCACGCAACCTCGACCTTGCTCGGCCAGAGATCGCCTGTCCCGCAGTCTGCACCTTCTTGAGGATGTTCTCGATTTGTTCAACGCCCTCGAACCAACCCTTCTCACCGAGCGCAAGAGCATCCTCCCACGTATCGGTTCCACTCCAGTGCGGGTTGCACGTTTTCCTCGATGAGTTGCAGTCCGTAGTCGGCTTCACTGCATCAGTGCCCGACCTCCACATATCCTCAACATCGAAGAAGCTCATCAGGTACAGGTGCTTCTCTGTGGTGATGCGAGTTGTCTTGTTGGACAACCCGCCAATCATGGTTTCTACCCCGCCCTTGCTCATCTTCACGATACCGCCTCCTTGATACGCTTGGCATCCTCATCCCTCATCCAGCCGAACATCGTGCGATCCGCCGCAACCTCCTTGCTGATCCCGATGGCGAGCATCTTGGTACCGCTGATCGCCTGCCGAGGTCCAGCAATGTACGAGAGCGAGAACTTCTTAATCTGCTTACGCACTGCTCTCACATACCGCAACCACTCGGCAGTCACGTCGTTGTCTCCATTGTATGCCTTGCACGCCGCAAGAACGAGATTCCTTTCGAGCTTGAGGTCGTAATCCCAGTTGATGAACTCCATGCGGTTCGTGAACGAGCTATCCTGCTTTTGCCCCGCCGAGTAGGTTGCCGAAGCACCGCTCATTCGGGTGTTCCCGGTGAAGATGAACACCACGTCACTGTGTGCTTCCGACGTTCCATTGGGAAACATCATCACCCGTTGCTGGATGGGGCTATTGAGAGCCACCAACACGGGCCCAGGGGCCTTGTCTGCTTCATCGAGTACAATCACGTGTCCACCGATGAACGCCTTGTAGAAAGCCGTCTCGACGAACTCACCACGCATGTCGCGGTAGCCAATGAGGTCGGTTACCTCCATGTTCTCGTTACAGGGGATGATGGTCAGCTCACGGGTCACCAGTTTGGCGAACTGTTGGGCACCGTGTGTCTTGCCGCTACCGGCTGGACCGTACAGGTACGGGATGCAACCGATGGACAGGATCTTCATCATGTCCTCGAAGGACGGGTGTACCATCTCAGGCCGTTCGCCGTCGTCATTCACGATGACCCGGGGAACCTCGATCTTCGCAATGAACTTTGCGATGACTGCTTCAACGCCGTCGGATGTGAGTCCGCGCTTTGTCAGCGACTCCTCAATCCGATCTCCCATAGCGCTCTCAATCAGGGTGAATAATGCACCCTCAAGTCCTGTCGTTGGGGCTGGTGTCACGGGTAGCTCCTCTTCTTCGGGTTTTTCTGGTTCGGGTGTTGCGTCGATTACTTCCGGCTCTTCGTATGGCCTGTGTGGCCTTGGCATCGGGTCATCCGGCGTTGGCTTTGGTTGCACTGGGGAGGGGTGAAGGGGGTCACCGCTCGGGGTCGGCGGGTTCTCAAGCGTCCATCTCAGTTTATCGAGCCACAGTGGGTCCTCGTCGCGCTTGTGGTGCTCGCTGAACGGAGGGCTTTCGATCAGGTCAGTGAACCCGATGATCGGCGCTCTTAGATTGAGCTTCTCACACATGTTGTGATGAGCAATTGGCGTCAGGCCGTTAGAGTTGAGGCACTCCTTGATGGCGATACACATGTCGGTCTTTTTCATGAAGTTGTAACGGCTCGCGGGTATGTCTAGGAACCTAGCCATCACCTTGAGTTGGCGGGTTGTATACCCGTCATTCAGCTTGCCGAACATGATCTCCATGCGGTCATAACCCAGCTCTCTCGCTCGGTACATGAACGGCGAGTTTAAGTCATCGTACTTTACACGCACTCTCATTCTGTAGCTCCTTTCTCAAACACGCCTCACGCAGTTGTGAAGCGGTCAATCTTCGTGGACTCCGGACACCAACGAATTTGGCATACGTGATCCACTGCTTACGGGTTGTTCTGCGCCTCACGATTCTCCATGAAGCGAGCGCTCCAGCCTCAGCTCGTCGGCGACGATCTCATCAACCGCCTTCTGGGTGAAACCAACCGGCCCACCGCACTCAAGACAAACCAACACCCCGTGAGGGCCGAAGGTTTTGGCCAGCGTTCCGTCATCGCAACCGGGACGCTGACACAGCGGAGCCAATACGGCCTTCCTCAGCTTGTCGTCGCTCATGTTCATGGCGAAGTCCTTTCGTTCAACGTGTAGTCTCTGATCCTCTTCTTTTCTGAGGTCTTCACTTCGTTCAGACCTCAGAAAAGAAGAGGATCAGAGCCAAACACACGCGTCGCGCATTGTCGAGATCGGACCTCGTTCTCAGTCAATGCCTGTCTATGTTCGCGGGTGTTGGGGGTCTTGGATTGTATCATGTGCACGCGCGTTCCGGAAGCCCAGTCTCAATGCGCGACACGCGTTATAAATCTGGATGGATGGCGCGCCTGCATGCACGCGTTTGCCGTGATATTGTGCCGGAATACCACGAGGTAGGGACCACCCCGGAGAGAACAGTCGCTGTTCATGAGTGCGTTACGTTCCGGGTCTTCTCGGCGGGCGCGAAGCGGGGGCCGTCCGGTGGCTCACCTTCATCGGTTGTCGTTGGGGTAGACCAAACCAAAGCGAAAGCGACTAGGGCGCCGAAGCACCCTAGTCGCCGTCTATCTACTCAATCCCGAACATGACTTCCAGGTTTCCTCTGTCCAGCCTCACTGACTCTACCAGCTCCACGGCCTGCTCGGATGAGTAGTACCTGTCGTTGAACGCCAGTTCCATTCCGATCTTCATGATAACAAGTACCACGTCGTCCTCCTCAAAGCCTAAGCCCATGAAGGCAAACGCGAGCTCTTTCTTGGTTCCACCTCCGTAACAGTCGTAGTAGGCGTTCAGGCACTGTTGCAAGAGAGAGCCTTGGCCAAACTCAAGGTCAAGGTCGATGCTGTTGTTTTTGATGGTGAAGTTGTCCATGTTATTTCTCCCCCATACCAGCGAGGAGCTTCTCAAGGTCCTTGGCTGTCAGGTTGCCCAGCTCAGCGAGAGCCTTGGCTTTCTTGCCCTTTGGTGGCTTAGGCCCAGTGACGGGTTTCTTCTCTTTGATTTCTTCACCGGGGAGCATCACAGCGATGTTCCAGAGGACCTCGGCACCCAGGTTGATGTCTTTCCGGCAGTAGCCCCACCAGAGCACCATCACCTGTTGCACTGCTCGGTAGCCCAACCGGAGGTTCTCCTGCTCATCGACTTTCTTCTCGGTGTCCCAGCCACGCATGATGTTCTTTACATCCTTGAGACGCTTGAACGCGTCCTTCCGGGTGATTCCCTCGACCTTGTAGTCAGATGCGATGTCGCCCAAGATGGAGTCCATGCTCTTGACTTCTTTGGTACTCAGTTTTGCGGTAGTTGCTGACATGTTATTAGCTCCTTATTCAAATGTGAGTGGCTCCCCGGTGAATCCAGAGAGCCTTCCAATTGCGGACACCAATCAATGGTGCCCTGCGTCTTCTCTTGCGTAGTGACCAAGTGCCTGCAATGCGATCAAAGCAACCACCGACCACAGTAGGTCAAACATCCAACAGCTCGTCGTAGTGGTTACACACGAAACAAATCTGTTGCTCAATCTCGTGTCTGTCGTTCAGCAGGCCGCAGGTAGGGCACTCGACCTCTTCACCGCTAAACGCACCCAACTCCGCTCCTAGTTCGTTCTGCGACGCCACGAGCCTGTCACGCGCCTCACGCAAGAGCTCGTAGTAGCCAAAGCTGTCCATCTTTGCTTTGCGCTGTTGCCCCTTCTGGCGGACCAGCTCATCGGTATGCTTCTGGCTCTTGGTGTTGAGTAGCCCACATGACCTACACGTGCGGCGCCCACAGTGAGGACGGTGGTTGCTACATGTGCAATAGATGTCCAGTTGCTCCATCATGTTCTTGTTCTCGAGGTGGCTGATGTAGACCGCGAGGCCAACTACGCCACAAGCCGTGATGGCCATCATTACTGTTAGGTAGTTCATGTGATTTAGCTCCTTGGATTAAGACACAAACCCAACGGCCCTCGGAATTGAGGACCGTTGAAGCTCTTACTCTGATCTATACGTCGGTACAGATGGCACAGTAGTGGCTAGCGCGACTAGTCATTGGTGACCAGTACCCACAGACACAGCACTTGACCATGGTCCAGCCACGGTCAAACAGGCCATCTTTTCTGCTCATGGCGTTACAGCGGTTGGCGGTTATACGCAGGTCCGCCATCTCAACAGTGCAGATGCCCCGGGTGTCGGCGGCGGCGGTTAATGACAGCATTGGTAGCTCCTTGGATTGGGAAAGGTTGACAAAAGTCACAGATAGCCTCATGGTGGGTAGTACAGTCGCAGAGGTGTTGATTGCGGGACGCATGCCGTGGTAAAGAGGAGATTACGTGAACAAACGAAGTGAGTTGAGCGGTTTGCCGGCGTCACCCCAAGCGACTGCCGGAGATGATAGTAGTATTCTCTATATAGAAGAGTATATATATACTACTCTTCTCCTACTCTTACTCTTCATCCTACTCTTATCTAGTTGAGTCTGTAAGGAAGTTAATCAATAGGGGAGATCGCATTGTCTTCAAGTGAGTTGACCTATAAAGGGGACAGAGAGGGGACATGTTCACTCTCCCTTAAGCAAGAGAGCACTTCCGAAGAGCTGAGAACCCAGATCAATCTCCTGATCAAGAGGGTCCCGACCAGCAAGCTCAAGCTACCCGAAAAGGTAAAGATGATCTCGGCTTTAACCAAGAGCCATGAAGCCCTCGTGAAGGCGGAGCGGAGTGTAGCCGGTCTCGACAAGGACAGTGCCGTCAACGTGGCGGTAGGTGTGATCGTGGTACCCACCAAGGCAGGGACTGACTCATGGCATGCCGACTCTCTCGTTGAGATCGAGAGGGTTAAGCTCCAGCAGAAGGAGGACGACCTTGACTCTTCGACGTGACGCCAGCCAAGCAGGGGCAGGGGTAGTGATCGACAGGGGCGAATGTTCTTGGAGGGGTGGGCCCTTTCGCCGTGCTTTCCGTATTAGTATTCATGTCCCCCCGCACAAATTTCACCTAAAAAATCGAAGCACTGCCCGAAGGAGCTTAGGATGAAACGCAGAACTTTTACCAAAATCATGGCACTCGCAGGACTTGGTACTCGCATGTTAGGAGGCCCAGAGGATGGTGGGGGACATGACGCAGGGCGCGTTGTTGATCCTGTCTCCGGCAGGTCCCCTGCGCTGACCAAGGGGGCATATGACAAAATCCTCCGAGTCACCACACCACCAAGTAATCGGGATTGGTTGGGGTCGTTCTCATGAGACTCAAATCCGGCCTCAAGAACATCAAGGGGCTCGGTTCCCCAGGGAGGGGCTCTCTGAGGACGCCCAGCAACATGGCGATCAAGTCCAATATGATTCTCAGGTCGAGCAAAGACGTGGGCGGAGACCTCAAGGGATTGAGGAGTTCACGCGCTCAGAGCGGCATTGGATCTCTCCGGCAGGCGCATAGCGGCCTGATGGGTTTTGTGAAAGGCTTGAAATGAATCGAAGAAAATTCCTATCCACCATCGGACTGTGCACTGCGTCTGTGGCACTGAGCACACATGTTCTGCTCCCGGCCAAAATAAGTCACCCCGGCTTCGATCCTGCGGAATCGTATGGCGATTTCGTTCTCGCCAACGACGAGATGCCCACCAAGGTGTGGATAAACGCCCTTGATCGCCAGATTGAGAAGCACATCCCCCCAGAGTACCGCAAGGAGATCGTTTACCTCGACACCGAGTACGAGGACGATAGCGACCCCCTGCGCCAGTACAAGCGAGCCTATGGGTGGAAGTATGTCCCGGGACGCCTGCGTACAGTGGCGGCCCGGTGTGGACCACAGGTGGTCTTCTCGTGAGCCAAAAGGTAATCTGGCAACCTCAGCCCGGTCCTCAGATGACGTTCCTGACCTGCCCCTTCGAGGAGGTCCTCTACGGTGGATCCGCTGGAGGGGGCAAGACGGACGCGCTCCTCGGGGATTTTATCTCCGGCATTGAGCAATACGGGGATGCGTGGCACGGGCTGATCTGCCGGCGTTCTTACCCGATGCTCCGTGAAATCGAGAAGCGTGCTCTTGAGATCCTCAGCCCTCACTACGGAGCTTCCTGCTACAAGCGCGGGGATAAAATTTGGAGAATTCCCACAGCCAAGGGCGAGAGCACCCTCAAGCTCGCCAGCATCGATGATGAGATCAAAGTAATCGATCATCAGGGCCAGCAGTACTCGTGGATCGGAATGGACGAGGCCACCCAGTGGCCGAACGACGCGGTGATTGAGTACCTGATCACTCGTACACGCTCTCCCAAAGGCTCCCCCACCTACATCAGGCTTACCGCGAACCCCGGTGGCGTTGGCCATCAGTGGGTCAAAGAGCGCTTCGGCATTGGCCGAGTTACCGAGATGACCCCCTTCAAGGTCGAGGCCCGGCCTCGTGAAGGCAGAGAGGCCGCATTCATCCAGAGGGTCTTCATCCCCGCCAAGGTCACCGATAACGCGATTTTGATGAAGAACGATCCCACGTACATCGATAAGCTCAACAACATTGCCGACCCGATCCTGCGTAAGGCGCTCTTTGAGGGCGACTGGGATATTGTGGCCGGCGCGGCTTTCCCAGAGTTTTCTCTGGAGCACCACGTCTGTGAGCCGTTTGAGATCCCTCAGGGCTCTCGTGTGATCAGGAGCATGGACTGGGGCTTCGTTAAGCCCTACTCGTGCCAGTGGCAGTACGTGAATTTCGACGGGCGCACCTATGTGATCCGCGAGCTCTACGGCAAGGGCATAAGGGCCGGAGAGGGCTCTCGTGAGAACTGCGAGCAGGTTTGGGACAAGATCCGGAGCATCGAGCTGGACATGGGATGGGACGTCAAGCAGGCGTTCTTGGACCCCCAGTGCTGGGCTGAGCACGGCGGCGAGAGCGAATACGACCTTCTCGGTGGCGCAAGGGCTCGCTGGCAACCATGGCCCAAGGGCCCGGGTTCTCGGCGCCAGCACAAGCAGATGGTCCACGAGCTCCTCAAGGTCGTCAACGGTGAGAGCCGGATCCAGATTTTCAGCCACTGCCAGGACCTGATCAGAACCCTTGGAACGCTCCCGATCGACCCAAGGAACCCCGAGGTGGTTGATACGGACTCTGAGGATCACTCGTATGACGCTTTCCGTGGCATGAACGCCACCCGTGCGAAGTTCAATCGATTTGGACAGGCCGGCCGGGAATTGGAGTTCTTCGACAACCTCGCACCACAGCAGGCGAGCGGACCCAGCTCCCATCGGGGGTACGGGTCTTGGTAGGCAGATACCACATCATGGACGACAATGGCGAATTCTACACCCCAGAATGGAATGTTAGACGCGCCCTGCGTGCTTTGCCACGGCGGGACGTAGAGCGCCAGAAGGGCCAGAAGTTCAGGGTTTTACTCAAGGACGGGTGCGCTTCCACCGAAGTGAGCATCGTGAGCATGGCAGGCGAGGAATACGTCTGCAGGGACCGCATGTACGCTAGGCACCTCGTCACGCAACTTTCAAGGGGTGTAAGGCGCGAGGACATCAGGACTGAGCCAAAGTGGCTTAGGGACGAAGCCAGGCCCGTTCTCAGGCTCATCTGCCCTGGCGCAGGGAGGCCCCATACATTCATGTCGCGCTCCGGGGTGATTGTGAAGTCCGTCGAGAGCGACCTACGGGCTACCGCGTGGTACGATTGGTACCAAAGGCGGCGCAAGGTCTACCACAGAAAGCCACGACAGCCCACCAGCGAAGAGCGATACGTCGCTTTCAGAAAAGCGGAAATGCTTGACAAACCTATGGCTGATCGTGTATATGAACTCATGACCGCACTCACAGGTACAGAGGAGAACGCTTCGTGATTATCTCAGGTGTCAACAAGGAAGCTCTTGCGAATCATATACTTACGAGATATGACGAGCTCAAGAACGCCCGAAGGACCAAAGAGGACGTTTGGCTGGAATGCGTAGACGCCTATCTCTGCAGGTTCCCTGAGATTTGGCACGAGCGTGCCGAAAAGGAGAGACGCAGTGCGCGTTATGTTGGGATGAGCTTTGATGCCGTAGAGAGTAATCACTCTGCAGTGCTTTCCATGCTCATGCCCGGTAACAATTGGCTGGGATTGGAATCTTCGACCCCCGGCAGGATCGAGCACAACGATCAAGCCGCGAAGGACATCACCGGCCTGCTCCACCAACAGCATTATCAGATAGGCTTCAAGCAGGACATCAGCTTGATGGTGAAGCAGGCGGCCATTACTGGAAACGCTCCGTACCTCGTCGGTTGGCGAGAAGAGTTTACCACGAACTACCCTGCTTATGAACGGGCTATGGCCTCATGGCAGATCGTACATAAAGAAGCTTGGGACCAGTACAACAAGGCAATGCAGGGCTGGGAACAGCAGGCCCGCATCGCCCAAGAGCAAGGGGCGCCGCCTCCCCCGAAGCCGTCCCTAGTCGCACCGGAGCCACCCCCCGGCAACCCGGAGCTCGCTTATTCTGGTCCTTCTTTCGAGACGGGAAGCATCTTCGATTACATCGTCGACCCGTACAGTCCTGACCCATCGAACCCCTTGATCTTCAAGCGTTCTTGGATCTCCAAGAGCGTATTAGACACTCTCTCGACGAAGAACCGCTTTGGTTATTCCGTCTACGAAGATGTCGAGGATCTTCCGGTCCTGGATCGCAGGACAGGACAGGACGCCCACACCGAGGTCGCCATGCTGAATTCGTTCGGCCTGCAGGCTCCCCCCGGGGACGCAGTCGAGATCATCGAATGCTGGGGAACCATCGAGACCAATAAGGAAGCCGGCGGCAAAGAGGCTTATACGAGCTTCGTTGGCGCAATCGCGAACCGAGGGAAACTCTGCCGGTTCGAGCCCTCCTACTTCTGGTCTGGCAAGTCCCCCAATGGCCTCTGCAAATACCGCGACGTACCCGGACAGGTCTATGGCATCGGAGCCCTTGAGCCCGTACTCGGCCTGCAGGACCTGATCAACGTCCGCGTGAATCAACTTATCGACATCGTCAGCTTCTCGGTCAATCCCGAGTACAAGGCTGTCGATGATGGGATCGTCGAAGATCAGTTCTCCAGCGCGCCAAACAAGGTCCACTGGGTCGGAGTGATCGACAACCTCGTCCCCCTGCAGAAAGACTTCCAGAGCCTCAACGCGGCCATGGCCGATGTTGAGATGCTCAAGGCTGAGTTCCGGAACATGGTCAAGAGCGTGGGTTCTGGCATCGGCACCCAGGGCGAGAGCGCCACCAAGACGCGACAAGCAGGCGCCGCCATCGGTGGCGACCTTGGTAAGATCGCGACCTACATTGAGGATTCCGCTCTCGCTCCGATTATCGACCTGATGATCGAGCTCAACGCCCAGTACCTACCACCCGGGACAGCGGTACGCATGATGGAAGACGGACAGCCGCTCATTAAGCAACTGAGCCCAGAGTCCTTGCGTAAGGGCTGGGTCTGCCGCGTCACTGGAACCAGACACACGCTTGACAAGCAAGAGCGCTTAGATAAACTGATGATGTTCACACAGCTTGTGATGGGTTCTCCGCTCGCAACTGCGGCCGTTGACCTGCTCGAACTGTTTAAGAAAATCTATGGAGAGCTGGACTTCGGAGACGAAGGTGCAATCTTCCATGATGAAGCCCGAGCAAACGAGATCCTTGACGAGATGGTCAAATCCGGTATGCTTGGCAACAACGCGGGGCCAAGTGCCCCAGAACTATAACACGAAAACATGAGGTGAGTGATGAGCCAAGAACGCTACAGTAAACTCGTAGCCGAGATTCAAGCTATGTCAGCGATCGCAGGAACGCCGACGATGTCTGTACTGAATGAGAAACTTGAATCGATACTTAGAGGCTCCTCGAAAACGATCCCCATGGGTGAGAACAACTGGGAGCTCAAGGCGGCCCATCGAGAGGGATATGTCGACTGTATAACCGATCTTGTGATCTGGTTAAACGGTCGTGTCCACGGGCACCTTGATGAGAAGGGCGTGCCACGTGTTGGCCGCACCGCACCCAACACCAATCCTCGCTATCCGAGCGTAAACGGAGGAGAACAAACATGACACAGCGCGACAGCTTTTCTGAATTTGACCTCAATGTAGGACCGCCTGCAGTTGAGAATCAAGAGGTTGGCAAACCGAAGGAAGAGATGGTTCCCATCTCAAGACTGAACGAAGCCAACGCCCAACGGGACAAAGCCTACGGACAGCGGGACGAGATTCTCGGGAGCATGCTCAACGGTGCACCCGACGGCGGCCCCGCGACTCCACCAATGAGCGAAGAGCAGGCGATGGCGGACATGGTCAAGGTCGAACTCCCAGAGGGAACCGATCCTGAGGTAGCCGCTCTCATTACTCCGATCATTGAGGCGAACAACCGGGCTATTTATCAGCGGATGAATTCGCAGATCGACACCCGGGTCAGTCCAGTGGAAGACAGATTCAATTATGCAGAAGCAGTCGAGGGTGTAGCATCGCGAGTCGAAGGTTTTGAAACCGTTCGCGAGGACATCGTTTCCATGTTTGGGCAGATGAGCCCAGAAGAGCAGGGGAAATACAACAACGAGGCGGGCCTCGAAATCATGGCCTACCGCGCCCTGCGTATCCGAGAGGCCAACCGTAGCTCTCGACCTTCAATGGCTCACTCCGCACCGTTCGGAAGCTCTGGCATCCGGCAGACTCAGCGGCCAGCGATGACCGCAGAGGACGTCCACGCGATGTCAGACGAGGAGTTTGAAGCATTCAGCGCCCGGCAATAGCTGGGCTGGAGGAATAGACAATGGCTACACCAATCCAAACAGTCGATTATCTGGCGACGACTGCAGTCCACGGAAGTTCCGATACCCTGCCAGAGGTAACCCGGGCAGTCTACGAACGCAATCTGTTGATGCGCTCTCAGCCGTCCCTGTTGCACCAGCGCTTCGGCCAGCAACACCCACTTCAATCACGAAGCGGCCAGTCCATGGTCTTCCGTCGTTACGAGAAGGTTGCTCTCGCGAGCACCCCGCTTACTGACGGCGTGACCCCAGACGGCACCGCTCTCGTGAAACGCGATTACGTCTCTACCGTGAAACAGTACGGTAACTTCATGATCATCTCTGACTGGGTCGACATGACTCACGTTGATCCCGTGATCAGCGAAGCCACCACCCTCATGGGTGAAAACATGGGCGAGACCATGGACGCGGTTTACCGCGAGGTTCTCGTTGCCGGCACCAGCGCGTATTTCGTCAAGGTGGATAATACCACTGCGGCCGCCGCTGACTGGGAAGGCGGGGCTGACCGGACCGAGGTCCAGGGCACCCTGTGTAAGGCTGTGGTTGACGCGGTCATTCGTGACCTCGATGGCGCAGACTCCAAGCACTTCACCCCGATCGTAAACGGTTCCACCCGCGTGAACTCCTACCCGCTCGGTCAAGCCTACTGGTGCCTGATGCACACTGATCAGGTCCACGATCTGTTCAACGTGGCTCATGGCGGCATGGTCCTCGGCGAAGAGTTCACCCCCGTAGAGCGTTACTCGAACGGCACCGGTGTCATGGAGACGGAAGTCGGTAAATACCGCAACGTCCGTTTCGTGGTAAGCACCGCTACCAAGATCTGGGCAGACGCTGGCGACACCGCTGGAACGACCTACCGTAGCACGACCGGAACTGACTGCGACGTTTACGCCGCTCTGTTCTTTGCTCGTGATGCGTATGGTGTTATTCCCCTCCAGCGTGGCTCTGCTACCACGATCGTTACCCCTGCCGGTGGACCGACTGATCCACTGAAACAGCGTAACACCGTGGGCTGGAAGGGTGCTGGTACCGCCATCATCCTGAACGACACTTGGATGCGGCGCGTTGAGTGCGCCTCCTTGGTCTAATCACTGGGGCCGGGGTTTGACGACCTCGGCCCATAGATCCATAGGAGGATCTCATGGCCTTAGTCATCGAATATTTCAGCGACATCCCGCCGCAAGATGAACTATCCGTCGGTAGTTTTAAGGCTTCTGGCGAGAGCGGGCACGACTTGGCCGTTCAGGCCGGGTTCGTCCCTTCTTTCATTTTTGCAGTCGGGTCCGCCTCGTGCCGTTACTGGCTCGGGTTCATGGATCAGATGTACGTCAATATCACCAGTGCGTCCTTTGTTATTAATACACTCGCTGGATCTTCTGTCGTGGTTCGGGCAATCGACACGCTTGACAGTAGCGACGCCAGTGTGACCAGAGGAGAGAGCGGAGCAAGCGCAGGATTCGTCATCAGTGACTTAATGTACGAAGACGATTTTGACGTGTTCTTCAC
>Ga0164315_10002633_pt1 | contig 13776 bp, 6 predicted proteins | sample GuaBasSedimGuay6_FD_113737 | JGI IMG/M metagenome (GOLD analysis project Ga0164315, IMG submission 113737) | Subseafloor sediment microbial communities from Guaymas Basin, Gulf of California, Mexico - Guay6, Core 4569-2, 0-3 cm | ecosystem: Environmental > Aquatic > Marine > Hydrothermal vents >... | reverse complement strand
TTATTAAATGGTTTTTTATTCAAGCTTCTTATTGCCTTGTTAGACACACCAATTTTATACTTCTTTGTGTATTGGTTTAGAAGAAAATTTGATTTGAAGGTGGGGGAAGAGATAGAGTTGATAAGTTGATTTTTATATCATTAAAGTATTGATTAACAGCACATGTAGGTTATTTTGTATTTGCACTTAGTATTATTTTAGTATATTTCGTGTATACTAAATTGTTTATGATTCTAAATTATTCTGATTTGATAAGTGCTAAATTGCTTTTTTTTTATCTTCTTTTTAATTTTTCTTACGTATTTGTTTCTGGGTCTTCTAAAGACCCAATTAAAACCATAAAAGATTCTACAGAAGTAAAGAATCTTTTATTGCTTTCTAAAAAATATAGATATACTGATTATGAAGTGGCAAAGAAATATGCCAATCAGGCAAATGAGTTAGCGAAGGAAATAAATTTTATAAAAGGAGAGATTGAGAGTAATTATGAATTAGGAGCATATTGCATTTTGCAAGGAGAAGCCAAAAAGGCTTATAACCATTTTAATTATGGTTTAAATAAATCTCAATCAATTAATAATAAATTGCTGGTAGCTTTTGGATACTTTCATCTTAGTCGATATTATCTCGATATATATTCTTATTCAGAATCGATAGAATTTATTAACAAAGCCCTCAAAATTTTTACAGAATTAAAAAAGGAAATTGAAGTTTCAAGATGTTTTTCATCCTTGGGAAATATTTATAAAGATCTGTCTAATTATGAAAGATCTCTTTACTATAACTTTAAATCTTTAAAAATAAAGGAAAACCTCAATGATAAAAGAGGGGTAGCAATTTTATTGTCAAATAATGGAAACATATATCTTCTTACTAATAAATACGATGAAGCCTTAGATAATTTTCAAAAAGCTTTAGAATTAGACAGAGAAAATAATGATACGGAAGGCATTGTTTACGATTTAACCCGAATTGGAGTTACCTACCAGAAAATGCAGAAATTAGACGAAGCTATCCAATATTTTCAAATTGCTCTGCCAATAACCCAAGAATTAAAATTTAAGGTAGATGAATCTATTTTGTTGGGTAATATAGGGTCAACCTTGCGGAGTCAAAAAAAATATAAAGAATCTCTTGAATATCTCTTTTCAGCTTTAGAATTAAAGAAAGAGTTAAATCAGTTAGGAAGTGCCTCACACACTTACAATGACATTTGTGAAACTTATTTAGAAATGGGAGAAGTTGATAATGCAAAAGACTTTGCCTTAAAGGCATTAAAATTTTCAACTAATGTAAATCTCAATCAAGAAAAATACGCTTACTTACTGTTGGCTAAATGTGATTATCGGTTAGGTAATTATAAGAATTCTTATGAGTCCCTAATTAAATCAAATATTTTGAGAGATAGTATTTTTTCAATTGAAAAAGCTGCTAATATGAATGAGCTGGATGTAGAATATCAAACAGAGAAAAAGGAAAACGAAATTCTAAAACTTACCGATGAAAAACTAATAGAGGAAATAAAACGATACAATTATATAATAGCCGGATTGATCACTTCATTATTTTTATTTTTATTGTACAATAATCAGCGTCTTAAAAGTCTGAAAAACAAACACTTGCTGGAAAAGGAAAAAGAATTAGATGTAATGAAGTCGAATTTTTTCACTAATATTTCACATGAATTTCGAACTCCTTTAACTTTAATTCTTGGACCTATTGATGATTTAATAAAGAAAATGGAACAGATTGAAGGTAAAAAACGGTTGGAGGTTATTAAAAGAAATGCACAAAGACTGTTGAATTTGGTTAATCAATTATTGGATCTTTCTAAAATTGAATCTGGAAAATTAAAATTGGAAACATCAGAATCCGATATCATTAAAGTTATTAAAGGAGTGTCGATGTCTTTTCATTCTATGGCAGAATTAAAGAATATTAAACTTAAACTTAAAGTCACACCAGATCAGCTTAATATGGGCTATGACAAGAAGAAATTTGAAACCATAATAACCAATTTACTTTCAAATGCAATTAAGTTTACGCCTAAGAATGGTAAGATTATCATTAAATCAAAGCTTGTTAATAGCACAGTGAAAGGGATAAGCAGAGAGTTTCTTAGAATCAATGTTTCTGATAGTGGAATTGGCATACCAAAGAATGAGTTGAATCAGGTATTCAACCGATATTTCCAATCAAAAAACAATAGATTGCTGCAACAAGATGGGTCAGGAATTGGTCTGGCAATTTTAAAGGAATATGTAGAGCTTCACGAAGGAAATATAATAGCAAAAAGTAAAGTTGGAAAAGGCACTAGGATCATTATAGAAATTCCAACAGATCTTCCCATTTCTAAAATTGAAGAATTGAGTGAATCTGTTTACGATTTAAAAAAACAATTTGAAATAGAAGAAGATCTATCCAATTTGGAAGAGGAAGATGAAAAATATAATAACGATAAAGCAGTTATTCTACTTATTGAAGATAATGAAGACGTTAGGAATTATATCAACGAAATACTAGAGAAAAAATACAATGTAATAAATGCCATTGATGGAGAGGATGGAATTTCTAAAGGACTAGAGTTGATACCTAATCTAATTGTTTCTGATGTTATGATGCCTAAAAAAAATGGATATGAAGTTTGTACAACATTTAAAAAAGATGAAAGAACAAGCCATATACCGATTGTTCTTTTGACCGCAAAGACCAGCTCCGAAGATAAGATAGAGGGTTTATCCACACAGGCAGATGATTATATCACTAAACCTTTTAACCCTAAAGAACTTTTGATTAGGATTGAGAACTTGATCGAATCACGGATAAGATTAAAAGAAAAATATAAAAGTGACGGTTTGCTTAGACCAAAGGAAGTTACAATGAATTCATTGGATGAAAAATTCCTTAATAAAATAATGGAATTGGTTGAGATAAATATGAGTGATGAAAAATTTGGAGTTGAGCAGTTGTCCATCGAAATAGCAATGAGTCGTTCACAATTGCATCGAAAATTAAAAGCCTTACTTGGCCAGGGTCCAAGCCATTTTATTAGAGTTTTTAGATTACAGCGTGCTCATGACCTTTTGAAACAAAAATCTGCAACAGCTGCCGAAATTGGCTTTGAGGTCGGTTTCAGCAGCCCTTCTTATTTTACAAAATGCTTCCATGACTTATTTGGATATACTCCTACCGAAATTCCAGATTCATCAAATCAGGACTAAAAGCACCCTTCTAATTTAACTAATATCAACACTTTGCAACAAATTTTATAGCATTTGCTACAAATGTGATAGGTATTAATATGTTTTTTAATGCAATTTTGAATCATTGTTCTTTGGCCATATTTCTAGTATAATTTATGATAAAAAATCATTATGAATCTGAACTATAAAAACATAGTAATATTAAGTACGCTCTTTGTTTTCAGCCATGCATTCCCTCAAAGCGAAAAAAAACTCCCTACTATTAAGAGTTCAACGCTGGGAATGGGCGGTAGTTCGAATATGGTTAACACAAACAATAAAACCTACTATGTTAGTCAAAGTATTGGTCAGTCAAGTGTAATAGGAACTAAAATTAATAGAAATTATAAGTTGTTACAGGGATATCAGATCGGTTCTATATCTGTAAATATGGTGGCTACTGTAGAAAATGTTTTAAAAGCAACCATTTACCCCAATCCATTCGAAGAGTCAATCCACATTTCTTTTGACGATGTCATAAAAGAAGAAATCACTATTCATGTTTATGATATGACCGGAAGAGAAATAATGGCAAAAAAGTACCCTCCGGAACAAAACTTGAATATCCAATTAAATTATATCTCTGTTGGAATTTATAATTTGATCGTAAATACAAATAACAAACAATTCCATGCCAAAATTATAAAAAAATAATTATGAGAATAATTCTACTATTCCCCTTGTTAATTCTTGCCACACTATCTATCAAAGGTCAGCAAATCTCATTAGAAGTTGGCAAGAATATTTCTTCTTTTAAATATTCAAATTCTCTTGGTGAAAATTTAGAGAACTTACAATCAACCAATAATACCTTTATGAATTTGGGCTATAGAAGATCTATTTTTAGTCAAAGATTATTTCTAAATGCTAATGCGCTATTTAATACTTACGGAGCAACAGGAAGTAACAGAATTCTTGACAATTATTATGAATGGAATGCCTCCTACTTAGGTCTTGGAATAAGTGTTGAATATGAGTTAATAGAAGCAGGAGATTTTATTTTTTCTCTAAAAGCAGGTGCATCTGCTGAGTTTTTGATACAAGGCACACAAACCATAAACAACCAGGTTTTTAATTTATCTGGTGAAGATGATTTCGATTCTTCGATCTATTTTTTCAGGGGAGGATTGAATGTTCAATATAGAATAAATGAAAAACTAAATGCTTTTACCCAATATCTTTATGGCACAAGTGGGTCATTTACAGATACTACGGGCGACCTGACTATCAATGCCCATAATTTTGGGATTGGATTGATGATTGATATTTCCAAGAATATTTCACCTGAAGTATCGATAGATACAGTTCAAATCAATCAACTGAGATTGGAAATGGAGAAAAACTCCCAAAAGATCAAGGAATTGGAAAATGATTCTGCTCAAGCTGACTTGTTAAAGCAAAAAATTGCAGCGAAAGAAATGGAGCTTTTAACACTAAAGGAATCTATTTCTGAAGCTTTGAAACCTTATAATGGAAATGACCTTACTATAAAAGAAGAAGACGGAAAGGTCTATATCATTTTAGAGAACGATATGTTGTTTAGATCTGGCAGCTGGAAAATCAACTCCAAAGGGGAAGAGACTATTATGGTTTTAGGTTCTGTACTTGGGGAGAATCCTGATCTAAAGATCCAGGTGGAAGGACATACAGACAATAAAGCTTTTAAAGAGAACAAGATGACGAATTGGGATCTTTCTACAAAAAGAGCCTCTGCAATTGTTCAAATATTTAGCCAAAACGAAAATATCAATCCACAAAATTTAACAGCAGCGGGTAGAGGTGAGTTTGATCCTATTGCCGATAATGAAACTGAGGAAGGACGAACGATAAATCGACGCATTGAAATTATTATTTCTCCAAAGCTGGATGAAATTTCAAATATTATAAATAATTAAAATCATCATATCATGAAAAAATTACTACTCATTGTGATCTTTATTTTTACTAGTTCACTAGTATATGCTCAAACCGATGGTATTAGCTATCAAGCTGTAATTATCGACCCAAATGGTATTGAGTTGCCAGGTGTAGATTCTAACGGTAATATATTACCCAATACTAAAATCTCCATTCGGTTTACCATTTTAGATGCGACAAATTCTGAAGAATATCAGGAAGATCAAACTACGGAAACAGATTTGTTTGGTAGAATAAACCTAATAATAGGCAATCAAAATCCGGATACATTTGCATTAATTGATTGGGATGGTACCGCTAAAGATCTAAAGGTCGAAATTGATTTTAAAGGAACGGGTAGCAGTTTTGTAGATATGAGTCGTGAAAAACTAACTTTTATACCCTTTTCATATCATAGAAATATTTTAGCAAAGGGTACTCTAATAGTTGATGATACAACCGATTTGAATGGTGAATTAAAAGTACAAGGTCCCACAAATTTGAACAGTACTTTAAACGTAAATAATAATAATGATACCAACCTTTCAGGGCAATTAAATGTAGAAGGTTCAACTAACTTAAAAAGCAATTTTGAGGTAGCGGGTGTTACCACCTTCAATGATTCAATAAGCGTTAATGCCAAATCAAACTTTACCGGCAATATGCAGGTAACCGCTGATGCCGTTTTTGAAGGGAAAATGGAATTTAAATCTGATGAACCGGCAAATTTCAATTCTATAGTGGTTAATGAATCCATAGAAGTGGAAGGCCCTTCAAATTTAAATGGGCAGGTAAGAATTAGAGGTAATTCAAATGCCAATATACCAAAGAGTAATAATAACAAAGCAGTTACTCCACCCCCTGGAGGAGATTTAAATTCATACGGTCTAAGAGTGGAGGACACTGAGCAAGGTATTGCAATTGTGGTAAATGGGAAAAGAACTTCGGATAATAAATTCATTTCATTTTGGGATAGGGATCCAGTGTCTGGAGATCCTGCAACTTTGTGGGGGCGAATTGAAGGTCAAAGTGTTTCGAATTTAGAGAATTCAGCGAATTACGAAAATGAATTGAGATCACTAAACTGGGGTATAGCACTTGCATTTTATGACAATTATAAAGCCTATTATGAAATTACACTGGCAGGTATTGGTCTTGTTGCAGCCGCAACCTCTTCTACTGCATGTGGTGGAATTGGTGCATGTATAACTCTCCCACCACCATCTCTAATAGCAGAAGCAATATTAATTTTAGTTTTTAAAGTTGCAGACGGTGTTATTACTATTTTTAATACAGTTAAGGCGTTTAAAGAAAAATCTGATTTTAATGATTTTAAAATAAACAGGATAGGTGTTACTTATGCTTCTGGAGCAGGAGATTATGCTGAATGGTTGCAAAAAGAAAATCCAATAGATGATTTTTTACCAGGAGAAATAGTTGGGGTCAAGAATGGAAAGGTTTCAAAGGAAATCTGGGGTGTTGAGAAGATTATGATTGTTTCCACCAACCCCATAGTTTTGGGAAACATGCCACAACCAAACAATGAAAAAAATAGTGTAAAAATTGCTTTTATGGGTCAAGTCCCAGTAAAGGTATTAGGTAAGGTAGAGCCAGGCGATTATATATTACCGTTCGAACTTGGAGGAGGATTGGCAAAGGCAATCAAACCCGATCAAATGAAAATACAAGATTATAAGAAAGTTGCCGGTGTTGTCTGGAACATCATAGATAAAATTTCGGACAATATTAGTATTGTTAATGTTGCAGTTGGTGTTAATACAAATGATTTAAGTGGTGTTGTATCACAACAGGAAGAGAAATTAAAATCACTGAATAAGGAATATATACAATTAAAATCTCAAATTGGGCAATACAATAAAGTTTTGGCTAATTTGGTTCCCGGATATGCCGATGCAATACAACTAAAAATTGATTCTACTCCTTCAACAATTGAAAATCAAAAGCAAGTCCAGAACAAAAGCCATGTAGAAAATAATATATTGAACTCAACGGAGGATGATATTATCTATTTCGAAATTTCTAAAGAGCAGGTAGAAACTGGAATAGAAATGGCGAGGCTAAAGTACATTGAAATGACAATAGATATTGATAATTTAAAGAAACTAGCTGTACGGGATAAAGTTAGTAAGCTAAACTCTGGTTTTGATCAAATCACCTTAGTACCTATAGAAGAGCATCCTTTCTGGCAAAAAATAGATACTAACCCCGCCTATAAAGAAGAAATTATAGCCTATATACAATCCAATATGAAAAAAGCTATGCATACCCATAAAAAATACGCGAATAAATTTACCAATTTAAAGGTGAGAAAATAAATTAAAACATGATGAGGCAAATTGTTCTTTCTATTTTATTGGTGGTGTTTTCATTGCAATCTGTAACTAGTCAGAATAAAACCAATGTGCCCGATGATAATTTTGAACAGGCCCTAATTGATTTAGGCTACGATGATGATTTAGATGATTATGTTGTAACAGATACTATCAATACAATTACAGATCTTAATATTTTCAACAAGAATATTGAAGATCTTACCGGTATTGAAGATTTTACTGAGTTAGAAACCTTAAATTGTTCTAACAATTTATTATCAAACTTAGACCTAAGTCAAAACACAAAATTAATTGAATTAAATTGTTCCTCCAATGCAATTACAGGAGCGGATCTTAAAGTATCTAATAATACTAAATTAGAAAGGTTGTATTGTAGTGATAATTTAATAACAAATCTTAATGTTTCTAAAAATAAATTACTACAGATTTTAGATTTTACTTCAAATCAAATTGCCGCAATAAATCTAACGAGTAATGATTCTTTATTAAGTTTAAAAATATCTAGCAATAGACTTCTTGGATTAAACATAAATACAAATAAAAAACTAGAGGAATTGATAGGTTCTAATAATCAATTAACTGTCTTAGATCTGATAGAAAATAAAAACTTAAAGAATTTATTAATACCCTCCAATCAAATTAAGGAAATAGACTTAAGGGAAAAGGATTCATTGGTTTTTTTAGATGTTTCAAACAATCAAATAGCGAGTATCGAATTAAACACATCTCATTTACTAACCAATTTAACAGCTTCAGATAATGAATTGAGTGAGTTGAATTTAACAAATCTTGATTCACTTACCTTTTTAGGAATATCTGATAATCAGATCAAATCCTTAGATATTACTAAGAATTTAAAATTAAAGAATTTAATTTCGGCAAATAATCAACTCACCAATATAGATTTTAGCAAAAATCAACATCTTAAGGAAATAGATGTTTCTACCAATTTAATTGCTTCTTTCGATATAAAAGCAAATGACTCTATTACTTCTATTGATTTTTCTTTTAATCAATTAACCAACTTTGATGTAAGTACGAATAAGTTATTGAAAAGAATAAATGTTTCCAATAATTTAATTTCTGAAATTGACCTCTCACTTAATGATTCAATATCATCTTTTGTTGGTTCAAATAATAATTTGAATAGGCTTAATTTAAAAAACGGCAACAACTCAACATTAGCTACTTTAATCACTTCCAACAACAAAAATTTATTCTGTATTCAAATTGATGACAAAAATAGTATTGGAGACAATTGGATAAAAGATGATCATACCAATTATTATGATGATCCGGTAGACCCGGATAATGCCTGTAATCCCAAAACTTATATTCCTGATGATAATTTTGAGCAAGCTCTTATTGAGTTGGGATTAGATGATAAACTTGATGATTATGTTCTTACTTCAAATATAATTGCAATTACTGAATTAGATATTTTTGGTAAATTTATTATAGATCTTAGAGGTGTAGAAGATTTTACAGCCTTAGAAAAATTGAATTGTTCCGATAACTCAATAATAAATGTAGACATAAGTAATCTAACTAATTTAACTGATTTGAATTGTTCAAATAATTCACTACAAGGCTTGTATTTAAAGAATACTAATCTCAATGAATTAGATGCAACTAGCAATGCAAATTTAACCTGTATTGTAGTCGATGATATAGACGCAGCTGAAGATAACATGAATTGGAAAGTTGGTAATGATGACATTCATGATGAGACCTTGTATAAATTGGAATGTGATGGAGGTATAACCTTAGTGCCAGATGATAATTTTGAACAAGCTCTAATAGACTTAGGCCTTGATATTGGCCCTTTAGATGGTCAAGTATATACTGATGCGGTTAAAAATATCAAAATCTTAGAAATACAAAAGAAAAATATATTTGATCTAACAGGTATTGAAGCATTTGAAAGCTTAGACTCACTAAATTGTAGTGAGAATAATTTAATTGAATTGAACATTAGCAGTAATATTAATTTGCTAAAATTGGAATGCTTTAGTAATTATTTATCTGAACTTGACGTAACCAATAATACTGAATTATCAATTCTAAATTGTGGAGATAATAAAATTGACTTTTTAGATGTAACTCAAAACATAAAATTGCTAGAACTTATTTGTGATAAAAATGATTTAAATGATTTACAGCTTGGGCTAAATAGTTTTTTAACTGTACTGGATGTTAGCTCTAATCATATTTTAAATGAAAACCTTGTTGCAAATAACCCCTTATTAACAAACTTATTTTGTGCTAATAATGAATTTAAAAATATAAATATAAGTACAAATACATTTTTAGTTGAATTTGATGTTGCCAATAATTATTTAGATGATCTTGATATTTCTGTAAATTCAAAACTAACAAAATTGGACTGTTCGCAAAATTTTTTATCAAATTTAGATACAAATAAGAATGTATTGTTAAAATCATTAAGCTGTAACTCAAATTCTATTGAAAACTTAGTTCTTAGTACGAATATAGATTTAGAAAACCTAAGTTGTAATAATAACGAACTTTCAGAGCTCAGACTTTTTAACAATTCAAAATTAATTAATCTTTCAGCAGATTCAAATAGAATTGAGGGAATTGACTTAGGAGACAATCCAGATTTAATTTCAATAGCTATAAAAGACAATTTACTTTCTGATTTTTTTTTAAATAGTAATACTTTACTTGAAAATTTGTCTTGCGAAAACAATCAATTGACAGTGTTATATTTAACAAATAATCCCAATTTAAAAATATTGAAATGTGATTATAATCAATTAGAATTACTTGATTTAGACTCTAATCCACAATTAGTTGAAGTTACAAGTTCAAATAACCTATTAAATGAATTAAATGTTAATTTGAATACAGAGTTACTCTCATTAAATGTTGACAATAATCAATTAGAAGTACTTGATTTAATTGAAAATAAAAATTTACAAAAACTATCTTGTTCTAATAACTTTATAGAAACATTAGATTTAACAATGCATAACGATTTAGTATCACTTCAGGCTTCTTCAAACGAATTAACCTCATTAAATATTGAAAATGGTAATAATACTGATTTAGAGATCTTTATAGTAACTAATAATCCTGATTTATCATGTATTCAAGTAGATGATTCCATATTTGCCGAAGCAAATGACAATTGGCTAAAAGATGATAGTGTTTCTTATAATGAAAATTGCCATTATGAAGAAACATATGTTCCAGATGACAATTTCGAACAAGCTCTTATCGGACTAGGATTGGATAACACTTTAGATGATTATGTTTTAACCAATGATATTTCCAGCCTGGATGAATTGAATCTTCCGAATAACAATATTTCTGATCTTACAGGAATTGAAGATTTTATTAGTTTAACCCTTTTAAATATTTCTAATAACAATTTAGACAGTTTAAATTTGAAGTCAAACACCTTATTGACCTCTCTAAATTGTTCAAATAATAAATTAAATAAATTGGAATTAAGTGAAGATACAGATGTATTGGAAAAAATATTTAGTTTCAATATTTCGTCAAACCAATTTACTGAATTTGATTGGAGTAATTTTTCAATATTACATATTTTAGATGTTAGTTCTAATGATTTTATTGATCTTGATCTTAGCCAAAACGAAAGTTTGACCTCTCTAAATTGTTCTTCTAATAAGTTGCTTACATTGAACTTAAAGAATGGATTTAACGAATCTTTAGGAATAATGAATGCCGTTTCAAATCCAGATCTGGTTTGTATTGAAGTTGATGTTATAAATTCAAATATCTTAAATAACTGGAAAAAAGACAATACTGCTTCTTTTAGTGAAAATTGCCATTACAATGAAATATATATTCCTGATGATGCTTTTGAACAGGCCTTAATTGATGCTGGCTATGATTATGAAGGAACTGATTCTTTAGATGATTATGTTCCAAATAAAAAAATTATAACAACAACTAGTCTAAATTTAAATAGGAAGGGCATTGTTGATTTAACAGGTTTAGATGCATTTGAAAATCTAACTTTTTTAAATATCGAAAATAACGAAATCGAAAACTTAGAGCTAAGTACTCATTTAAAGTTAAAGAAACTGTATTGCTCGAACAATAAATTAACAAATTTAGATTTGAGTAAAAACGACCTAATTGTGGAATTGAATTGTGCGTCGAACTCATTAACCATAATAGATCTTTCATATAATCTTTTATTAAGTGAATTAAACATAGATGAAAACCCCATTTCAGATCTTGATCTTCAAAATCATGAGTCTTTAAAAATATTGAAAAGCTCACGCACGGAAATCGCTTATTTAGATTTGGCCAATAACATTAACTTAGAAAAGTTGACAGCCAATAATAATCAAATGCTACTGGTGGTAGATATTCAAAGTGGGAATAATCAAACCCTTGAAAACATAAATTTAAAAGATAATTCAATTCTGAATTGTATTTTAGTTGATGACAGAGATACCGCTTATGCTAATGCAAATTGGATCAAAGACGATATAGCTGGATATAAATTGATTTGCGACGATGATGATAATGATGGTGTCAGTAATGCTGAAGATCAATGTCCATCCACCCCTTTTGGTGACTTTGTCGATCTTTTTGGCTGTTCTATTTTTAGTTTACCCATTGATAATTTTAGAATATTAACTACAAGTGAAACATGTAGCAATAGCAATAACGGTAAAATTAGTATTGAATCTGTTGAAATTTATAATTTTAAGGCGACTATTTCTAACGAAACATTCTCAGATATTATAAATTTTGGAGCAACAACTGAAATCAGAAACCTCAAAGCAGGGAAATATGAACTTTGCATTACCATAGATGAAAGGCCAGATTATAAAAACTGCTATGAAATTATAATCACCGAACCTGAAGATCTATTAGTCAAATCGATTGTTAGTAAATCTGAAGAAACAATTTCATTCGATATGTCAGGGGGGTTAAATTATACGATAGATCTTAATGGATTGATATTTAAAACTTCCGATTCTTCGATAACATTAGACCTTAATAAAGGCATGAATATGATAAAAATTAAAACTGATGAAAATTGTCAGGGGATTTATGAAAAATCAATTTTTGTTTCTGAAAAGCTGGTTTATTACCCAAACCCTTTTAAGGAACAGATCAATATTTTTATTGGAAAAGATGTATCAAAAGAAGTGCATATTAATATATATTCAAGTTTAGGTCAAGTGGTGCTATCAAGTGTTCAGATGGTTCATAACGGATCGATTAGAATTGATGCCTCTCATTTGGCAACAGGAATTTATTCAATATCACTGAAAACGGATAATAATCATTCAACCTTTAAAATTTTAAAAAAATGAAAAAGGACTTAACTATTATATGCTTTCTTTTTATTCTACTGGCTTGTAGCGATGATGATTCCTTTCCAGACCTGCCTAAGATCCCGTCTGCAACAAAACTCGTTTTCCCATTTGAGAGTTCGGTTTGTAATGAAGGAACAAATATCACGGCAACTGAAAGTACAGTTTTATTTGAATGGGAAGAAGGAGTTTATACAGATAATTATGAGTTGAAACTTAGAAATTTAGCAACAAATGACCTTTCATCTCATAATAGTACAGATCCAGAAATTTCAATTGTGTTAAAACGAGGAACCCCGTATGAATGGTATGTTATTTCAACATCTAATTCGGTTATAGAAACAGCACAAAGTACTACATGGAAATTTTATAATGCTGATGAAGCAATAGAATCTTATGCTCCATTTCCTGCGGAAATCATTTCACCAACCATGGCAGAAACTATTTCAACTACAGCGAGTGAGATCACACTTGATTGGAATGGGAGTGATGTTGATGATGATATTGTAGGATATGATGTTTATTTTGGCACAAGCACTTCACCGGAAATTATTCAAAATGATCTCAATGAAAGTATTTTAAATAATGTGCCAATTTCGTTAAACACAATTTATTATTGGAAAATAATTACAAAAGATTCAAGAGGTAACACTTCAGATTCAGGAATATATCAGTTTAAAATTAATTAATTTTCAATTCCACCACATACCCTTCCCAATTTCGAACATTAAAAACGGTGCTGTCTTCAAAGATCAAATACTGACCTTTAATACCTTTTAATTTCCCTTGATAAACGGGTGTTTTATCCAGATTTAGGCTTTTGACCTTTTGTGGATATTGTTCAACCGGAAATTCAATTTCAGTTTCTTTATTGTTCTCTAAATAATATTGCTTCGCTTCTGCAGGAATATATTGTGCCAATTTTTCACGTTCTTCTTTTAAGTCAAGATCTAT
>Ga0164315_10002632_pt1 | contig 13779 bp, 8 predicted proteins | sample GuaBasSedimGuay6_FD_113737 | JGI IMG/M metagenome (GOLD analysis project Ga0164315, IMG submission 113737) | Subseafloor sediment microbial communities from Guaymas Basin, Gulf of California, Mexico - Guay6, Core 4569-2, 0-3 cm | ecosystem: Environmental > Aquatic > Marine > Hydrothermal vents >... | reverse complement strand
ACTTATTTTCCGGTTAATTTATACCTTTACAACATATTCATTGGGATACAGAGGTTTTTTAGTCAATTCTTAAAAAGTTTCGGATGCTAGTGGTTAATATAATGTTCATATACCATTTTTATCCCTTCCTCTAATTCAATTTTATGCTTCCATCCCAAAGCATGAAGTTTACCCGGATCAGTTAATTTTCTGGGAGTCCCATCCGGTTTTGTTGGGTCGAATTTTATTTCACCTTTAAAACCAATTTTATCTTTTACAAGATATGCTAGATTTTTTATGGAAATTTCTTTCCCTGTGCCAATATTTAAATGCGTATTCCTGACTTCTTTATTTTTAATATCACTAACCCTTTTCATATCATCAAAATCCGAATTTTCCATTAGAAAAACACAGGCATCTGCCATATCTTCTGCCCAGAGAAATTCCCTGAATGGAGTACCACTTCCCCAAACATGCAATTCAACTTTATCTCCATTTAATGTAATACCGAATTTTTCAAGGTATTCAATAATTTCTATTTCAGTGGCTGTCTCTTTTATTGTTGAAGGGTATTTTTTAAGGTCTTTTCTGATAGCTTCAAAATCCTTGTTTTCAAGACATTTACACAGATGATTTTTTCTAATCAAAGCAGGTAACACATGCGAGTTTTCTAAATTGAAATTATCATTATACCCATACAGATTAGTAGGCATTACTGAAATAAAGTTTGTTCCATATTCCAGGTTATACGATTCACACATCTTTATACCCGTAATCTTTGCAATGGCATATGGTTCGTTGGTATATTCGAGTGTGTTGGTAAGCAATTCATCCTCTTTCATGGGTTGATTGGCCATTTTAGGATAAATGCATGTACTTCCCAGGAAAAGTAATTTTTTTACATTGTTTAAGTAACAGGCATGAATAACATTACTTTGAATCATTATATTTTCATAAATAAACTGACCTCGATAGGTATTATTTGCATAAATACCTCCAACCTTCGCAGCTGCTAAAAATACATAATCAGGTTTTTCTTTTTCAAAAAAATCATTGGTTTCTTGCTGATTCCTGAGATCAAGTTCAGTGTAATGTTTGAAAACAAAATTATGATATCCTTTGCCTTTGAGGATGCTTAGGATACTACTTCCAACAAGGCCGTCATGACCAGCAATATATATTTTACTGTTTTTGTCCATAATGTATTTTATTCGAAATAGTTCATAATTTGGTAGCCACCATCTCTGAGATATTTATTCCGTTGGACTTGTATTACATCAGACTTCATCATATCTGCCACCAAGCCTTGAAGATCATATTTTGGTTCCCATCCCAATTGTGTTTTTGCTTTTGTAGGATCTCCAATCAATAGCTCAACTTCTGTTGGTCTGAAATATCTGGGATCCACACTTAACACTTCTTTGCCGATTTCGAGCTGATAATCAGAGTTGCTGCATTTTACTACAAACCCTTTCTCATCGATACCTTCTCCTCTAAATTCAATTTCAATTCCTAATTCAGCAAAGGACATCCTTACAAAATCCCTAACTTCTGTAGTTACACCTGTAGCTATTACATAATCTTCCGGTTTGTCCTGTTGCAATATTAAATACATTGCCCTTACATAATCCTTTGCATGTCCCCAGTCACGTTTTGCAGACATATTACCAAGATATAACTTATCTTGTAATCCCAAGGCAATCTTTGCTGTAGCCATTGTGATTTTTCTCGTTACGAAAGTTTCTCCTCTAATTGGTGATTCATGGTTAAATAAAATCCCGTTTGTTGCGAACAAATTATAGGCTTCCCTATAGTTCACTGTTATCCAATATGCGTAAAGTTTAGCAACTGCATATGGACTTCTTGGGTAGAATGGAGTCTTTTCACTCTGGGGTACCTCTTGAACCAATCCATATAATTCACTGGTCGATGCCTGGTAGAACCTTGTTTTATCAGCGAGACCAAGGAATCTAATTGCTTCAAGCATCCGGAGAGTTCCAATACCATCTGCATTGGCAACATACTCAGGTGTATCAAAACTTACTGCAACATGCGACATGGCTGCCAGGTTATATATTTCATCAGGTTTGGTATCACTAATGATTCTGATCAAATTTGTGCTGTCAGTTAAATCACTATAATGAAGATAAAAGTTTTTATTCTCAATATGAGGATCCTGGTATAAATGATCTATCCGGTCGGTATTAAATAGGGAGGCTCTTCTTTTTAAACCATGAACAATATATCCTTTTTTCAATAAATATTCAGCAAGATAAGCTCCGTCCTGTCCAGTAATACCAGAAATTAACGCAATTTTTGACATAGTTTTAGTTATTTATATTTATTCTTAATAATTGGCAAATATAGTAATCGGATTTTATTTTAAAAAACAATTTTGAATATCTTACGAATATACTTAGGATTGGTTATTTATTTTTACTTTCCGATACAAAACTTCGAAAAAATATTTTCTAAAATCTCATTTGTTGTTACATCACCGGTAATAGCACCCAGGTGATGCAATGCATTTCTGATATCTGTTGCAATTAAATCTGAAGGGGTTTCATCTGCAAAACCTTGTTTTATACTTTTTATTGATTCTCTGATATTTACCAGTGCTTCAAAATGCCTGGTATTTGTTACAATAGTTGTATCCGTTACTTTTTCCTTTTCAATATACTTCGAAAGATTGTCAATGATAAGGTTTACATTTTCTTTTCTTTTGGCCGAAACAAAAAGGCATTCCATTTCCACCATAGATTTGAATCCTTGAGGTGCTTCAACAAGCATATCTGTTTTATTTGCAATAAGAATAAATTTTTTATCCTGTGAAGCTCCGTTTGGCAAACTCCTTATGTGTACAAGGAATTCTTCCATGGTTCTCTTTACTTCCTCGCAATTGGTTTTATTAACATCAAAAACATAAAGAATAACTTTTGCTTTATCAATCTTTTCATAAGTTCTTTCTATTCCAATGGTTTCAATTTGATCTGTGGACTCACGTAACCCTGCAGTATCAATAAATCGAAAAGAAACTCCATTAATGATAATTGTATCCTCAATTGTATCTCTTGTTGTTCCAGGTATTTCAGAAACAATTGCACGCTCTTCATTGAGAATTGCATTTAACAATGTAGATTTGCCAACATTAGGTTTGCCCACTATTGCCACTGGAATTCCTTTTTTTATTACATTGCCAACAGCAAATGAATCAATTAGATTTTTAATTTCAAAATCTAACTTTGAAAGTACTTTTAGCAACTCTCCTCGATCTGCAAACTCGACATCTTCTTCACTAAAGTCGAGCTCAAGTTCAATTAACGAAGCAAAGTTGATTAGTTGTTCTCTTAAAACTTTAATTATATCAGAGAACTTGCCACGCATTTGAGCAAGTGCCAGGTCATGTGATATTTTGGATTGTGATGCAATTAGGTCTGCAACGGCTTCAGCTTGCGACAAGTCAAACTTCCCATTTAAAAAGGCTCGTAATGTAAATTCACCCGGATTTGCCAATCTTATTCCTTGACAAATGAGGGATTCAATTATTTTTTGCTGGATGTATTCTGAGCCATGACAAGAAATTTCTAGCGAGTCTTCACCAGTATATGAATTGGGATCTCTGAAGACACTTACTAAGACCTCATCAATTATTTCATTATCTGTAATAATTTCTCCAAGATGAATAGTGTGTGATTTGGCTTCTTTTAGTTTAAGTTTTTTATTTCTGGGTTGGAATAACAAGTCACAGACTTCTATTGATTTACTTCCTGAAATTCTGATAACTGCTATTGCTCCCATGCCGGGTGGAGTTGCCAAGGCGCAGATCGTATCGTTTGGCCGTGATGTGAGTTTGGTTTTCATCATTGTTATGTGAATTGGATTGATTATAACAAAATTAATTAATTATTTCAAAAGTATTTGACAAATCTCCTATATTTGCAGCCTGAACAAAATCATATCCAATGAGCGTATTAGTTGATAAAGATTCAAAGGTTGTAATACAAGGGTTTACTGGTAAGGAAGGAACTTATCATGCAATTCAGATGATAGAATATGGAACCAATGTAATAGGAGGGGTTACTCCCGGGAAAGGTGGTCAAAAACATTTAGACAGACCAGTTTTTAATACTGTAAAAGAAGCTGTGGACGAAAGTGGTGCTAATGTTTCATTAATTTTTGTACCTCCTGCTTTTTCAAGTGATGCGATTATGGAAGCAGCAGATGCTGGCATAAAAGTAATAATATGTATTACTGAAGGAATCCCTGTTCAGGATATGATAAAGGTGAAAGAATATCTAAAGAGTAAAGAAGCAAGACTTGTTGGCCCCAATTGTCCCGGTGTTATTACACCTGGTGAAGCAAAAGTTGGAATTATGCCAGGATTTATTCATACTCCTGGAAAGATTGGTATTGTATCCCGATCAGGGACTTTAACTTATGAGGCTGTTGATCAATTGACAAAACTTGGTTTGGGTCAATCAACTGCTATTGGTATTGGAGGCGATCCAATTATTGGCACCACCACAAAAGATGCAGTAGAATTGTTTATGAATGATCCGGATACTGATGCAATTGTTATGATTGGAGAAATTGGTGGATCGATGGAAGCAGAAGCTGCTTATTATGTGAGAGATTTTGGAACAAAACCGGTTGTTAGCTTTATTGCTGGTGCTACTGCTCCAAAGGGCAGGACTATGGGGCATGCTGGTGCTATTATTGGAGGAAAAGATGATACGGCACAGGCAAAAAAAGAAATCCTAAAAGAATGCGGGATTCATGTGGTAGAATCTCCTGCTGAAATTGGTAAAACAATGGCCGAGGCTTTAAAATAGATAAGGTTAGTTGGTTCAGCTTATTTATACTCCATTATCCAGGCATCTTTATATTTTGAAGGAAGTTCATTTTTTCCTTGAACAGCAAGTTCTTTACTTGCATAGTCAGACAATGAAATTCTGAATTTATTATCCTTTGAAATTATTTTTGTTTTCTTAAATCCTTCTGCACTATATTTTTTAGCCTCTTTTTTGGCATCATTTATTGAATTAAAACTTCCAAAGATCAAATAAAATCTGTTGGTAGCGGTTGTTACTAATTGTGGCTCACTTGGATTGGAAGGAGGTGAGTTGGTAAATACAATATTTTTCCCACATACTTTTGTCTCTTTTTCTACATCCAATTCTTCTCCAAACCAAATGGCTGCATATCCACCATATATTCCAACACCAATAGCATTCCATGAAAATCCTTCCCACTTCTCAGCATTGATAATAACTGATTGTGAAGATTTTGTTTCTCTCCATTGCTTAAATGCAAATTCAGCTGTTGCTTCTTTACTTTCCCAATAAATGATTTCAAAGGCCAAACCAGGATAATTTGTAATTTCAGTTGGTTTTGACTGCATACAAACTTTGTTATCTTTATTTTTTTGAAAGCAGCAAGGTTTCCAATCTCCCTTGTTTGACCAGCTATGCATATTACAGGTGCTTGTGTCAGGTTTGTTCGTAACAAGGTCTTTGAGGTGTGCCTTTGCAACATAACAAAGTGATTTTGACAAAGGGATAGCAGGTAATTTCATCGCTTTTCTGTATTCATTCACAAGGTTATATAATTTGCTCTCCTCAACAGAAATGCAAAAATTAGCAGGTATTTCTTTTTGTGCGAATAATGAGATACGGATACCAGAAAAACCTATGAATAGAAACAGACATATAAATGTAAAATTAATTTTTGCTTTCATTATACGTATTTTGGATTCAAAATTAAATAATTTAGACTTAAGCCTTATAAGTTTTATTTAATTTGATAATAAGATACAAAATCTATTATTGTATATATTCAGAATTAGCTGCATTGAATTTCGTATACTTTCTTAAAATTGAAGTAACCTCTAATTTTTATAAGAATAGATTTATTAAAGATTATACAATTGAATGTGAGTCGTAACTGAAACTTCTGATGTTGAATTAAGTATAAAGAACATTATGGGGCAATAGTTCTAAACTATGATATAACTCAACTATTAACCGGAAAACACAGTATCAAATAAAATTGAAAATTCTTCAATGGAAATAATACCCAGATGGCTATTTATTTCTACAGGCTAAAGGTCAATGGTAAGGTGATTTCCTCAATACGAATGCTTAAAGTCAAATAAATAATACTTTGCATTGATCAAAAGCTTGAAAAGGTTGTCCTGTAATAAGGGGCAACCTTTTTTTAGTAATACTTATCTCAAGCTTAAGCTATAGTAAGTTTTAATATTATCTTTGCCATCCTAAAAATTTAATCAATGAATTTATTTCAATCTTTGCGGGAGTTATGGGTAGTATTGTATCCGGGTCAATCAGTTCAACCTCTTGAAGAGTTTACAAAAGAGATAAAAAATACAAAGTCAAATTTGTCATTTGAACCCCATGGAATAGAATGGTACAAGGATATTGTGGTATATTCGCTATATGTTGATCTGTTTAATACTGATTTTAAGGGATTAATCCAAAAGCTGGATTATTTGCAAGATTTGGGAGTGAGTTGTTTGTGGCTTTTACCCATACTTGATTCTCCGATGAAAGATGCTGGTTTTGATATTCGTAATTATGATAAAATAAGACCTGAGCTACTTGGCTTGCCCGAAGATGCAAGTTTAAGTGAACAACAACAATTATTTAAGGATTTTTTAGCAGAAGCGCACAAAAGAGGATTGAAAGTAATTTTTGATATTGCCATCAATCACACTTCTGACGAACATCCCTGGTTTGTTGAATCAAGAAAATCTGTAAATAATTTTTACCGTGATTATTATATTTGGTCCAGGGATACTGATCTATATAAAGATGCCCGCATAATATTTGAAGGTTTGTGTGAGAGTAATTGGGAGAAAGATGGTGAATGGTATTATTTTCATCGCTTTTTTGAATTTCAACCAGACTTAAATTTTAAAAATCCGGATGTGTTGATTGATATGACCAGGAATTTTTTATTCTGGTTAAACCAGGGAGTGGATGGTTTTAGAGCTGATGCAATTCCCTATTTGTGGAAAGAGGATGGAACAACATGTGAAAATCATCCGACCTTACATACTGTGGTTAAGTTTTTCAGGACAGTGCTGGATTATGTAAGACCGCATACATTATTATTGGCGGAAGCTTGTCAAAAACCAAACGAAGTTGTTAAATATTTTGGAAATGGTGATGAATGTAATGCCGGATATCATTTCCCACTGATGCCACAAATCTACAAGTCACTGGCATCTGAATCTGCTGAACCTGTGACTTCAATTTTAGATACCTCTGTTACACCAAAAATTCCTGATTCTGCGCAATGGTTTACTTTTTTACGCTGCCATGATGAATTAAGCTTAGAGTTGGTTTATGTGTCAGAAGAAGATAGAAAATACATCCATGAGAATTATTGTCACAAACCCTTGTGGGATTTTAGATTGGGGCAGGGTGTTGCTGCACGCTTATCGGAATTATTGAATCGGGATCCTCAAAAAATTGGGCTTGCATATTCCATCATGTTGAGTTTGCCTGGTACACCTATCATTTATTATGGTGATGAATTTGGTAAGTTGAATGACGAGATATATTACCGGGAAATGATCAAATTGTCTGGTAAAGATGATACCAGATTTTTAGTAAGAGGGAAAATCAATTGGGGGGGAGTGGAAATAGAATTAAGTAGTCCTGATTCTTTTTCATCACAAGTATATACAAAGGTCAAGACCCTCGTAAAAAAGCGAAATGAATTCAAAGCATTTGGCCGGGGAAGTATTGAATGGGTGAATGATGATAGTAACGATAACGGGATGGATAATGGTGTCCTCTCTTATATCAGAAAGTATAAGGATGAAAAAATTCTCATAATCAATAATCTTGCTGCTTCTGAGGTTTGGATACATACTGATATTATCAACGAATTTGGTTCAAAAGATATATTGGGCCAGAAATTGATTTTAGGAAAAGAAAAAGGACACCTGTTAATCAAAGGTCATGGTTATTACTGGATAAAAATGAAATAGAATATCCATCCTTGTGTAAAGTTTTAAATCCTTTCATTATTAATAAAATAGCAATGTATAAATTCGAAGCAGTTATATTTGACCTTGACGGTGTAATTACCAAAACAGCATTGGTGCACAGTGCTGCCTGGAAAAAAATGTTTGATGAATACCTCTTAAAGAGGGAAGAGAGAGATGGCGAAAAGTTTCAGGAGTTTAGTCATGAAAATGATTACCTGCCGTATGTTGATGGAAAACCAAGATATAAAGGAGTTGAGTCGTTTTTGCAATCACGGGGAATAGATATTCCATTTGGTGATCCATCCGATTCGCCGGAAATGGAAACCATCTGTGGTTTGGGCAATATGAAAAATAAGGCATTCAATGAAGTACTTGAAAAAGATGGTGTGGAAGTTTATGAATCTACAGCTGCATTGATCCATGAATTAAAAGATAAAGGTATTCATGTCGGAGTAGCATCATCCAGTAAAAATTGTCAAGCTGTATTAGAAGAAGCTGGATTGATTGATTTAATGGAAACACGGGTAGATGGTGTTGTTTCCGCTGAAATTGATTTGAATGGAAAGCCTGAACCAGATATTTTTACCACCGCCGCAGATAACCTTGGTATTCCATATGATAAAGCTGTTGTAGTTGAAGATGCCGTTTCAGGTGTACAGGCAGGTAAAGCGGGGAATTTTGGTTTAGTGCTGGGAATTGCAAGGGAAAATAATACAAAAGAATTAAAAGTAAATGGTGCTGATATTGTTGTTGAAGATATTTCTGAAATAGGTTTTGATGGGATTTGTCAATGGTTCGATAAAGGTTTGGAAGATGATAATTGGAGTATCAGTTATTCGGATTATATTCCTGAAAAGGAAAAAACAAGAGAAACGTTATTGACGGTTGGAAATGGCTATTTAGGGACAAGGGGAGCAATGGAAGAAACTAAGGCCTGCGATTCCAATTATCCGGGAACTTATATTGCCGGATTGTATAACAGGCTGACTTCTAAAGTAGGTGGCAGGGATGTTGAGAATGAGGATTTTGTGAATATCCCCAATTGGCTACCAATTCAATTTAAAATTGGAGATGGTAATTGGATTAATATTAATGAAATTGAGATACTGAATATTGAAAGAAGACTTGATTTTAGAAATGGTGTTTTAAAAAAGTCACTTCGTGTTAGAGATTATTCAGGTAAAGAAATTCAAATTTTTTCTAAAAGAATAGCCAGTATGGCAAACCCGCATCTTGTCGGTCTGACATATGAGATTATTCCTTTGAATTTTAATGATACCATTACTGTGAAGTCCTCACTTGATGGGAATATTATTAACGATGGCGTAGCTCGCTACAGGCCTTTGAATCAAAAGCATATCAAACCTATAGAGGTAGGAGGTGATCAAAATGCTTCTATTCTTGTTGTTCAAACTACTCGATCAGCAATTGATATTGTTGTAGCATCAAAACTATATGTTACAGAAGCTAATTCAGCTATCAATCCCGATTTTGAATTGACTACAGAAGCAGCTTTTGTGAGTACTGAATTTACAATTGATTGCAAGCAAAATCAGGCAATTAAAATTGAAAAACTGGTATCAGTTTATACTTCTTTGGAATGGGACAGCAAAAACCCTAAACAAGATGCTCTAAAAGCGTTAAATGAAACAAGCTTTAATGCTCTGGAAGCGGGTAATATTAAGAGTTGGAAAAAAATCTGGAATAGGATAGATATAAAATTAGAAGGGGATCGATTGGCTCAGAAATTATTACGGCTTCATTTATATCATTTGATGGTATCGATGTCGCCCAATAATGTAAATTATGATGCCAGCATAACAGCCAGAGGTTTGCATGGAGAAGCTTATCGTGGCCATATTTTTTGGGATGAATTGTTTATTCTACCATTATACAATATTCATTTTCCTGAAGTTGCAAAGTCAGCATTAAAGTACAGGTACAAAAGACTATACGCCGCACGAAATTATGCGAAAGAATACGGTTATGAAGGGGCTATGTTTCCCTGGCAAAGCAGTAGCGATGGGAGGGAAGAAACCCAGGTGGTTCATTTGAACCCCTTAACAGGAAAATGGGGGCCTGACTTTAGTTCCTTACAGAGACATGTATCCCTGGCTATAACTTATAATGTTTGGCAATACTTCAATACTACCGAGGATTTGGACTTTATGGAAAAGTATGGTGCTGAAATGTTTCTGGAAATTTGCAGGTTCTGGGCAAGTAAATCCATTTATAATTCAGATACCGGGAAATATTCCATAAAAAATGTAATGGGCCCCGATGAATTTCATGAGAAATATCCCGAATCAAAAGAAGGTGGATTAAAAGATAATGCCTACACGAACCTAATGGTGGTTTGGACGCTCACAAGAGCTTTCGAGATGATGGATAAGTTATCGAGCGAGGTAGTTTCAAAGATTAAATCAAAAATTCATTTGTCTGATGAAGAATTAAAGAAATGGAAAAACATTCAGACTAAGATGAATCTTGTTGTAAAGGATGATATATTGTCGCAATATGATGGCTATTTTGAGTTGAAAGAACTGGATTGGGATTATTACAGGGAAAAATATGGGAACATATATCGCATGGACCGTTTGCTCAAAGCAGAAGGAAAATCAGCAGATGATTATAAAGTAGCCAAACAAGCTGATACACTTCAAATATTTTATAATCTCGATAAAGGTGATGTATCTCTTATGCTTGAAAAATTGGGATATCAGCTGTCAAAGGATTACTTGTCAAAGAATCTTGAATATTATCTTGCCCGTACATCACATGGCTCAACCCTTAGCCGGGTTGTACATGCACAATTGGCTAATATGATCAAGGATCATGGTTTAAGCTGGGAATTGTATCGTGATGCTTTGACAAGTGATTTTGCTGATGTTCAGGGAGGTACAACAGGTGAAGGTATTCATGCAGGAGTTATGGCAGGAACTGTTTTAATTGCGCTGCAATCATTTGCAGGTTTAAACCTGAAAGGTGATATTGTTTGTTTTTCACCAAATCTTCCTGATCACTGGAGAAATATCTCCTTTAACTTTTCTTTCAAAAACACAGATTATCATTCTACAGTATCAAAAGAATCGGTAATTGTAAAGCAAATTAATAAAAATAAAACCCCGGTTCCTGTAAAAATCAACGAAGTAATTTATGAAATTGCTGCAAATAAGGAGGTGATTTTAAGTTTGTAAAATTCTCTGTTAATATCCTAACCGCTGGATATTATATTCTGATTTGCCTTAAGATTATAGTATTCTTGTAATTTTGTATTTTTGCTATTCAACATAATGTCTTTTTGATAAAATTATTAAAAATGAAAAAACTACTACTTTTTATTTTAGGTGCTTACATGATAGGCGTTGCTGCATTTTCACAAACATTTGTAAACATTAATGCCGGTTTGATTGACGTGCATTACACGGTAACAACATGGGGTGATTTTGATAATGATTCGGATATGGATTTGCTTTTGGCAGGTGAACTATCTGATTATTCGGTACAGACGGTTTTGTATATTAATGAAGGTGACGATACATTTACCCCTTCCCCGGCTGGAGCCGTTTTCCCTCCCTTGGAATTTGGGGCGGCGGAATGTGCCGATTTTAATAATGATTCTTATCTTGATATATTAATACAGGGAATGAATGGTGATACCTATGCAGGATACACTAAAGTATTCCAAAATAATGGAGATGCAACTTTTACCGAACTGTCACTCGGGTTACCTCAGACATATCTTGGAGATGTAAGTTGTGTTGATTTTGATAACGATAGTTATGTTGATATTGCTATATCAGGATATATTGATGCAGCGCCTTATTATATTTCAAAAATTTTTAAAAATAATGGCGACGGAACATTTACCGAAGTTCCCGAAACAAATTTTCCCGGAACAAATCTTGGTAAATTCAAGTGGGCCGATTATAACAATGATGGTTTTCAGGATTTTATCCTGACAGGATGGGAAGATACTTATGTAACCGAGATTTTTAAAAATAATGGTGATGGAACATTTTCCAATTCTGGCATAAGTATTCATCAGGGTTGGCTCGGCGACGTGGAATGGGCCGACTATAATAACGATGGCAATATTGATTTTGCTATTTCAGGAACAGGTGGTGATGGTACAGAAAGATTCTGCATCCTTTATAAAAACAATGGTGACGAAACATTTACAGAAATGAGTATTGGTTTTCCGGGGGTTTCACATGGCTCATTGGAATGGGCAGATTTTGATGGCAATAATACTCTTGACCTGTTTGTTTGTGGTACAGAAACTACTCCGGGAGAAGGCAATTATATATCAAGTATTTTCCTGAATAACGGTGATGATACATTTACTGAAAGCCAAACTGCTAATCTCCCAACAGTTTACTGGGGCGAATCAAAAGTTGCAGACTATAATAATGACGGAAAGCCTGATATTTTACTTTCAGGCATAAACTCTGCCGAGACACCTTACTCGGCTATCTTTAAAAATGAAACTCCGGGTTTGGAATATACGGTTACTTTCAGTGTTGATATGTCGGCACTGTCTGTCTCGCCAAATGGTATTCACATTGCCGGTTCCTTTCAAGGATGGGACCCTGGTGTTACTCCAATGACTGATGCAGGAAATAATATCTTTGAGTTTTCTCAAAGCTTTGAAACAGGTGAATTAATAGAATATAAATTTATAAATGGCACAACAGGTGATGATTCCGAAATCGTACCCGAAGAATGTGGTGTGCCTGATGGCAGTGGGAACTTTAACCGTTTTATTGAAGTCCCCGGCAACGATACCATACTTGTCCCCGTTTGTTTTGGTAGTTGTACACCTTGTATTACAGGTTTTGAAAATAATGTTGCGGAATCGAAAATTACTGCAATATTTCCCAATCCTTTTATTGATAAAATATTCGTTGAATATTATTTAGCAGGAAAAGCACAGACTGATATAAACATTTATAACAGTTTTGGAGAAAAAGTATTTGAGTCACTAAAATCAGGTAATGAAGCGGGAAGACATATTGAAATCTTTTCCCTTGAGGTACTCCCAAAAGGAATTTATTATTTGATGCTAAAATCAAATAATACTATTATTCAAACTAACAAGATTGTTAAATAGGTTTTTTATAAAGTTGCATGATGTATGAGGGTGTACGATAAATTTCCATTATATTGTTATTTTTAGTGATCCTTCGTGTTTTTGTGTCTTAGTGGCAGAAAAAAATAATTGCCACTTCCAAAGGAATGCCTTTGGCAAAAAGCACCAAGACACCAAGTTTACACAAAGGATTCGTAGATAAAATCAACATTATTATTAAACGTTATTGTTTTGTTAAGAATTGTAATTTGTTATCCAAATAGAGAAAATTTGTCGTACACCCATGTATGACCTCTTTGAACCTTTTCAATATAAAATTATAGAAAAACATGCTAGGAGATATTTTATTAATTCAGGAAAAGCATAAAAAAGCCGGTAAAGTAATCACTGAAAAAATCCTTAAAAACAAAAAGGATAAATATATCGTTGCTATTTCCGGTGAATCAGGATCGGGAAAAACAGAACTGGCTCATGTAATAGCAAAGGGCTTACGCAAGTATGGGATATATGCCAAACCCTTGCACATCGATAATTTTTATAATACACACCCTCTTAAGCGAAGACAATGGAGATCGGAGCAGGGTATTGAAAATGTAGTTGGTTTTAACGAATACCTTTGGGACGAGATCAACCGGGTGATTGATGATTTTAAAAACGACCGGGTAAGTGAAATGCCATGTGTTGATCTGGT
>Ga0164315_10002631_pt1 | contig 13780 bp, 15 predicted proteins | sample GuaBasSedimGuay6_FD_113737 | JGI IMG/M metagenome (GOLD analysis project Ga0164315, IMG submission 113737) | Subseafloor sediment microbial communities from Guaymas Basin, Gulf of California, Mexico - Guay6, Core 4569-2, 0-3 cm | ecosystem: Environmental > Aquatic > Marine > Hydrothermal vents... | reverse complement strand
TCCTTGGCAATAATGAGGATATCCCAGTCAGACTCCTTCGAAAAGTCACCTCTAGCTCTAGATCCAAACAAAATAATCCTCATAGGTTCTATACCATGTTTTTTCAAGACACGAGTGAATACACTTTTAATAAGCGTTAATAAGCGTTCCCATATCTCCCATACTTTTCATTCATCCTTTAGAACATTATAAAGTTTCTTGAAGCTCCTAGCTTTGTCGAAAGGCCTCCGATGGCAATGGCTTTATATAAGCTGTTAAAATAGGTATTTTGATAACGAAAGTTATAGGAGTAATTTATGAAAACGGTGTTTTCAGGCCTCTCAAGAAAGTTAACTTAAAAGAAGGGAGCCGGTTAAAGATCATCATAAAAAAGTGGACATTAGGAAATTCGTTATGGCAAAATTGCCTGAGGAGAAAATTAAAGAGCTGGAAGAGAGGTTTGAAAATGAAGATATTTATTGACACTTCCGTTTTTGTTTAGGCATTATTATGGAGTTAAAGATGCAATAGAACTTTTAGACTATGCGATAAATGAAAACATGCCTTACGTTTCTCCAAATGTTGTTCTTTAAACTGCTCTATATGGAAACAGAAAGGTTATTTGGCTGTACCGGAAAATTCAGGGTTAAGAAAATGTTCATGCAGGAACGGGAGAGATTTGACCCTGTTTTTAAGTATCTCTCGGAGTTTATACTGGAGAACATTGAGCTTGGGATTATAGAGTTGCTCCCACCTAATAAGGAAATCCTAAACGAAGCAGTTACTCTCTCCAAGGAATTTGGTTTATTGCCAAATGATGCTCTCATAGCAGCCACCTGCAAGTTTTATAGGATTTCGAAAATTGCCACCTTTGATAAGGATTTTGAGAATGTACCTTTCCTCGAAGTTCTCCATCAGGCCCAATGAGATTTTCTAACCTTTTGACACTAAAACTTTTAACTTCTCCCTTCTAACTCCGTTAAGGGGTGAGGGAGTGAAAGCGGTAATACTGGCCGCGGGATACGGGACGAGGATGGGTGAGAAGCCGAAGGGTTTAATCAGGGTTGCAGGCAGGGAACTTATCTACAGGACGATCAAAAACCTCCAGAAGTTTGGAGTGAGTGAGTTCGTGATAGTGACGAACGAAAAGTACAAGGATCTTTATGAGGAGTTCGTGAGGAAGCATAACCTTAACGCCGAGATTGTAGTTAATCCAAAGCCCGAGAGGGGCAACGGCTTTTCCCTTCACGTAGCTAAAGGGCACGTAACAGGCAGGTTCGTGCTCGTCATGAGCGATCACATCTACGAGGAGAGGTTTTACGAGCTTGCCGTTAAGGGTCGAGGACTAATAGCGGATAGAAAGCCTATGTTCGTTGATGTTGATGAGGCAACAAAGGTTAAGGTGAAGAATGGGAGGGTTGAAGATATAGGGAAGCAGCTTGAGGAGTGGGATGCCCTAGACACTGGCTTTTTCGTGCTTGACGACTCGATATTTGAAGTTACCGAGAGATTAGCTAAGGAAAGGGAAGTTGTCGAGCTTAGGGACGTTGTGAGGGAGGCAAGGCTTGAGGTTACCTTTGTGGATGGCCTCTTCTGGATGGACGTTGACACGCCGGAGGAGCTCAAGAAGGCGAGGAAGCTCATAGTTTACACCTCCGTTAAGGGGGTTGGAGATGGATTCATAAGCAGGCACTTAAACAGGAAGATCTCTACAAGGATCTCCGTTTTATTGGTTGAGCACTTCACGCCCAATCAGCTTACCATTATAACTTTTCTCTTTGGCATATTCTCGGGTCTAATGAACCTCATCAGTGTCCCATTGGCTGGAATCCTGTATCAGATAAGCTCAATTCTCGATGGCGTCGATGGAGAGATAGCGAGGGCCAGGATGCAGACGAGTAAGTTCGGCGGCTACTTCGACTCAATACTTGACAGGTACGTTGACTTTACGTTCCTCCTGACCTTAGCTTATGTTTCAATAAGGGAACCCATATGGTGGGTTATAGCTGGAATTGCAATGTTCTCCTCGGCTATGGTTAGCTACTCAACCGAGAGGTTTAGGGGGGCCTACTGTGTCGATGCCTATAAGGTAATCCCAGCATTAAGGAGGATCCCAGGAAAGAGAGACGAGAGGATATTCACAACAATGCTCTTTACACTCCTGGGATGGATAAAGCCTCTGTTTGCTCTACTTGCAGTGTGGAGTACGTTGAGGGTTGCAATCACTATCTACCTCGTCAGGAGGTGGGATCATGCTCACTGAGGAGCACGTTAGAACGGCGGAGGAGATGATAAGGAAGGGGTACGATGAGAAGAAGATAAGGAGGACCTTAGGTCTTTCTGAGGAAGAATTTAAATTAGCGTTGGAGGTAGCTAGGGCTAGAATAAAGGCGAGGGAGAAGTTCTCAAGAACCGACCTCTGGTTTGATCTCGAGGGGCTTAGGTACGCAACCCATGAAATTGTGGCTGAGTACAGGGGAAGGAGGTTGAAGGAGCAGGGAGTGGAGAGCATAGCTGACGTTTCCTGTGGCGTTGGAATTCAGCTGATATTCTTCGCCAAGCATGGGATAAGGGCAGTGGGCGTTGATATAGATCCCCTAAAGATAGAGTTCGCAAGAAGAAACGCGGAGAAGTATGGGGTTAACATCGAGTTCCTTGTTGGTGATTCTTTGAACCCAGATATTATTGAGAAGATTGATGCGAAAGTTATATTCTCCGACCCTGCAAGGCCCCCAGAGGTTCCGGAGAGAAACCTTGAGGATCTCCTTCCGAGTCCTTTAAAGGTGTACGAGGCCTATAAGGAAAAAGCTGAAGCTTTCATCTTCGATCTACCCCCCCAGATAAGGCGCGAAAAGGTTCCGTGGAAGGGCGAGTTCGAGTACATAGACCTCTACGGCCACGTTAATAGGCTAACCTTCTACACCGAACCCTTGGCTAAGGCCGAGAGAAGTGCCGTCATATTGCCCCAGGGGGCAAGGCTCGAGAGTAACCCTGAGCTGGAGAACATAGTTGATGAAACCGAAACTCCCGAGAGGTATCTTTATGAAATTCCTCAGGCTATAGACTACGCAGACCTAATAAATGAGCTCTTCCACAAGGTTAAGGGCGAACTTAAGCTTTTGTTGAGGGAGAAGAGGAGGATCCTTGCCACAGGAGATGAAGAAATAAAGAGCGAGTACTTCAAGAGATCCTATGTTGTCGTTGCAACAATGCCATTCCATCCGGTGAGGATAAACGACTTTCTAAGGAAGGAGGGCTACGGAAGGGCCACCCTGAGGATGAGCGTTCCTGAGGAGGAGTACTGGAGAATAAGGAGGAAGATTGAGCAGGGGCTTAAGGGAGAGAAGAGGGCCTTCGTCTTCAAGGTTAGGGATTTAGCTGTTATTGCCGAGCCTCTGGATCAATGACTACGTAAGGTCCGGTGCTAAGCTTCTTTATTTCCTCCTTTGTCAATCTCCTGCTCTTGACTTTCTCCCCTATCAGGGCGCTGTTGCCAAAGGGATCCATAATCCTGATGGTCAGGGGTTTTTTGCCTTCCTTAACATCTTCGATGTACTTCAACAACTTATCTATCTTCTTTACGGCCTCTTCATCGTTCTCCTCCTTCTTGAAGTCTCTTGCCATGAGGAGAACTTCCTTTGCCCTCTCCAGAACTCCCTCTATGTTGCTTACAAACCCTTGGGCTGCTGGTCCGGGCTCTATCTTTATTCCGAGCTCCTCAAGCTCTATAGTCCCACTCTTGCTTCTAACTACCCTCGTGAAGAGGTCTTTCTCGTTCTCTACCTTGATCTCGTACAGCCTCGGCTCCTTTTCCTCGAGAATCATGACATCTGCACTCCTGTAGCCGCACCTCTCGCAGATTACTGTTGACTCCATGACCTCGCCGAAGTAGGGGATCTTGTGAATGAACTGGATTGCCTTTAACGTTCCCTTACCTCCACAAATCGGGCAGTCTCCTAGCTTAATCTCTTGAATTTTCTCCGGTTTGAGTTCCTCTTCCACCTTACTCTCCCCTTCCTTGGCATAATGCCTTGCCTTATATAGGTTTTGAAAATCCCAATGCTTGTAGTAACATCTCAACGCTCCCTTTCCATACTGCTAAACCAATGTACCTATCGGCTGCCCCATAGTAGAAGAGCGTCCTCTCGTTATCCCCCACTAGTCCTTCCAAAAACACAACGTTATTAACGTGGCCAAACTTTTCCCAGGGATATTCGGGCTCTAAAATTGGAGTCCCTGAGTTCCATATTACCTTCCCTGGATTCTTCTTATCAAAGACGGCAACCCTAACTCTGTAGACTAAACTCTTATCCGCCGAGTTGTAGAAGAGTACGATGCCTTTATCGGTTAATAAGGGTGGAGGCCCCGGTTCTATCAACAACAGCTCTCCTGGGCTTAGAATTGGCTTTTCTGAGTACTCCCAATTTTTACCGTCCTTTGAGTATGCAATCCAAATGTTTGAATCTCCGAAGTACATGATGTATTTTCCATTGACCTTAACTGGGAGTATTGCACCGCTTTTCGTCCATCCCCTTGGCCTCAGGTAATTCTCTGGAAAGTCATCAAATATAGGCCCATGCTTTTTCCATGAGAGTAAGTTCTTTGAAGTTGCTATGCAGAGCCTCGCGATCTTCCCATCGTAACCTGTGTACGTCATCACGTACTTCTTTCCTAACTTTACCACCCTTGGATCCTCAACACCTTTTGCTTCCCAGGGATATTCAGGCTCAAGTACAGGTTCTGGAAATTTAGTGAAGTTAATGCCATCTTCACTTATCGCTAGGCCTATTCTTCCAGTTTTTCTGTCTTTGCATTCACCCCTGTACAGCATGATGGACTTCCCTTTTCTATAAATCACTGAGGGGTTGTATGCGTTTTTGCAGTCAAAGCCATCTGCTGACGGCAATAAAATTGGGAAGGGAAGCTTTCTAAGCATCTTCTCACCTTAACGGGTGGTGGCAAGCCACAAAGTGTTCATGGGAGACCTCAATTAACTCTGGTTCCTTACTCTTGCACTCTTCAGTTGCTAGGGGGCATCTTGGGTGGAATCTGCATCCAGAAGGTGGATTCGCGGCGTTTGGAACCTCTCCGGTGATCTCAATTTTCCTCTCCTTCTTTCTCGCTATTGAGGGAACAGCCTGAATTAGGGCCATCGTATAGGGATGGGCCGGGTTCTTAAGGACTTCATCCGTGGGCCCTATCTCGACTATCTTGCCTAGGTACATTACCGCTATCCTGTCGGCTATTAGCTTCCCCACTGCAATATCGTGCGTAATGAAGAGTTGGCTCATGTTATATTCTTTCCTGAAGCTCTCTAGCAAGTCGAGAATTGCGGCCCTCATTGATACGTCAATCATTGAAACTGCTTCATCTGCAACAACGAATTCCGGTTTGAGGATCATTGCCCTAGCTATTACAACTCTCTGCCTCTGTCCTCCGCTTAAGTGGTGTGGGTACCTCTCGTAAAACTCATCTTCAGGAGTTAACCCTACCCTCCTGAGCATTTTCAGGGCTAGCTCTTTTGCCTCTTCCTTATCTGCAAGTCCATGAACCAGAAGTGGGTGGGCTATCGCATCTCCTATTTTCATCCTGGGGCTTAAGCTCGCGTATGGGTCTTGGAATATTATCTGCATCCTCCTCCTGAATGGTCTAAGCTCTTCCCTGCTTAACTTAGTTATATCAACCCCATCAAAGATTATCCTTCCGTCGGTCGGTTCTATTAGCCTCAGTATAGTTCTTCCCGCTGTGGTCTTTCCGCATCCGCTTTCACCTATGAGTGCAAGAACTTCTCCTCTCTTTATTTCAAAACTTATGCCATCTACGGCTTTAACGTACCTTACTGGTGCCCTCCTAAGTGTTTCGATTATTCCTCTTTTTATAGGGAAGTACTTCTTCAGGTTCTCAACTTTCAGGAGGGGCTCACTCATTTCTGCTCCCTCCATAGAGATGACAGGCAACGAAGTGTCCCTTCTCGTATTCGATCATCATCGGCTCTTCTGCATCGCACAGTCCCTTCAGCTCTCCTTTCTCTGCGAAAATATGGCATCTTGGATGAAATCTGCACCCCCTTGGCGGATTTCTTAAGTCCGGTGGGTAACCTGGAATGGCCTTGACGGGCTTCTCGGTCCATAAGTCGGGAACGCTATTGAGAAGGGCCTGGGTGTAGGGATGGAGGGGATTTTCCACAATCTGTTCAACGGTTCCAAACTCTACGAGCTTTCCGGCGTACATTACCGCTATCTTATCGCTCCTCTCAGCCGCGAGTGAAATGTCGTGGGTCACGAAGAATATGCTTGTTCCCTCTTCCTTCAGGCTTTGAATTAGATCCATAATGGAATCCTGAACTATAACATCCAGGGCGGTAGTAGGCTCGTCGGCGATGAGTAATTTTGGATTAAAAGCCATCGCAATTGCAATGCTGACCCTCTGTCTCTGACCTCCAGAGAGCTGGTGTGGATAGTAATCGAACCTGTCCGGAGGAATGTTTACCTTTTCGAGTAGTTCTTTTGCCCTTTCTTTGGCTTCATCTTCGTCGACTCCGTGAACGGTCATTGCTTCAACGAGCTGATCTCCTATCTTTCTTAAGGGATCTAGGCTCGTCATGGGATCTTGGAACACCATACTGATATCTTTTCCTCTAATTTGCCTCATCTCCTCCTCACTTAGCTTTAGCAGATCCTTTCCTTCGAACATTATTTGACCACTAACTATTTTTCCTGGGGGTGGAACCAGCCTGATTATGGCACTAGCAACGGTTGACTTTCCGCTGCCACTCTCCCCAACGAACGTTACCCACTCTTTCTCGTCTATGGAGAATGTTACTCCTTCAACTGCCTTGACGACTCCCGAGAGCGTGTAATAATAAATGGAGAGGTCTTTAACTTCCAGTAGCATTACCTCACCCCCAGGGAAATTCTCTCGTTTAGAGCTTCACCTATCAGTGCGAATGCCATCGCTAGGAGCATGATCATCACTCCAGGGAAGAAGACCAGCCACCAATAGCCGTCAAGCAAGAACGGCTGACCTACCCTCAGATCGTAGCCCCAGTCTGGCGTTGGCGGCGTCACGGAAAGACCAAGAAAACTTAGACCTGCCTCCGTTAGTATAGCATCGGCAACGCTCAGCGTGAATACTACAAGAACCGTCGGGCCCAGATTTGGGAGTATGTACTTCACCATGACTTCCCTGTCCTTCGCTCCTATGGCATGCGCGGCCTCAACGAACAGCTGGTTCTTTAGGCTTAATGTCTGCCCTCTAACCATCCTGAAATAAGTAGGTACGTAAACGAAACTTATCGCTATTGCAGTGTTCACGGGGCTTGGTCCCAAAACTACCGCAATGACAATTGCCAATATCAAGGCTGGGAATGCATAAATGCTGTCCATTATTATGCTCAGTAACCTGTCGATTTTCCCTCCATAGTAGCCTGAGATCAGACCCAGGGGAATTCCAATGATCATAGATAGGAGGGTGGCCATGAAAACTACCGATAGGACGACCCTTGATCCCCAGACTATCCTTGAGAATACATCTTGTCCTAACCTGTTAGTTCCCATGGGATGCTTAAGGCTCGGGGGAGCAAAAACGTCCTTAGTGCTCTTGGTTGGATCGTATGGGGCAATTATTGGAGCGAAAATTGCCATTATAACTACCATGAGAACTACAGCTATTCCAAAGAGTAGCATTCCTCTTCCGGGCTTTTTCTCTAGGAGAAACTTTGTCATTGGCCTTATAACTTCCATTTTATCACCTCAGTACTTAACCCTTGGATCGAGGATTGCATAGATCACGTCAACTATCAGGCTAATTAAGCCCACGAAGAACGCGAAGAATATTACTGCTCCTTGAATTGCGTTGTAGTCCCTATAATCAATTCTGTCGACTATGAAAGTTCCCATCCCGGGCCAGCTAAAGGTGGTTTCTGTAAGAACGGCACCTCCCAAGAGGATTGCAAACTGGAGTCCCATTAAGGTAACCACAGGAATAAAAGCATTCTTTAGAGCGTACCATGTAACCTTTCTCGGGGGAACGCCCCTCGCATGATAGGCCCTTATGAAGTCTTGACTTAATACATCCACCATGTTATTCCTAACCAACCTTGTATATGCACCGCTGAGAACAATTCCAAGGGTAAATGCGGGTAGTATTAAGTGCCTTACGGCACTAACTAGGGCATCCCAGTTTCCGGTTAGTATGCTGTCGAGTACGTATAGGCCTGTTATTGTTTGTAGATGAACTCCTGGGTCAAGTCTTCCAGAGGTCGGGAGGAGGTGAAGTTTTACTCCAAATATGTACTGAAGCATCATGCCGAACCATGGTATGAAGAGCGTGTACGCTATTATACTATAGAGTCTCATTGAAGTGTCCACTTTTGTCCCTTTTTTCGTTGCCCCTAAGACTCCTGTAAGCAAGCCTAAGAGGACACTAATTGTAAATGCCCAAATCGTTAATTCGAGGGTTGCCGGGAACCTCTGCTTTAAATAATCCCACACCGGTTTACCCATTGGAAACGCTAAGGTTACTCCGAAATCTCCATGAAGAATGTTCCAAAGGTACTCAAAATATTGAACGTGATATGGCTTGTCCAGACCGGCCATCTTCATTAAATGCTCCAATTGCTCTGGTGAGATACTCTTAGTTCCCACTACCGCCAATATTGGGTTTCCTGGAAGAATTCTCAAGAATATGAACACCACCGTATATAAAATTAGGATCGTTGGGATGATCATAGAGGCTCTAATAAGGATATACCTTCCTAGTCCCCTACTCATTTAAACACCTCCCTAAATTTAATAAAGAAGAAGGAAAAAGAGACTACTCTTTATAGAGTGTAGAGTAGCGGAATATCATGTCTGGGCCAATTACAACTCCCTTAACGTTCTTTTGGGTGACCAGGTACAGCTTACCTTGCACGAGCGGTATGTATGGAACGTCCTCTGCAAGTATCCTCTGCACTTCCTCGTATAACTTAGTCCTTTCGTTCTGATCTGTGAGCCTCTGAGCCTTGGTTAGGAGTTCATCTACCGTTGGATTGGCATAGCCAGTTCCAGCCCAACTGTTGGCCGTGCTCTTGAGGAACGGCGTTGTGTAGTCATCTGGATCAAGGTAATCTGGATACCAGCCCAGGAGATAGACTTGCATCTGTCCTTTCCTTGCGTAGTCAACGTAGGTTCCCCACTCCGCACTCTTTATGTCAACCTTGATCATTCCAGTCCTTTCCCACTGTTCCTTAAGGATCTGTGCCAGATCAGCCTCGGTATCTCCATAGTGGGTTGGCGTGTACCAGAGGGTTATCTGGAGTGGATTGCTCTCGCTGTAGCCTGCTTCTTGCAGTAGCTTCTTTGCGAGCTCTACGTTTGCATCTCCGTACTTCTCCTTGAATGCATCTATGTGGCTCCACATTCCGTTTGGAATTAGGCTGTACAGGGGTTCGACAGTTCCCATGAAAACCTTCTCCGCAATCTCCTTTCTGTCAATTGCTGCAGCCAAGGCCTGCCTTACTTTTACATTCTTAGTTGGGTCAGTCTTTGTGTTCAGACATATGTACCTTATGAAACCACCTGGGATTTCGATAACGTTAAAGTTGCCACCTTGCTGAAGGCTCTTTATGTCGCTTGGCCTTAGCGTTCTCCAGGCTATATCAATTTCACCGTTCTGTAGGGCCAGCCTCATTGTTGAGGCATCCCTGTAAAACTTGATAACTATCCTCTTCGTCTTCGGCTTCTCTCCGTAATAGTAGGGGTTAACTTCAAGGACTAATTCTTCATCTCTGACCCACTTGACGATCCTATAGGGGCCGGCTCCTCCATATGTTGCATCGCTCTCTATTTGAGTATCAGAGTAGTTAGGGTGAACTGGGAAGTATGGGGGTGTAGTCAGTAGTGCAAGGAAATAGCTCGTAGGTTGTTTAAGGTAGAATACTACCGTATAGTCATCTTTAGCGACGACATCTTTGACGAAGTCAGTTACAAGCCAGGCTGGATCCCCATTAATCTTCATTACTCTCTTTATGCTCCTAACCACATCTTTAGCGGTTAAAGGTGTTCCGTCAGCAAACTTTACGTCCTTTCTTAGGTAGAAAGTCCAGACAGTCGAATCCTCGTTTACTTCCCACCTTTCTGCAATTGCAGGTTCAATTTCTAGGGTTCCTGGTTTGTACTTGACTAGGCCCTCCATTATGTTGTTCAAGACTTCCCAAGTATAGAAATCATAAGCATTTGAAGGATCGAGGTCGGTGACCTTATCGGTAACACCAATTACTATTTGCGTAACCTCCTCTTTTGTCTGGGTTTGTTGCCCTCCTATACATCCACTTGCCACAACTCCGAGGGCTAAAAGCAACACCAATGCAAAAACTTGCGCTTTCAACATCATATAATTTCACCGATATTAAAGTTCATTCAGTAGTGGATTTAAATTTTTTGGATTTTCAGCCGTGTTAAACTTATAATATGTTCGGAGATGGTTTTTATTTAGCTCGAAAAATCCTCAAGGCAAGATTTAAGGATCCTCGTAGAATTAGTAAGGGGGTTGGGCAATGATAAAGGTAAAAGTCATTGGCAGGGGGATTGAGAGGGAGGTTGAGTGGAGAAAAGGAATGAGAGTAAGGGACGTTCTTAGGGAAGTAGGGTTCAATACGGAAAGTGCCATAGCTAAGGTCAATGGCAAAGTTGCCCTTGAGGACAAGGAAGTGGAAGATGGGGATTTCGTTGAAGTGATCCCTGTAGTTTCTGGCGGTTGATTATTCTTACTTTTATGCCACCAAAATATTTATTAACGAACTTTTTAACGCTTAAGTGGGGCAAGACACTCTTCTGAGTGCCTTGCTCCAATATTGGATGGATGTGTTGGAGATGTATGGTGGAAAAGGTGGAAAGAAAAAGTTTAATGGAGGGCCCAGGAGATTTGAAGCCCCAGTTAAAGTTGGAGAAAGGTACAAAGTTAAGATCGAGGGCATGGGCAAAGGTGGAGATGGAATAGCCAGAATTAAGGGTTTTGTGATATTCGTTCCCCACACCCACGTTGGGGACGAGGTCGAGATAGTGATAAACTCGGTTAAGAAGAGGTTTGCATTTGCGGAAGTTGTTGAGTGAACTTTTTTAATTCTCCCTCCTTTTTATTACATGCTTCACGAAATCCCTAAAAATGATATCTTAAGGGAACTTCAGAAGTTAAATGCCAAGAAAGTTCTCATTCAGTCCCCCGAAGGCCTCAGAAGGGAAGCCTACGAGCTTGCGGCGTTCTTAGAGGAGAATGGGATAAATGCGATAATCCATGGTGAAATAAATTACGGTGCCTGCGATCCGGCAGATAAAGAGGCTAAGCTGTTAGGTTGCGACGCGTTGATACATCTGGGCCACTCCTACATGAAGCTCCACCTAGAAGTCCCAACGATATTCGTTCCCGCCTTTGCGAAAGTTGATGTGATTGAGGCCTTAAGGAAAAACATTGAAGAGATTAGGAAACTAGGGAAAAAGATAATTCTCGTAACAACGGCACAGCATATACATCAGCTCGAAGAAGCGAAGAAATTCTTAGAGAAAAATGGATTTCAGGTTATAATAGGCAAGGGAGACTCAAGGGTTTCCTGGGCTGGTCAAGTGCTTGGATGCAACTACTCAGCTGCAAAGGCTGAGGGAGATGGAATTTTGTTCATAGGCTCAGGAATCTTTCATCCACTTGGTCTCGCCTTGTCAACGAAAAAGAGTGTTCTGGCAATAAATCCCTACAGCGGTGACTTCATGTGGATGGAGGAGCTCAAAGAGAAGTTCATAAGAAAGAGATGGGCCCAAATAGCTAAGGCTATTGACGCTAAAAGATTTGGCGTTATAGTAAGCACCAAGAAAGGCCAGCTAAGGCTCAAGGAGGCTGAGAGAATTGTGCAGCTCTTGAGGGAGCATGGGAGAGAGGCAAGGCTTATAATCATGAACGAAATAAGTTACATGAAGCTTGAGGGATTTCCCTTTGACGCCTATGTAGTGGTTGCATGCCCAAGGGTTCCAATAGATGACTACGAAAACTGGAGGAAGCCAGTTTTAACGCCCAGGGAAATTGAGTTGTTGCTTGGACTAAAAGATGAATATGAGTTCGATGAAATTCCAGGGGGAAGGAGGGAAAAGGATGAGCCTCTCGGCATATCCCTTCATAAAGCCGGCTGATTTTCTCGTCTTAGTCGTTGGAATCTTTGCATATTATGAGTTCCTAAAGACGGGATTTGAGATATTCACGTACAAGAGGCCTAGGAAGTTGGCGCTCCTTGTTGTATCTGGAGTTTCTGTCTTTCTATTACTCTTCGTTCACCTATTAGCAGCATTTGCCTTTACGTTGCTCTTTGTAATAATAGAGGGAGTCAATGTAAAGGATTCACTTATAGTGGCCTTAACTGCAGAGTTTGGCTTTTTCATAAGCTTCATAGCTCTCTACTTCATCTTCACGACTGTAGGGACAATGTTCGGCATTGAAGGGTTACAACTGAACTTAGACTGGGATGAGCTACTCCACTATGCCATGGGACGCTCATAATCCGGTTGGGCTGTCTATGAAGACTGTTTTCACCCCAAACTTCTTCCTTATTATGGGCATTAGGGCCTTAACCCCTAAAGTTTCAGTGGCGTAGTGACCGGCAGCTATAACACTAAGCCTTAAGTCTTCCGCGGTTCTGTAGTCCGCGTGCGTGAACTCTCCCGTAATCAAGAGGTCAGCCTTCTCGCTGGCCTCCTCTATCGCGAACCCTCCCGCCCCGCTCATAACTGCAACCCTTTTAACCTCCTGAAGGCCAAACTCGTAGCTCTTAACGTAGTCCACGGGGAGCTTCTCAGCCAAAATTTGAGCTATCATTGGGAGTGGTTTTGGCTCCTCAAACTCCCCTATGAAACCTATCCTCACACCCTTGTACTCTCCAAAGGGCTCCTTCGGTTCTAGGCCCAGAAGCTTCAGCAACTGAGCATTGTTCCCAACTTCCGGATGGGCGTCGAGGGGTACGTGGGCAACGTACAGGTTCATCTCGGCCTTCATAAGTTCCTTTAGTCTCTTAGCGAACAGTCCTTTAACGTAGTTCACACCACCCCATATTATCCCGTGGTGAACTATAAGCATGTCAGCGTTGAAAGCCCTCGCTTTAACTATCGTATCTAAGCACGCATCAACCGCAAATGCTACCGTGTTCACCTCTTCTCTTCCTTCTACTTGGAGTCCGTTGCTTGACTTGTCGGGGTAAGCTGAGATACTAAGGAATTCATCGAGGAACTTGACTATCTCATCTCTCTCCATGGAACCACCACAAGGTAGAGGAACTGGTTGGCTTTAAGGTTAATTTATTAAACCTTCATTCAAACATTAAGATGGTGGTCGAAGTGAATGTGAGGCATTTGTTCCCTGGGCTTGAGAAGTTTAAGGCCTACCTGAATACGGCCGGCCTCGGATTGATGCCCGTAACGGTTCTTAAAGCTGTAAACGAGTTCCTCCTTGACGTTATAAACTATAAAGAGGGGATAAATGCGGTTGAAGAGCTGGATCCAATGTACCTTGAACCCGTTCAAAGGGAAGCGGCGAAGCTTCTTGGGACGAAAAGAGATAACGTAACCTTCAGCGTTCAGACTACGGACGGTTTAAAGAGGGCCCTACAGGCCCTTAAACCCAGGAAGGGCATGAAGATAGTATCCTTTGACCTCGAGTTTCCAACGATATCCGCGATAGTCAAGAGCTACGCCAAGCTTCATGGCTTGGAGGTTGAAGTCGTGGAAAATAAGAACGGCCTCTACACTCCGGAAATGGTCGAGAAGGTTATAGATGATGAAACTTT
>Ga0164315_10002629_pt1 | contig 13782 bp, 15 predicted proteins | sample GuaBasSedimGuay6_FD_113737 | JGI IMG/M metagenome (GOLD analysis project Ga0164315, IMG submission 113737) | Subseafloor sediment microbial communities from Guaymas Basin, Gulf of California, Mexico - Guay6, Core 4569-2, 0-3 cm | ecosystem: Environmental > Aquatic > Marine > Hydrothermal vents... | reverse complement strand
GCTGACAGATAATCGCGAGCGGCGATTGCGCTGGATAGCCGGATTAATCAGTGTTCCACTGCTGTTGATTCTGCTGCTGAGGCCCGACGTGGATTACCTGCCGGATGGTAATCGCAACCTGGTCTTTGCCTTTGTGCACCCGCCGCCGGGTGTCAATATTGAAAATCTGCGTACCGAAATGGGACAGGTTGTCGCCGATCGGCTGGCACCGTACGTCAGTGGTGAGAAGCAGCCTGCGATCAGACATTACTTCTTCGTCGCCTATAATGGTGGCGTATTCATGGGCGCGCGAGCGGCAGACAGTGGTCGTGCGAAGGAGCTGGTAGGGGTCATTAACGAAACTATCCACGGCTTTCCGGACACCATCGCTTTTGCTAAACAGTCATCCCTGTTCGGTGGTTCCCGGGGCGGGCGTACCGTCGATATGAATATCCAGGGTCGTGATATGGATAAGCTGCTGGAAGCGGCGCGCGCCGGGTTTGCCGCGGTAAAGGAGCAGTGGCCGGAAGCCAATGTCAGCCCGTCACCCGGCCTGGAGCTGGCAGAACCCGAGTTGCGCCTGGTGCCGGACGAACGCCGTATTGCCGAGGCGGGCTGGAACCGGACCATCATGGCGCAGGTGTCGCGTGCGCTGGGGGATGGTCTGTATGTGGGTGACTATTTTAATGGTGAAGAGCGGCTCGACATTATCGTGCGTGCCGAGCCCTGGGATACACCGGAGCAGTTGGCTGCGATTCCGCTGGCGACACCCGACGCCGACATTATACCCTTTGGCGAACTGGTCAAGGTGGTGCGCACGGCAGGCCCCGACAAGTTACGCCGGCTGGACAGGCGTCGCACGGTTGCATTGCGGGTAACCCCTCCCGAGGGTGTGTCACTGGAACAGACCATCGCCTTCCTCAAGGAAAAAATTGAGCCGGTGGTGCAGGAATATCTGCCCGAGGGCGGGGGCGTGCGTTACAGCGGTGCGGCTGACAAGCTTGAAGAGGCGCTGGTCAACCTGAGTGGCAGTTTTATGCTGGCACTGGTCATCCTGTATTTATTGATGAGTGCTCTGTTTCATTCCTTTCGTGATGGTCTGCTGGTATTGCTGGTGTTACCACTGGCCGCCATCGGCGGGGTGCTGGCGTTGCGCCTGCTGAACCTGGTGACGTTTCAGCCCATGGACCTGCTGACCATGATCGGGTTTATTATTCTACTGGGACTGGTGGTGAACAACGCCATCCTGCTGGTGTATCAAACTCGTCTCGCGGAACGCCAGGGTGTATTGCGTCGTGCAGCGGTTGAGCAGGCGGTGCGGTTACGGCTGCGCCCCATTCTGATGACGACGCTGACGAGTGTGTTTGGCCTGTTGCCGCTGCTGTTGGTGCCCGGTGCCGGTACCGAATTGTACCGCGGACTCGCGGGTGTCATCGTGGGCGGTATGCTGGTCAGCGCGGTCTTCACCTTGCTGTTGTTGCCAGCCTTGCTGAGGAGTGGTGAATCAGAGTCAGCCCGTGTGTAATTGCCTGCAAGGGAGCCTAAAACCAATTGATGACTTGTTGAATCCAGTAATCAAGTCTGGGCATAAAAAATGCCAGGCAAGCTACAGCAATAACAACAAGACTTAACCATTGCAGCTTGTGTACAGTTTTCAAACTATTCCGTCTTCAAAGAACTGCTTCAGAATCTGCGATATTGCTTCCGATAACGTAGTGATAATTTCATCCAGCACCAAACAAGGGCGCCGAGAACGGTAGCTATTCCAAGTGATGCGCCGACCAGCGCCAGAGGGGGTAATAATTCATTCATCGGGGGAGTATACATGTGTTGCGTGCCGTTGTTGTAATTTGTGTGCTTACAATCCCGACTGTTTGCTTCGATGGCTTGATCTGATATTAAAAGCCAAAGGTCATCAACCATGGGCAATTCAGTCCTTCCCTAATCGCGAAACTCCAATGGGCGCGGGGTTATTAAACGGGGATAACCGGTCGATCCGGTAGCACAATTCGCGTCCATAAGGTGATATAGTCGCGGCGCTTCGCGGAAGATATTTCATAAAACCCTTCAGCCATATGATAGCTTATATTATACGACAGCAAGATCATTGTCGGATTGGATATTTGCGCCGGCAACCACGAGGAGGCTAGCCAAATTGAAAAGGCGTCTGTTTCTGCATGTCGGCTCGGGCAAGACAGGCACATCCACGATACAATCGTTTTTCGGTTCCAATCGCGCGGTGCTTAAAGAGAAAGGTTATTACTATCCGAGTTCCCCGGGGAAGCAACGGCATAAACTGTTGTCATGGGCAGCGAAACCCGAGGCGAACTACAGACGAGCTGATTCTTTCTGGAATCGTTTGCGTTTTGGCAGCCAGGATGAGCTTCGCATATGGCTGCGCCGGGCATTGCAGAAAGAAATCGAGGCTGCGGATTGTCCCAATGTCGTGATGTCGGACGAAGGCTTGTTTAGTTTGCTCGGGCCTAAATTTATCGGTCTGGACCGGTTAATTGGCGATTTGTTCGATCAAATAATCATCCTGGTTTATTTGCGTCGCCAGGACGACCACTTGCTTAGTCGTTACAAGCAGACTTTGGGAAAGGGTCGAATCCTTACACTCGAAGAAGTTATCGCCAGTCGGCAACCGCACAACCTGGACTACTACAACCGCCTTAGAAGCATGAGTGAGGCATTTCCCCACTTCGATATTCGCGCTCGTGTATATAGCAAGAGCCGATTCGTCGACACTCCGTTGATTGTCGATGTGCTCAATAGTATCGAAATCGAGGGTGTCGACGGTTTTAAAATACCGAAGAATCGCAATCAATCGCTGGATGCGATATGTGCCGAGTACATGAGACGTCACAATCTTTCCCATGGCCGGATGAAGAAGCTATCACAGAAAAAGTTGTTGCGATTTGCCAATGGGCAGGATTTTTATTTTGCCCCGAAAGACCGGGCTCAATTTATGGCGGGACTGGAGGCATCCAATCGAAATTTGGTCAAGCAATTTCTGCCGGGCGCGGAGGATGTGTTTCTCGCGCCCGCACGCGAAAAGGAGGGTATCCCCCAGTCGGAAATTACGGATTCCGACCTGCGCGTGATCGAGAAAAAAATGAGAAGATGCGTGACAATATGACCTAACCGATGTTCACCGATGCTTTTGTCAGTCATCCCTGGTGCCGGTATGTACAGGCTGCATTTCCGGGAAAAGAGTGAAAAGAAGACGGTCTCTGCGTAATACAAAATCAATGTCGGAGACAGCATATAATGCCTGCCACTGCGTTTCCTTGCTGGTCCCTTTTTTCTGTAGCGGGGTGATGAATTTCCGGGGTAAGCGGCTGGATAAATAACCGAGCCAGGCCTTGATATTATTGCGTTCCGCCGGTTTTGGAATGATCTTCCCGTGATCCAGAATGAAGGCCAGTTCCTGTCTTGCAATGCCTGCTTCGGCCAGCAGTGCCACCAGGTCCTCGTTCAGCGATTCAGTTCTCAGGAAACGCATGCCGGAATACTGGTCACGCAACTGTGCAGCCGGAATGGTATCAAATGTTCGTAATGTTGCCGTTGGCTTTTGTTGGGTAAGGCGTACAAATGCCCATGTGTTGTAGCCGATTTCCCTCTCTTCCAGCAGTGCCCGCAGTTTTGGTTTGATATTTAAACGGTAGGGCCAGTGATTAACAAAGCGAAGATATTCGCTGAATGACAGCTCTGGAAATGACGGATAATCTGCCATCACCCGGTCGATATCCAGTTTTTTCCTGATGCGTTTGTCTACAGTCCACCAGCGGTAGTAATAACGCGACATGTAATGGCTGAAAACATTTCGCCGGTTTGTGACAACAGGGAGGTGTCTGAATTGTTCAGGAATGCACCGTACGCCTGCATGTTTCAGGTCGGTCAGGTTGCAGGCATTAAATCCACTGTTTCTCGAGGCTGCCTCAATCAGCATTTCGGTCACGAAGGTGCCCCCGGATTTCGGCGAATGAATATAAACAAAATTATCAGTAACGACCATAAGGGCTATGCTGGGAAGTATTGGCGCCTTCGTTGTTATGCTTCAGCCTTCCAGCAGGAGTATGGGACTTCCAGGATGTCCGCTATTTTTCTGCTAGTTAACTTTAACGAGGTAAAAAAGAATCAGGCTGACGATGATCCAGGCCAGCGGGTAGAACACCAGTATCCGCAGGAACCTGGCCCGGTACGTCTGTCGTTCTTTACGCTTCTGCTCCTGCAAATCCTGTGCTTCCTCGCTGACTCGGGGGGAGGCATTGTCAGGCATGTTCGATCACCAGCAGATGGGTTTTCCCCACCATCAGATCCAGTGTCATCCGCAGGCGCTTGAATACACCTTCCTGACGGTATGGCAAGTTGTGCTTTTCGCAAACCGCTTTCACCCTGGGCTGCATCCGCTGATAGTGATTCAGGGGCAGGTTGGGAAACAGATGGTGTTCAATCTGGTAGTTCAGCCAGCCGTGCAGGAAATCGAGGTGGTTTGTCCCGGTCTTGTAATTCACCGTACCAATGATTTGTCGCAAATAAAATTCGCCACGACTGCTTCCGGGTTGTTCAAAGCGATAAATATCATCTGCAGAATGGTTGGGGATAATGACCAGAAAAGAGTGCAGGTTGGCAAAAAATTCGGCGAGTAATGAGGCAAATAATACATTGACCACGGCATTCAGTCCCAGTGGCAGGAACAACAGTGGCAACAGCACAAAGCGAAAGCCAATATAGGGCAGGTAACAGCGCATCCACAAGCGGTAACCATCCTCCCCAAAAGGGCTCCAGCTGTCGAGCCGGAAGAAGCTGTCATGTTCTGCTTCGCCGCGGCGGCGCCGTTCCATATTGCCCAGCATCTTCAGGGTATTGGGTGCGTAATAGGCGGCTTTCCAAATGCCGGCAAATACAATGACAATGGTATAGCGTAGCCACATAGGCAAGTTTGAGTTGCGCAACCATTTCATGTTGATCTCAATGTTATCTGGGTCGCTGGCCTCGCCCAGATTATAGTGGTGCATCTTATTGTGTTCATAATCCCAGGCAGCGGGATCAATCCAGTCCAGCCAGTCAATGGCCCGTCGCCATCCCCTGGCAAAGCCTTTACGCGTGTAGCGCTTGGGGATGCCGGGCACCTTGTCGTAGGCGCCGTGCAGCACGGGATGAGCGACGTTAGCCCAGCGGCTGACATTGCCAATGCTGATGAGGAAGGCGCCAAGAATATTCAGGGGGAAAATCCAGGCCATGGAATAGCCGAGAAAGGCTGAAAACCGGCCCCAGCGCTCCACCTTTTTCAGGTGCTGGAAATCCTCAAAGGTAGGGTTGCCGATGGTTTTCTTGATCTCATCGACATCGTTGGCCAACTGTTGCTTGTCGACCTGTAAGTAATTTATCTGCATAGTAATAAAGGACGGAGTGTAGAAAATACAGGTTGTTGTTAGGGGTGCATTTTTCCGAAGCTCGCTATGATATTGGTTACGGAAGGGTTCTACAATGCCGCGGGCTCCCCGGGAGCCTGCGCCAACCAGGGAATAAACGCTGATATTGATTCACAATAATTGAGAATATGATATCTATCAAATAGATATGGCGATTGTGATTTTATGTCTGATGCGTAATGATGATGCCCTCGATTTCGACAGGATGGACTATAGTTTTGAGTAAACCTTCTATATCGACGGCTATCCCGCTGCGCCGCTACAAGTTTGGCGAGTTCAGCCTGACCGTGCTGGGTGATATCGAGAGCCAGGATGAGAGACAGTACCGCTACATTCTGGCCGTTATCCAGGGTGAAAATCCCGAGCCGGGGTTGTATGTCACAGCGGAGCGGGGTAGCGGTGAAGAACTGGCCATGCGTGTCATGATGGGTGATGGCGATGAAGTGATCGGCCATTCCGACCAATGGTGTGATCTGGATAAATTTACCGATGAATCGATAAGCATCGTTTCACGGGTGCTTGATTTGTCAGATGAGACGCCGTATCAACTCATGTGAAGAGAGGCGATATGAAAAAGAAGATCCGATGTGCAGTGTTACTGTTGCCTGTCATCGCGGTGCTTGTTTTTTCTACACCGGTACAGGCCTTTTCTTTTTGTTTCTCATTCGGGAACAATAGCAACAAATATTCACCGTACAACCGCTACCCGCCACCCTATCCTCCGCCCCCCGCCGCGTTCTACCCACCTAACCCGTATCAGCCATTAATGCCAGGTCCGGCGTACTCGCCGGTGTACCCGCCATTAATACAACAACCGTACGGTGTGTTGGCGCCGGTTCAACCAGCACAGTAAGGATAATGGCAGCGTGCGATTGGATGCGCGCCAATATTCTGGCTAAACACTCAAGCCAAAGTCTTCTTTAAGACTATTCAGTCCACTGATGTAGATCTATACGCATGTCAGTACGTAATTAATTGCCCGTGCCCTCTAACCATCACAGTAATATTAACCAGTAAATACATGCATATAGGGTGCGGCACCTATAATATTGCTCTGGAACTACCAGGAAATAACAGTATATGTTGCGGCTGGCATAGTAAGTGCATATTTTTTTGGCAGGAGTTCGAACGATTGGTTGGCGTCACACGGATATGTGACATTGCTTCTCCATGCTATGTCTTGATGCATAGTTTAATACGTAGTCCGGGGAGGCATCGTTTGAAGCTCATGGACAAGATTTATTTCAGGGATGAAAAGGAGTTCAGGGATGAAAGTCATTCAACGGATGGTTGTGGTTGCAGGTTGTTTTTTTATCGTTAACGCAGCATTTGCCCAGGGTGAAAGTTATGACCTGGTTGTAGCAGTAAGTGTGGAGCCTGAGACCCGTGATAAAGATGAAATATATATCGATAAATTAATCACCGGGGTGGATCAGGAAGCAAGTGACGCGAATTTGACCGTCGAACTTATTCAGGAAAATCGCCCTGACCCGTCTGATGCAGTTACCCTGAAAGAGCCTCTTTTTAACGAAGCCAAACCTTATATCTACATGAAGGTCTGGTCGGAAGACTAGCCCACATATATCACGGGGTGGCGAGATATTGGGTTTCGCCCCACGACAGGCATGGCCATAATGTGGGGCGAAACCCTGATACAGACAACTCAAGTTAAAATCGATTCCATCCCCATCAGTGTTTCCAGCCCCAGCATTTTTGCAGATCTATGGAAGGCCGCCGAGGGGCTTCCCCAAGATACCCTTGAGCCGTTTTCAGTCGCCTGCCATACAAATGATGCCACCATCTCAAGAACGGTAGTATCTATAACGGTTACATTTGAGCAGTCAAGGACCACGTCGTGTCCCTGTGACGTCAGCATCATCAGACGGTTATAGAGTCTTGCCGCCTCTGCAATGTCGAGTCGTTCATCAAGTACGATAAATGCATCCTGCTGTGTGTCAGAAATAACAGTGGATGATGCGCTGTTGTATCCGGTGTCTAATTGGCTGTTCCCTGCCATGGTTTTATCTCCTGTGGTTTGTGTAGATTGTTTTCTACGGAATTTTCATCTTGCTCATTAAACATAAGGCAAATTACAGGCCAACCTGTCCGTTCTCGGGTTAAAAAATGCTCTCTGCAAGTGGCTATGGCTAATACCAGCCGAACTGCCGGGAAGGTATTAAGTTTCAGTGTGGATGACCGACAAATAGGGTGTTTCAAGGGTGTAGATAAGTGCGGCAGGAATAAGCCTGCCGGGTTGTACAGGGAAAGCGGCAATTGTTTGCCACCCTGTGGAGTTATAGCAGTCAAGGAGAAGTATTCGAATGGATCTCGCAACCTTAATTGGTTTGGCAGGTACGGTAGCCGCTATTCTGGCTGCTATTCTAATGGGCGGCCCAATCGATATCTTCATCAATGCTCCCGGGTTGATGATTGTCTGCGCGGGGACTATGACAGTCGTTCTGATGAAATATCCCCTCTCTGTTGCTGCAGACGCAATGAAGGCGGCAGGCAAAGCCTTCCTTAACAAGACGCAGACACCCACTGATCTGATTGAGAAGTGTGTAGAGCTTTCCACTATTGCCCGCAAGGAAGGGGTGCTTGGTCTTGAGCAGGTTGAAATTGATAATCAATTTCTCAAGAGGGGCGTGCAGCTTGTTGTCGATGGTAGTGATCCCGATTTTGTTCGCAAGATGATGAACACGGATATCAATCAGACGATTGAACGTCACGAAGAAGGTCAAAGCATTTTCAAATCAATTGCTGATGTGGCCCCGGCGATGGGCATGATCGGTACATTGATCGGCCTGGTGCAGATGATGGCGAATATGGACGACCCCAAGGCGCTTGGACCTGCAATGGCCGTGGCGTTGCTGACGACGCTTTACGGGGCTGTTATTGCAAATGTGTTTGCACTGCCTATCGCAGATAAGCTGGCCCTGCGCAGCAAGCAGGAGCGGATTACCAAGTCGCTGATCGTGGAGGGTATATCAGCAATACAGGAAGGTCTTAACCCGCGTGTAGTGGATGATTTGCTGAAGACCTATCTGCCGGGCAGCAAGCGGATCACGGAAGAAAAAGACGAACCACAACCGGATGCAGCCTAACTACCGGGAAAGCAGGGAAGTAGCTCATGTCATGTGATTGCGAAGGGTTGCCACCAAAACCGAAATGTCCTGCGGGGATTCCCGCCTGGGTGCTGACCTTTGCCGACTTGATGTCTCTGCTGCTGGCATTCTTTGTACTGTTGTTTTCATTTTCAGAAATGGATAAAGCAAAATACAAACAGGTTGCAGGTTCAATGAAGGACGCATTTGGTATCCAGCGGGAAATAAAAGTCAGGGAACCGCCGAAGGGGATCAATATTATTGCGCAGGAGTTCAGTGCGGGCACGCCTGACCCAGATACGCTCAGGAACGAAGTACGCCAGCATACCACTGATGATTTCCGGCAATATTTGAAAATACCGGATACGGATGCTGTCAGGGATGTCCTGGAAGATGAGAAAAACCGGTTGCGACTTGCACTTGCAGGAGAGATCGATGACGGTTTTGTCGAGGTAGAAATTGTCGATGAGACGATCGTGATACGTATTCTGGAGAGGGGTTCATTTACATCCGGCAGTACAGAATTAATAGAGCCTTTCAGGTCCCTTATGGTGAAGATGGCCAGAACAATTGGAAATAATCCCGGTGCTGTAGTGGTGGCGGGCCATACTGATTCTGTTCCTATATCCACTGGACAGTATCGCTCAAACTGGGAGCTTTCGGCATCACGTGCGGTGACTGTTCTGCATGAATTAATGCAGCAGGGCAGTATTCCGCCAGACCGGTTCCACCTGGAAGGCTATGGTGATACAAATCCGGTGGATACAAATGACAGCAGCCATGGACGTGCCCGAAACCGGCGTGTCGAGGTGACGCTTCTTTATGGTGATGATTTGTCGGCAAAGGATCAGGAAGGATTTGGGCTGCCGGAGTATGCCCCTCTTGCAATGCCGGTTGCTATTGATAATGAGATGAATCTTATCCTGCAAGACCCATGTCCGGGTTGTGATGGCCTGGATGCTGGTAAATAGTGCACCATCCGGCTGACAAGCAGTAACTGCTCATTTGAAAGATCTCAATACCCTGTAACAGGCGTCTAACTTGATGCTGTCCCCAGAAAGAAACCGGTCGTAACTAATAGCGGTATTTACAGACCAGCACATCGAGGCGCTTGTCTGAAAGTGCCAGCTTGCCTGCATTCCGTGCCAGTGGATGCATTCAGGTTTGTTGCTTGATGGTGCTAAGTTACTGTAAATACTAGGTAAAATACGCATGAAATGATTGCCTGTATGGCAGGTATGGGGTCGCGCAGGGACAAGGCTGCGGCATGTAATGACAGGCCAGGTGACAACGACTGCTATATCTTTACAAGCCGTTATTTGCAGAATCTGTCACGAGGGCATATATGTCTATTCTACTAAAGTCTCGCAGTATCACTGCTGTGTTTCTTGTACTGCTGACACTGCTGGTTAATGCCTGTGGTAAAAGTACTGAATATTCCCTCGAAGTGGAACAGAGTGATCTGGAAGTTTTCGAAGAGGAAATAGAGAAAAAAGAGGCGGCAATATTACAGTTAATAATTGCACAGTACGATGCAATCATTTTTCCACCTGAAGAGAAGAAGGAAAGGCATTTAACCTACGACCTCCAGAGATACGTTTCTGTAAATAAAAAATATAACTTTCTGTCAGAGTGTTTTCTGCATGACTTGTACTACTTGCAGAACGGAATCTTTGTGGATTGTTATGCCCCTGTTTCTGGCGGAATTCCCGGGGCCAGAAGTTTTGTTCTTCTGCGGCTACATGTCAATGAAGAGCTTGCAGTAAAGATGTCTGATTCCAATAAGAACAAAAACTCTTACTTTGGTGAATATTATTTGAAATATCCGGATTATTTAGTAGTTTCGACTATACAGTCGGTTGACAGAGCCGTGGGTTATAAGGGAGAGGCAATAGTCAGGGGAAGACTGGTGGATTTCTACAAAGTAGCAGGCCAGGAAGGGGAGTGAAGGCAGGCAATGGACTTCGACAGGCAGATTGTTCTGAATTACACCGGTGGTTTATACGCAAAGCTATGCAATAGCAAGTGAACGATTTCTATGTGGATCACTTTTATCGCCATCTGGTCCATACACATTCTGATCCATGGGTTCGCCACGTAATACACACAGTGCCTTTCTGGTGTGGGCACTGAAAAGTTCCACAAGCTGATGGTTTTGCCTGTTATGATCGCGGCAATCAGCTGCAATCGACAACAACCGTTGCCACAGGTCTGAGAGACTGCCGTTATCATCGCACCTGTTTATGCAATCATTCATGCCCTCGGGACCGTTCTTTATCCCGTTGGAGTTCAGCAGGAATACTCGTGCCTTCTCCTGTTGGGCCAGACGTTCCAGTATTAACCGTTTCTTGTTAATGATCTCCTCGAAAGCCGGAATGTCATGTCCTGTGATTGCTTTCTGCTCGGCAGACAATATCTGCTTTAGCTGGTTGCTGGATTCAAGTTCTTCCTCCAGCAGCTTGCTTATACGTATATGTGATATACCAGGACCTGTTGACATGGTGCGGCTCTCCTACTGTAGTCTCATTGTGAACTGATGAAGCTTTTCCGCAACCTGTTCAGGGTTTACCACATAATTACCCTCACGGATTGAATTCTTCAGTTCTGCTACTCGCTGTGTATCGAATACGGGTTCCTGGTTGTTCACCCGGATGGCGCCGTCAACAAGAGTGGCTGCGTTCGAGATCGTTACACTATCGAAATTAGCCGGGCTTATGGGTCCTTTCTCTGCAGCAGGATCGCCGTGTGCAGGTCGGGATTCCTGGTGGGTAATGGTCTTGTTTGTTGGTGCTGCGTATGAGTTGTTGATATTAATGTTCATTGTGATTCACTCCTTGTGTTAAATCAGATTTCAGTTAATTCTCGTGTTGCAGTTCTGTATTTACAGGCCAGGCGCTTACAGGGAAACTTGAACCGTTGTTGCAGACTTCACAATTCCTTCGAGCACCTTTTTTGTGTTCAGGTTACGCACCCGTATACGTTCACCAGATGCACCATCTGCCAGTGCTTCCCCTGTCATTTGTACCTTCAATCCATGTGATACGGCAACCAGGCTTATCAGCTGGCCTCGTTTGATCTGTGTTTTGGATTTCACCTGGGACGTCGTAATCACGGCACCCATGGAGACAGTACGACTCACCTGCTTGCCGATCACCTGTGACCGGTCCTTGTAATAGCCCGAGCGTATATCTGCCAGGTCTCTTTCAAGCATTTGTATATCTTCATCCTGCACAATCATTCCTTTTGACAAGGGACGTGCAGCAACAACAACTGTTTCAAGAATGCTGACTTTCACCGGGACGTAAAGCGTCCATGGTTGTGAACCCGGGCAACGGACACCGACTGTGGTATTACCCAATGTACGTCCGCCTGCAGGTTGAAAGGCCTCCAGTGGTTTGTCGCACTCTTTAAGGCGCAGTCGCGAATCAAGGCTTCTGGCACTGGCGACAGGTGCTCTGCCATGACTGGACAATACCGTTTCCGCGATGAATGTTTCAGCGGTGGTCTGGATGGACTCGTGGCTCTGTATGGCGTCGGCTACAACGGGTGTAGCGAAGACCGTCAGTGATGCCAGGCATCCGTATAGAAAATATTTAAGTTTCATCCTCAGTTCCTGTACTTGTTTCGTTCTTGTGACTCTACTTGTATTCAGTAGCAACTACTGTGCCAACACAGGTGAGTAAAGTCTGTATAGGTCGAATTCATGCGATGAGTACGGATTTTCAATGATCATTCAGGACTGCCAATTTTGATGCACAACCCCGGCGGCAATCTATTGCCGCTCTCAGGGGCAGGGTGTTGCCGCTTTTGCCTGTTCGCATGCCGTGACTGCGTTTCTACAAGGTGGTTATGGCCCGTGCCCTGGATGGCATGTCCGCTCTCCTGGTCAATATTTAGTCCTTACATATATAAGGTATAACGCTCCCGTTACTGGTCATGAAACGGTTACTGGCACCGTCACAGCATTACTTGGCATGCAGATTGCTACTGTGAAGACAAAGGAATTTATTGGAGATACACCATGCCTAACACCGTCGATCGCCTTTTCGGGATTCATGCCGAGGCCCTGCAATTAAGGGCACGGCGTGGTGAGGTGCTTGGCTCCAACCTGGCGAATGCGGACACCCCCAATTACAAGGCACAGGATCTGGACTTCAAGGCGGCCCTCAGTGATGCAAAGGCACAGAACATGACAGCCATGGCAGCCACACAGAAAGGTCACATACAGCCACATGGACGTGTTGGCGGGGCGCAGGTGCTGTATCGGACGCCTAATCAGGCTTCGCTGGATGGTAATACCGTGGACACACAGATTGAACAGAACAAGTTTGCCGAGAATGCAGTGCGCTACCGCACCAGTCTCCGTTTTCTTAGTGGCAGAATACAGGGCCTGATGACGGCCATCAGGGGAGAATGATTATGGGGTTATTTGACACCTTCGATGTTGCGGGTTCGGCGATGAGCGCACAAACCGTGCGACTTAATACAGTAGCCAGCAACATGGCCAATGCGGACGTTGTCAGTGGTACGGAAGCCGGTGCCTATCATGCACGGCAACCGGTTTTCTCAGCCGTTATGAAGGCGATCGGTGGAAACCAGGCATCGGTTCCTGTTCAGGTCAATGGCATTGTCGAAAGCGATGCACCCATCAACAAGCAGTATAGCCCGGAACATCCGGATGCAGACAGTGACGGTTACATCTATATGTCCAATGTCAACATGATCGAGGAAATGGCCAATATGATTTCTGCTTCACGTTCCTATCAGAGCAACGTTGAAGTCGCCAACACCTCAAAACAATTGTTGCTCGAAACCTTGCGGCTAGGGCAGTAACACCGGGTAATAAACTGGAGTATCCGTGATATGAACACTATTCAAGACACCAAGCTTTATGAAGATCTGGGGCTGTCTCGTTCCTTGCAGGATGACAGCAAGCGTAACGAACTGGAGCAGGAAGACTTTTTAATGCTGATGACAACCCAGATGAAGAACCAGGATCCGCTCAAGCCGGCAGATAATGCTGAATTCATGAGTCAACTGGCGCAGTTTGGTGCGGTGGAAGGCATTGCGGGTCTCAAGACCGAGATACAGAACCTGGCCGGTTCGCTGGTTTCAAATCAGACCATGCAGGCAGCCGGCATGCTGGGGCATAAAGTGTTAGTCCCGGCTAATCAAGGTGTACTGGAACAGGACGGTGCCATTGAAGGCGCTGTTGATCTGTCAAGCTCGGTCTCAAGCCTGAATATTGGAGTTTACGATTT
>Ga0164315_10002628_pt1 | contig 13785 bp, 10 predicted proteins | sample GuaBasSedimGuay6_FD_113737 | JGI IMG/M metagenome (GOLD analysis project Ga0164315, IMG submission 113737) | Subseafloor sediment microbial communities from Guaymas Basin, Gulf of California, Mexico - Guay6, Core 4569-2, 0-3 cm | ecosystem: Environmental > Aquatic > Marine > Hydrothermal vents... | reverse complement strand
TGTAAGAAATACAACCCTGGCATCAGGTTTTCTATGTTTAGAATAATCTCATTTGTATTTTTATTAGAAACAGATCTCATAAGTTTTCCAGCGGAATTATAAATTCCAATGGTGCCCGAAAAATCAGCACTAAATTGGATGTTTACAATGTTTGTTGCAGGATTAGGATAGAAAAAGTAGGCAATTCCTTCAATTTCATTTACACTCGTCACCAAATCATCACCATCACAATCCTGATCTATACCGTCGTTCGGGATTTCTTCAGCACCCGGGTAAATACTATCGTCATCGTCATCGCAATCGAGCTTATTGTCTGCATATCCTACAGGCGTTTCACATCCCTGGAGTGAGTCAGAATCAGTTCCATAACCATCTTCATCAAAATCAAAATAGAAGAATGGAGCTGTTTCGAATGCGGAGCAAGTAATTATGGTATCACAGAGTTCTTCTACCCCACAAACATTTGAAGCTTCAAGGCAGATGCTTTGCCAGCCATCTGAAATAAAGGTATAGTTGAATGATGCTTCTGTAGAACTATATTCATCGTTGAGTTGCCAAAAAAGATCTTGCCCTTCTCCCTGAGCAGATGCTTCGATTGCATTAAAACTACTCGTGATTGTAAAGGAAGCTTCAGGAGGTAAGAACATTGAAGCAGATAATGTGTCTGATAAGAAACACTGATGATTTGTGGAATCATAAACAGAAACAAAGTATTCCCCAGATTCTGTTGCATAGATTTGTTCGTCCGATTTACGTGTGTTCCAAAACCAGGCATCGTAATTTTCCGGAGCAACAATAAGAAGAGAGTCACCCATACAAAATTCAGTTTCACCATTTAAATCGACTGTACCATCTTCGCAACCCAGGTATTCAAATTCAACCCATTCTGTAAGGCTCCAGGTTCCGGAATCAGATAGCATACGAATGCTTAATTGATGCATACCATCACTTAATACTTGTGAGGCGATCCATTCCTGAATTTGTAAAGTATCTCCTGGAGTAAAAGCAATATATGTTCCATCACCATTTCCCGGGTCATCGTCTATAAAGTATTCCAATCCTACAATTTGTTCCTGATTGCCTTGTGTTGTGGTATATTCTTTCTGAATAAAAAAATTAAATGCCTCGTCCATTCCCCATTCGCCATCCTCATTTTGAGCACGCAGGTAAATGGTGTGCATTCCTAAAGATAAGTTGTTGGTGATAACCTCATCTATAAAGGAAGTGTCAATATTTGTTAGAGAAATAGTAGTAGCGTTTCCATATCCCGGGTCGTAGTCAATATAGTATTCAGCGTTGCTTAAATTGCTCTGTCCCATTCCAATATAAAATAGCGACAGCAATAATCCTGTTAATATCGTTTTCATGGTTTCTAAGATTATTGATTATTTCGCGCTTCTGCTTCTAATTGAATATCCTGATTTTCTATGATCAGACCAGCTACACTCATCTGATGTATATATGGTACACCTCTTAAGTTTTTGTAGTTTATAAAGGGGTATTGTCCTCCCATTAATCCAATATCTGTTCCGTCGCTTCCTGCTCCAATTAATGGAGAGTCATCCGGGACCTCTAGATTATAAGAAATTGACCAAAAAGAGGCGAGGCCTAAGGAGGTGTATAGTGGGTTTTGATCACTTAGGTTGTTGCTTCCAACATTACTTGGAACATCTGTTGATGGAGGAGGGAATTCACATGCTGATCCGCAATAAAATGAAAGATTGTTGCTAAATACATTTCCATAACTAGTAGAGCCAGTTGGTTCGGTTCCGAAAAATACATTGTTGCTGACAATGCAATTTTTTAGATTATAAAAAGCTGGAGATTTGCCGGTGTAGCTATTATTGCCGTCATTTCCCCAGATTATATTATTTGCGATGATGGTTTGGTTGGCTGCACTAACATTAGAACTAGGATAGGTCTGCACATTGTAACCTGGTGCGATAATATTATTGCTTATAACCAGGTTTTCTGTCATTCCATCTCCAACCTGAAATCTTAAAGAAACTTTTTCCCAGGAGTAATATTTTTTCAAATCGGAAAAAATGTTATTTCTAAAAGTTGCATTTTTTAATACAAGGTTAGTATTTTGAATTATTCCGCTGGACTTACAATTTTTCACTTCAACATTTTCTATTGTATCAACAGCAGCACCATTTATACCAAAAACAACACCGAAATCATAAATATTTGTTAAAACCAGCCCATTAAGTGAACTGTTGTCTGCATTGGCACCAAATACGATTTGATAAATTTTGCTATTCATTCCACTTTGATTATCAGGTACCAATCCTGCACCAACGAGGTGTAGCTCTTTATCAATTGTAACTGTTCCGTAATCTGTTGAAGCTGGAATAACTTGTATAATGTCTCCATCAGTTGCGTTGTTTATGCATTCCTGCAGATCGGAATACACATGTTCGCCCAAAGGTGCATTCGGATTGCTATCTACTTTGTAAATAGTTTGGGAAAATAAATTTGTAGCAGCAAATAAAAATGCTGCAAGAAAAATTTTTAAAGGTCTCATAACTTTAAGTTTTTAGTGAATATTAATTTTTAGTTGTCAAGCCAAAAGTCATGGAATTATATATAAATGTACCTATACCCACCGGGTAGTTTTTATAAGACTAAGAATATCAGTATGTTGGAGCGGTTATTTTGGAGTGATTAATTTAAAGCAGGCTCACTCATCTCGTTTTTGCTAACAGATTTAATAGCATCAGATCTGTTATCTACATCTAATTTTACATAGATATTTTGCAGGTGGAATTTTATCGTATTTATCGATACAAAAAGTTTTTCACCAATTATTTTATTGGTATGCCCTTCTAATAGCAACATAAAAACATCCAATTCACGATCGCTTAAATCATCGGTTAACAGAGAGTTTACCTCTTCACGATTAAAATTGAATTCATACGGCACGGTATATTGTGTGGTGCCTTTAGCGATCTTTTGTCTCAATATATCAAGTTCCCTCGCATTTTGTTCCAGGCGGTTTTTATTTTTTTCAGCTTCTTTTATGCTACGTTGCCGATAAATTAAAAATATGATGATCATAAGGCTGATAATGGCAATAGCAATACTTGCTACAAACCACTTCATACGGGCTTCTTGCTCATTAATATTCTGAAGCGAAAGGATTTCTTTTTCCTTTTTCTCAGATTCATATTTCCCTGTTATTTCAGCAATTTCTGTTGTGATCTCCCCGTTTTGAATCGAGTCTTTGAGTATGATAAACTCCTTTAGTATATCGAAGGCCTCCTGATAACTCCCCTGTTTTGCTAAAGATTCAGAGAGAAACCCCAATGTTAATTTTTCTTCTGTTTTAACCCCTTTAGATCTGAATACTACCAAAACTTCTTTAAAATTTTTAATGGCAAGTTCATGGCGGTCTGTTTGATCATAAACCCTTGCCAGACCCAATTGAATGGTCGCTTTCTCAATATCCATGCTCGATGGTAATTGCTTAAAAACCTCTAATGAAGAAAGCAACATATTTTCGGCTTTATCATATTCTTGCATTCCCATATAGATTATCGCTACATTATGTTCTGCTTTAGCTTTTTTAATCCATTTCTCAAGAATTGCATAGGTATCTATTGCCTCAAGGTAATAGACAAGAGCCGTATCCATTTCCCCTAGATGGTCAAATCCAAATGCATAGGCATTAATAGCATCGGCCCTTAATAGTGAATCATCTTGCAAAAGTGATAATTGATAAGCTTTTTCGAAATAGGGGAGGGCTAGCTCGGGTTGGTTTTGAAAATCATAAATATTACCAATATTTATAGATACTGTTGTCTGACCGGTAAGATTATCGATCTCTTCAAATTTTTCGAGGCTGATCAATTGATATTTAATAGACTCGGAGTAGTTCCCTAGTTTACGGTTAAAGATCCCAACATTACTGTAATGCACAGCTGCTTCTTTAACATTTCCTCCTTCTTCAAAGGTTTTAGCAGCCTTTTTAAAATATGGAATGGCTTTTTCGTATTCCTGGGCAGAATAATATACAAAACCGATATTAACATAGAGTTTCCCAAGCTCTTCAAACAAGCTATCGACTTTAGGTAATTTCATGGCTTCGTTTCCTAACTGTATAGCTTTTTCCGGGTCTGATACTTCAAAATGATATACCAGCCCTGAAAAGGCTGTAAGTCTGTTTTTAGTATCTTGATTTATATCTTTGGCAACAGTCATCAGACTATCGCTTCTGCCATCAGCAATAACAGTCAGGTAAAATGCTATGAAGATAAGTGTTAAGTAAAAGCGGGACTTAGATCGTGTCATTTTATGGATTATGAATTATAAAATGTCCGTTTTAGACATTTATTTATTCAATAATCAAAGAAACGAAAAAAAAGGATGAAATCAGTATTTATACTGGATCATCCTTGTTAGTTTAGATAAAAATTTGAAAAATTATACCGCTCCATCCCTGCTGACAAGCATCGTATATGAAAAGTAAGAGACCTTTTCGGAATGAAGCGGCAATTTTTTTATTGAATGATTAATTTTTTGATTGCGGTTTTATTATCAATTGTTAATTGTAAGAAATACAAACCCGGGATAAGGTTTTCTAAATTTAGTATGATCTCTTCTGAATTATTATTCGAAAACGTTCTCATCCGTTTTCCTGTCGAATTATAAATTTCTATTATACCTGAGAAATCAGTACTAAAATGAATATTTATCTTGTCTTTAGCCGGATTTGGAAAGTAATAGAAGGCATTTCCATCGATTTCGTTTAACCCCGTTACAAGGTCTTCTCCATCGCAATCCTGATCTATTCCATCGTCAGGAATTTCTTCAGCACCCGGATAAATACTATCGTCATCATCATCACAGTCGAGCATATTGTCTGCATATCCTACCGGCGTTTCACATCCCTGGAGTGAGTCAGAATCAGTTCCATAACCATCTTCATCAAAATCAAAATAGAAGAAAGGAGCTGTTTCGAATGCGGAGCAAGTAATTATGGTATCGCAGATTTCTTCTACCCCACAAATATTTGAAGCTTCAAGGCAGATGCTTTGCCAGCCATCTGAAATAAAGGTATAGTTGAATGATGCTTCGGTAGAACTATATTCATCATTGAGTTGCCAAAAAAGATCTTGCCCTTCTCCCTGAGCAGATGCTTCGATAGTATTAAAACTGCTTGTAATTGAGGAAGAAGCATCAGGGGGTAAGAACATCATAATATTTAATGTGTCTGATAAAAAACATTGATGATTTGCTGAGTCAAGTACAGAAACGAAATAATCTCCTGATTGAGTAGCATAGATCTGACTGTCATTTTCATGGGTGTTCCATGACCATAAGTCATATCCGTTAGGTCCTTGAATTAAGATGGAATCACCAGTACAAAATTCTGTTTCTCCACTTACACTTACTATTTCATCTTCACAATTTAAATATTCAAACTCCCTCCATTCGGTCAGGCCCCATGTACCGGAATCTGATTGTAAGCGAATGCTCAATTGATGAACTCCATCAGCAAGTGTTTGTGACGCTAACCATTCTTCTATTTGTAATGTGTCTCCTGGATCGAGGGCAACGTAAATCCCAGCCCCATTTCCGGGGTCATCACCTATAAAGTACTCCAGACCAACAATTTTGTCTTGATTTCCTTGAGTAACTGTATAGTCTTCTTGAATATAGAAGGTAAATGCTTCATCTATTCCCCATTTGTTATTAGCATTTCTAGACCTGATAAATAGAGTGTTGAAACCGGGTGAGAGATCATTTATCAATATTTCCGATATAAAAATGGTATCTCCTGTTGTTACAGAAATTTCAGTTGCCATTCCGTACCCGGGATCGTGATTAAAATAGTATTCGGCATAATCCATTTCAAATGTCTCTTCAGCTACCCATTGTTCTTTGATTAGAAAAGATACAGCTTCGTCCATTCCCCAATTTCCTTGATCGTCCTGGATACGCATATAGATTGTGTGGAAACCAAGTTCTAATGTGTTGCTAATGATCTCATTAATAAAAGCAGTATCACCTGTTATGGGAAGCGAAGTTGCTTGCCCATAACCAGGGTCGTGGTCAATATAGTATTCAGCGTTGCTTAAGTTACTCTGTCCTATCGCAATAGAAAAGAGCAACAGCAAGAATCCTGTTAAAATCGTTTTCATATAGTATAAGATTATTGGTTATTTCTTGCTTCAGCCTCTAATTGAATATCCTGATTTTCCATGATCAAACCGGGAACACTCATCTGATGGATATAAGGAACACCTCTTAAGTTATTATAATTAACAAAGGGGTATTGCCCGCCCATTATTCCAATATCCGAGCCATCAGTTCCGCCATCTAATAGGGGAGAAAACTCTGATACAGAAAGATCATTAGTATTAGTATAAGATGTGTAAGTAGCTACAATACTAGCATAAAGAGGGTCCGTATTTGGAAGATTACCACTGCCTGTATTTGCCGGAGCAGCAGTTGAGGGAGGGGGTATAGCACAACTACTAGCACATTCATAAGACAAATTATTGCTAAATACATTGGCGTAACTCGTAGAAGAACTTTGAGTACCAGCTCCGTAGAATACATTGTTTGTAATAAAACAATGATGTACAACGGAGAAGGTAGGTAAGCCTTGCCAGGAGATGAAAAGATTGTTGGTTATTATTGTTTGATTGGCAACACGCATTGCTGGATGTGCAATTCCCCATGTATATCTTGATCTCAAAATAATGTTATTTGTTATAAGTAGATTTTCTGTTGCTCCATCAGTAGATTGAAAATTTAAAGTCACTCCAGCTCCGCTATTTGAATAAAGCAATGCAAATACATTATTTCTTAGTGTAATATTTTTTATTGGACAATTTGCCAATTGTCGGATCCCTGCAATTTTACAATTATAGATTTCTACATCTTTAAGTGTATCTAAAGGTGCATTGAGTTCTCCAAATACTATAGGATAACTATAATCTGCAATTAAGGTCAGTCCGTTTAAAGTACTCCCATTTGCAGTACTCGATTCAAAAACGATGGAATTTACTTTCGAAATCATTCCACTTTGGTTATCGGAAACCCATCCGGAACCGACCAAATGAAGTTCCTTATTGATTTCAACATCTCCGTAATGATCTACAGCAGGAATGATCTGGATAATATCTCCATCAGATGCAGCGTCGATACAATCCTGAAGATTGGAATAAACATGATCACCTGTTGGTGCGTTAGGATTGCTATCTACTTTGTAAATAGTTTGTGAAAATAAATTAGTTGCAACAAATAAAAATGCTGCCATTAAAAATTTTGAAGGTCTCATAATGTTTAGTTTTTAGTTAGTAGTAATTAAATTATGAGCCAAATGTCGGTCAGTTGTTAATAATTATTCCTATCCAAATGGGTAGTTTTATACCTATTCGCCCGGGTAGTTATTCTCTTTTTTAATTATTATTGAATGATAAGAATCGCAATAGAATCTACTGTGAATGCCATATAGAAAGCAGCATTGAATCCAGAGAGTGGCAATTTAAACCTCCGAAATTGGTGTATTACATTAAAATTTTTCTGGAATTAAAACGATTATAATATTTAATCAGTTGCTTTTATAATCGGAAAGTTCAAAATCTTTTTCTGAAATTTTCTTTCTGCTTATTGCTCGAACTGCACCTATTCTATTATCCACGTCAAGTTTTACATAAATGTTTTGCAGGTGGAATTTTATTGTGTTTACCGACACAAAAAGTTTTTCCCCTATTGCTTTATTTGAAGATCCTTTCAATAGCAACATAAAAACATCGAGTTCCCGATCGCTCAAACTATCCTTTAACAGGAAGTTAATTTCTTCGCGATCGAAGGTGAATTCGTAAGGCAAGGTATATTGCGTTGTTCCTTTAGCGATCTTTTGCCTTAAAATATCTAATTCTCTTGCATTTTGTTCAAGGCGGTTTTTATTTTTTTCAGCCTCTTTAATACTTCGCTGTCGATAGATTAAAAATATTATAATAAGAAGACTTACAATGGCAATAGAAATACTCACTACAAACCATTTCATTTGGGCTTCTTGTTTATTTTTATACTGAAGATTTAATATTTCCTTTTCCTTTTTTTCAGATTCATATCTTTCATTCAATTCAGCGATTTCTTTGGTAATTTCAACATTCTGTATTGAATCTTTTAATAAAATAAACTCCGATTGCAATTCAAAAGCTTCTGTATATTGGCCTTGTTTCGCTAAAGATTTTGATAGGTATTCCAAGGTTGATTTTTCTTCTGTCTTAACTCCTTTAGATTTAAAGACTTCCAATGCTTTTTTAAAATTTTCAATTGCCAATTCATGGCGATTTGTATAGTCGTAAACCCTTGCCAGGTTTACTTGAATAGTGGCTTTCTCAACATCCATGCTTGCTGGTAATTGATTAAAAACCTCCAAAGAAGAAAGTAGCATTTTTTCAGCTTTTTTATAATCTTCTTCACCCATATATATTAATGCTACATTATGCTCTGTTTTAGCTTTTTTCACCCATTTTTCAAGTTCCAAATATTTATCGATAGCAATTAAATAATAGTATAGGGCCGTGTCTTTTTTAAGGCTATGATCGAATCCTATAGCATACGAATTAGTAGCATCAGCAATTAAAAGTGCGTCATCTTGGTTATTAGCCATATCATAGGCCTTTTTATAGTAGGGAAGTGCTAGATCTGCTTGTTTTTGAAAAACATAAATATTACCAATATTCATTAAGCAGGAAACCTGACCATTTATATCATCAATGGCCTCAAATTTTTCAAGGCTATTCAATTGAAATTTTATCGATTTGCCATAATTCCCAAGTTTTCGATGAATTACACCAATATTTCGTAATTGAACGGCTGCTTTTTTTATATTCCCCGCTTCTTCATACACATCAGCTGCTTTTTGAAAATAAGGAATAGCATCATCGTATTCTTGTGCCGTATTATAAACAAATGCCATGTTAACATACAAGTAAGCCAAGTCAGATTTTAGACTATCGATAACGGGAAGAAGTAATCCTTCTTTTCCAAGCTCTATTGCCTTTTCCGGATCTGAAACCTCAAAATGATATACCAGATCCGCATAGGCTGAAAGCCTGTTTTTAGTGCTTTGGCTTACATCTTTTGCAACAATTACTAAACTATCGCTTCTGCCATTTGAAAACGATTTGTAACTAAAAAACAAACAAAGAAAAATAAAAGCAACAGTTCTTTTTAATCGAAATTTATCTAATATCATTTAGGTCATGATTAGGTGTTTTGTTCAGAAAGTTTGCTATCAAGGCTTGCGAAGCCTGAAAAATGTGAATTTATTATTCATAAATGACCATTTTGAAGGCAAGCATAACGAAGATAGCGGACTTTCTGAACATAACAGCTTATTCTTTATCGAACCACTTCCAGATCAATCCGGCAATAATAGCTCCTACAATCGGTGCAACCCAAAACAACCATAACTGACCAATTGCCCAATCGCCTACAAATAAAGCAGGACCTGTACTACGTGCAGGGTTTACTGAAGTATTTGTAACTGGGATGCTTATCAGGTGAATAAGGGTTAACGCCAATCCAATGGCAATACCTGCAAATCCGGCAGGAGCTTTTTTATGGGTAGCTCCAAGAATAACAAAGAGGAACATTAAAGTCATTACCACCTCGGTAATAAATCCCGACTTCATAGAATAACCATTGGGCGAATGTTCACCATAACCATTCGCTGCGAAGCCATCGCTTAAGCTAAATCCGGCATTTCCGCTTGCAATTAAATACAAAACACCTGAAGCTACTATTGCGCCCAATACTTGTGCAATAATATAGGGAGCGAGTTCTTTGGCTTCAAAACGTCCTCCGGCCCATAGACCAATTGATACTGCGGGGTTTAAATGACAACCAGAAATTGGTCCAATAGCATAGACCATGGTAAGCACTGTTAATCCAAAAGCAAGTGCAACTCCCAAATATCCAATTCCAACACCTGGAATACCTGCAGCCAATACTGCACTACCGGTACCACCAAGTACCAGCCAGAAAGTACCGATAAATTCGGCACCCATTTTTTTTGTTAATGACATAGTTTTAAGATTTAATTAGTTGGTTTTTTAAAATATTAATGATACACCTTACCATTCACGATTATTTGATTTTAAAAATAGGATTTTTTTTCATAATGATTATTCATGCTTATTTGACAATCCTTTTTTAATGTAAATTTGTACATTAAACTCGCTAATAATTAAATAAAAAATAATTCTAATGAAAGAACTCGCTTTAAACGACATCCACATAAAAGCCGGTGGTCAAATGGTTGAATTTGCTGGATTTAGTATGGCTGTGCAATATTCAGGATTAAACGATGAACATTTAACAGTTAGAAATGGAGTTGGTGTTTTTGATGTTTCGCATATGGGCGAATTTTTTGTTAAAGGCCCTAAAGCTCTCGAATTGATTCAATATATAACTTCAAACGATGCTTCTAAACTTGTTGATGGGAAAATTCAATATTCTTGTTTCCCGAATTTTAACGGTGGAATTGTTGATGATCTGTTGGTTTATCGTATTAGTGAAGAAGAATATATGTTGGTTGTAAACGGAGCGAATCTCGAAAAAGATTGGGCATGGGTTAATAAGAATAATAAAGTTGAAGCAGATCTTGAAAATCATTCTGATAAACTTTCATTGCTGGCTGTGCAGGGGCCTAAAGCGGCTGATGCATTGCAATCATTGACTGATATTAATCTGCATGAGATGAAGTATTACACTTTCGAAATTGGGACTTTTGCGGGGGTGGATACTGTTTTAGTATCTGCAACCGGCTACACCGGTTCAGGCGGATTTGAGATATATTTTAAAAACGAAGATGCAGAAACTATTTGGAACGCCATTTTCGAAGCGGGTAAATCACAAGATATTAAACCATGTGGTTTAGGTGCACGAGATACCTTACGACTTGAAAAAGGATTTTGCCTTTATGGAAACGATATCAACGATGATACTTCTCCAATTGAAGCAGGATTGGGGTGGATCACCAAGTTCAACAAGGATTTTATAAATGCAAAACAACTTAGCCAGCAAAAAGAAGAAGGTGTAAAGAAAAAGTTGGTTGCATTTGAAATGATCGATCGCGGGATTCCAAGACACGATTATTTAATTGTCAACGAAGATGGGGAAGAGATCGGTATTGTTACGTCCGGTACACAAAGCCCCATGTTAAGCAAAGGAATTGGAATGGGTTATGTGCCTATTGATTTGGCGAAACCTGACTCCATTATTTATATTCAGGTTCGAAAGAAAAACCTTAAAGCTAAGGTTGTTAAACTGCCATTTGTATAATGATGGATAAAAGAAACACGGTAGAAGTTTGCTTTTCGCCCAACGATTATCCTTTATATAAGTCTGATCATGAAATTGTTGTTGTAATTGATGTACTCAGGGCAACAACGGCAATTGTTGCAGGTATTGCAAATGGTTTAGAAAGTATTATCCCGGTTGCTACACTCGAAGAGGCCTTTATTTATAAAGCCGAAGGATATTTGGTTGCTGCCGAACGGGGAGGCGAGATTGTTGAAGGTTTTTCTTTTGGAAATTCACCCTATAGCTTTATAGATCCGGCTTTAAAAGGCAAAAAAGTTGTTTTAAGCACCACCAATGGTACCAAAGCAATTAAAACGCCCGAAAATAAAATTGTGGTAATTGCAGCTTTGGTTAATTATAGAGCAGTGGGAAATTGGTTAGCAAAACAAAATAAAAATGTGCTTTTATTAGCTTCCGGCTGGCGCGATAAGTTTAATCTGGAAGATACTATTTGTGCAGGAGCAATTGCTGATATGCTATTGGCTAACGGTTCTTTTACAAGTAATGAAGATTCAAGTATCGCAGCAAAATATATCTATCAATCTGCTGTCGAAAATATGTTTGGTTATTTAAAAGCATCTTCACACCGTAGAAGATTAAAAAAGTTAAACCTAAACGAGGACATTAAATTTTGTTTAACCCCTAATCAATTCGATATTGTACCTATACTTAAAGGTGATGAGATCGTGGCACTATAAAAAATTCTTTATTTTTTTTATCCCATTTTTATTATTGGGGTTAAAAGGAGATTGGGGTTTCGAAGGGCACAAAGCAATAAACCGTAAAGCCATTTACAATCTGCCACCCGAAATGTTTGGGTTTTATAAAAAACATTTGAATTATCTGGTAGAACATTCGGTCGATCCCGATAAAAGAAGATATGCCGATCCTGATGAAGCGGTAAGGCATTATATAGACATTGATCATTTTATGGAACCAGGAGAAGATCCTTTTGAGGCCATGCCAACCAAATGGTCCGAAGCCATTGAAAAATTCACTGAGGATTCGTTAAAAACTTATGGTATTCTGCCCTGGCAGGTAACATGGGTAACCTCACAACTTACCAAAGCATTCGAAGCAAAAGATGTAGATAAGATTCTTCATCTTTCTGCCGACCTGGGGCATTATGTTGCCGATGCAAATGTTCCTTTACATACTACCGAAAATTACGACGGAAAATTAACCGGTCAGGATGGAATCCATGCGTTTTGGGAAAGCCGATTGGTTGAATTGTATATGGATGAATATGATTTGCTTACCCCAAAAGCACATTATATCGAAAATACCAATAAGGAGATTTGGGGAATTATTGAATACAGCTATTCGCAAACTTTTTTAGTTCTTAGTGCAGAAATTTCGGCAGGGATAGATATTCCGGATGACCAAAAATTTGTTTATACCGAAAGAGGAAGCATGGAGCAAAAGATCCAGTCGTTGGAGTACAGTAATGCATACAATCAACATTTGGATGGTATGGTTGAAGATCAAATGAAAAGATCTATTGTTGCTGTTGCTTCTTTCTGGTACACTGCTTGGGTAAACGCAGGCCAGCCTGATTTAGATTTTTAACTTTGGGAGGAATTTCGGAGTATGATCAAAAGATTTGCAACATTTTTATTCATTGTCTTTATATTTTCCGGTCGAGGAGTTGCCCAGGATTCGAATACCATACAAAATTGGTTTGATTATACCCAAATAAATAGAATAAGCGGTAACTGGTCTTACCTTGGCGACTATGCTTTTAGGTTTCAAATAGCAACTACTGAATCTGAATGGTGGCAAATCTTTGCCCGCCCCTCTTTTATATTTAAGAATAAAGCGATTTACGATTTAAGAGGAGGAATTATGTTTAAATTTACTAATACTGTGGAGGGTAACGGTTTTGAAATCAGACCGTGGCAAGGGGCAAAGGTTTACTGGCCAAATTTTGGCCGTTTTAGGTTTCAGAATTATTTCAGGGCTGAGCAAAGATTTGAGATTGAATTAGATACTGATGAGAGTAATTTTGTTTTTAAATTAAGGTATAAATTGTCAACAAATATTCCAATTAACAATCCGATAATAACGTCAAAAACATTCTATGTTTTAATCGGTTACGAATTGTTTTTTAATTTAAGCAGGGATAATGAAGAATTTATTGATGACAGAACACGATTTAATATAGGAGTAGGATACCGGTTTAACCCAAAAACCGATTTAAGATTGCAATATCTTTTTCAAAAAAGCAGGGTAAACCTCGAAGAAATCAGCAACTCCAACGACCATATTATCAGGATTTCTGTGATTCAACGGTTTGGCTTAGAATAATCGAACTCAGTCCATTAATAAGTAAGCTCATATTATCTATTTTGATTAGGATATTTCGGTGCGCTGCACCTTGATTATCGCGTTGAGCTGTAGTAATTGTTACAAAGATTATGGTGCTCTGCACCTTTTTTGTTAAAATAATTC
>Ga0164315_10002627_pt1 | contig 13786 bp, 9 predicted proteins | sample GuaBasSedimGuay6_FD_113737 | JGI IMG/M metagenome (GOLD analysis project Ga0164315, IMG submission 113737) | Subseafloor sediment microbial communities from Guaymas Basin, Gulf of California, Mexico - Guay6, Core 4569-2, 0-3 cm | ecosystem: Environmental > Aquatic > Marine > Hydrothermal vents >... | reverse complement strand
TTGAACTTGACGCTTTCTTATCAAAAACAGGAGTTTTCGTGCAAACACCAATTATTAGTCTATAGTTTTAACTGTTTTGTTGTTTCGGATTATCCTAAATTTGTATTAAAATTAGGATTGTAAATGCTTTTAATAATAATAGATTATTGTTGTAGCACATTCGGAAAAATGCTCTTTTAACAATTTAGTAATTCAACAATTTAACAATTTGAGATTTAAAAAGAAGAGTATAATATTACCAATTATTGATATCTAAATAAAAAATGCTTCAACCATGATTTTTAATATTTCAGCATTTACGCATATTGGAACAAAAAGGGAAATAAATCAGGACAGAATCCTTGTTGAGGATAAAATTTTAGACAAAGATTTTCACCATCTTGAAGAGCAAACGGAATGTTTCTGTTTTGTTGCTGATGGAATAGGAGGGGGAGTCCGGGGAGAAATTGCCTCACAATTTGTTTTAGATAATATTCTGGAACAAAAGAATGATTTTAAACAAAAGAATGAAAGTGGTATTCAAGAAGAGATGAATAATATAAACAATGAACTTATCACCTATTCAAAATCAAACCCTGAATATTTTGGAACCGGAACAACCTTAACCGGTCTTATTATTAAAAAAAATGATGAATTTATTTCTATTAATGCAGGTGATTCAGAAATGTGGGTTTTACGAAACAGCTTATTTTTTCAGGTAACTGAATCGCAGGTTTTTGATGAATCAGAGCCAGGCAGTCCGTTAATCAGCTATTTCGGTGGCAAAGAATCAAGCCTTGATATAGACTTAACATCATCACTACGTGAAATTCACACGAAAGATATTATTGTAATCTCATCCGATGGCCTTTTGAATTCCTTATTACCAAAACAAGTCAAAGCGGTTCTTATGAATAATCAAACATTGAAACAAAAGTCAGAATTTCTTTTAGAAAGCTCGTTATCTAAAGGAGCTGATGACAATGTAAGCTGCATTTTAATAGAGGTTTCATGAAAATCAAATTAATTTGAAAATTTAAAGATTAACTAACACTTTTGCTATATTTGTTTCGTTATTAACATTATAAAATGAAAATTATATAATATGATACGATTATATGTCAGTACTATACTTATAGCCCTGTTTTTTACTTCACAATGTTTTGCTCAGGCTTATAATATAAAAGTAAAAATTCCTAAATTGAAAAATCAGGAACTTATTTTGGGGCATCATTTCGCTACCATGTTAATCCCTGATGATACTTTGGTTCTAAATAGCAAAGGTGAAGGCTTTTTCAAAGGGAAAGAGAAATTAAAGGAGGGGATGTATTTTATCTTTTTGCCTTCGAAAAAAACTTTTGATATTATAATAGGTGAAAATCAGAAGTTTACCGTTATTAATGATACAGTGGACTTGAGAAAGTATCTGAAAGTTGAGGGAGATAAAGAAAATTCTATATTTATTGATTATCAGCAGTTTTTGGATATGCAGCGTAAAGAAGCCCAAAAATTATCGGAAGAAAGAAAAACAACCAATGGTGATGCTCAAAAGGCAATTGACAAAAAGTTAAAGCAAATAAATGTTGATGTTAAGAAAAAAGCGAACTCAATTATAGATGCAAATCCTGATTTTTTCTTTTCAAAATTTATAAAGGCCACCTTAGAAATTGAAATTCCTAAAACAGTAAAAGGGCAGGAGGCAAGGTACTATTATTACCGTGGACAATACTTCCAATATTTTGACTTTAAGGATGCACGTTTGTTGAGAAGCCCTATTTATGAAAGTAAACTGGATTATTATTTGGATAAGATAATACCTAAAGCACCGGATTCTATTATCGCCCAGGTTGATATTCTTATTGAAGGATCAAGGCATGATAAAGAATTATTTCGCTATATGCTCGTACATTTGTTTAGTAAATATGGCAAAGGGGAAATTATGGGCTATGAAAATGTTTATGTGCATATTGCTGAAAAATATTATATCCCCGATGCGGAATGGAGTGATCGTGAGTTTATTGGAGAATTAAAAAGAAAAGTTGAACGAAAAAAGCCGGCCTTAGTTGGTAATATTGCACCTGAAATAAAAATGAATCTTTTACCCAATGATCCTGCAGCCGTTGAAGCATTGAGAGACCAACTTGAAATTTTAAATCAAAAAGGCAAAGTTTATTTAAAAAATCAGAAATTAATTGATCAGCAAGTTAAGGAATTTAAAGCAGCTTATCCTAACTATAGTGATTCTGCAGCTATAGCTCAGGTTAAAATCAATGAACTGGCATCTATTCTTGATGAAGAGTTTATGCTAGGCTTTGAGGGGTTTAGTTCTCTACATCAGATAAATACAAAATATACAATAATGTGGTTTTGGGAACCGGATTGTAGCCATTGTAAAACGATGACCCCAAAATTGGTAAAAGCCTATAATGAAAAAAACTTAAAGGATAAAAGTGTTACTGTTTTTGCTGTTTATTTACACCGAAATATAAATGAGTGGGATAAGTATACCGAACATATTAAAAAATGGTTTGATTTTGTTATTGATAATGAACTGTTTTCATTTGTAAATGTTTGGGAACCTTTTGGTTATACCCGTTTTAGGGATAAGTATGATATTTCAAGTTCCCCGGTATTATACTTGTTGGATCAAGACAAAAAGATTATAGCCAAAAGGATTAGTCCGGATCAGGCTATTAGTATTATTGAAGAGATTGAAAAGAATAGTGATAAATAAAAAGGCTAAGGTTTAGGCGAAGGAATGCTATATGAAACTGAAATAATTCAATAAAACTTTTTCGCATTTTTATTAAAAAAAATCCCGATAGAATTATCTATTGGGATTTTTTTATGAACTTTTAATAATTATTAATCAATATTTTAATGCCAGGATGATTTCTTAACCGCAACAGGATTAATGCAAATAACCGGTATTTGAGATGTATTAAAAATAATTTGTTCGTCCTGTGAATCAAAGAAATGGAAGAAACGTTCTGTACTAACCATGGTCATTATGAGATCTGCACTATTAACTACTGCGTAATCAACAACTTGCTTAGCAAAATTACCCGCACCTTCTTCTGAAACTTCATCAATATATTTAACGTTATGTTTATCAAATATTTTCTTGATTTGAAATACCACAGACATAATTTTCTTTTTATGGAAAGACTCGCTTTCTCTTTTAGGGAATATATGTATTGTTGCATTAAATGTTTTGGCAATATATATTGCCCAATTTACTTTTTGCCGATCCTGTGTGTCCGTAGTTACCGGAAAAACAATGTTTTGGTATGGGCGCTTAAGTCCTTTCTTTTGAACAACAATAGTAGGGACATTGGTTTTTGAGATGACCTTTAGTGCATAACTTCCAGTTATTTTCTGAAAACCCACTTTACCATGTGTGCCAAGAACTACCATATTCGCACCCACTTCACTAACTGCTTTTTGAACCTGTTTAAAAAGTTTACCCTCTTTAATTAAATAATTAACTTCAACGCCATATTCTTTGGAATAACTTTCTACCTGGTCTTTTAACTTTTGTTCAATTGAGTCAACGGTCAATTTGTTATCTGCAAGATATTCCTTGGTATCTTTATTTACAATATGCAACAAAATAACTTTGAAATTAATATTTTTAGCAACCTGCAATGTGTGACTTACCGCATTCTCACATACTTCTGAAAAGTCTGTTGGAACCAGGATGACATTATTAAATTGAAGTTTTTTAACTTTTTTCTTTTTTATGATTTCCATTTCGTTAGTATTTATAGGTTCATTTATAAGCTCTTATTAGCAAATATACAAAAATAATGATTAAAAAAATATTTTTCAATATTTTTTTAATCATAGCTGTCTTCAAGACGATATAAACGTTTAGACTCTTCCGCCTCAGTCTGGGCAGTAAATGGGCCTATAGCAAGCTGTTGATTTGGTAATACAGACCACATAAAATATCTAAAATCTTCTAATGTACCTTCAGCAACAGAAGCTGACTGTCTTTTAATCAGGTATTTACGAGTTCTGTTTGACATGGTAAATTGTAAAATATACCAATAATAAGAATTATCAGTTGTATCAACAGTGGCGGCAATCTCTTTTTCCATTTGTTCATTATTCTTTCGGCCAATATCATACATTTTATTGGCTCTTTCAGCATCTACCAATTCCAAAAATGGTCCAATGGTAAGTTGAGTGCCATTAGTTACATTCCTCCATACTTCTTTTTCGTATTTGCCGATTGTGCCTGATTTAATATCTTTACTTGCCCTTCTCACCTTATAAACTGGTCTTTTTAACTCTTTGTCTTTTTTTATTTCAGCTTTAATATAAAACCAAAAAACATGCTGATGTTTATCAAATTCTGTAACATTAATTTGAGCATTCAAACCTGATATATTCAGTAAAAACAGAGATATCAATATGCCACTAATTAGTTTTTTCATTTTTAAAATCTTTTAAATTAATCAAAATTATAATCAAAAACTATTCCATTTGTTCATTATTATTCTTGCTAAATTAGATCATTTTTTCTCCTAATTAGCATTATTTATTTCTAAAATAGTTTAATAATAAAATTGTTTCATTATGTTTATTATAACGCTAAACTTGTTATTTGTATTTTTCAAAGATTACTGTTTTTATATTATCTCCCTGTTTTCTAACTAAGGAAACAGTTTTTTTAGTTTCAAATCTTATTATTAATATCTACTATTGATATAACAGATTTTGTTGTTTTTATTATATGCTTCTTATCCTTTTATTTGATAAGACAACAAGAATATTTGATTACTTACCTATTCAGATATTGATAAATATCTATTTGAGCCCTTATTTTTTTTTCTTTCTGATCAGAAAATATCCATTCATCTATATTCTTACCAAGAATCCTTGATTTTGTATTATCATTTAACTGGATTTGTAAAATATCAAGGAGTTCTTTTTTAATCTTTTCATTGTATACCGGAACCATTAATTCAACACGTCTGTTTAGATTTCTTTTCATCAGATCAGCTGAAGATATAAACATTTCATTTTTTCCATTATTATGAAACACAAAAATTCTGGCATGCTCAAGGTATTTATCAACAATTCTGATGACCCTGATGTTCTCACTAAAAGGCATGTTTGGAACCAAACAACAAATACCACGTATAATAAGGTCAATTTTAACACCTGCAATACTTGCTTCATATAGTCTGTCAATCATTTTCTTATCTTCCAGACTATTCATTTTAAATAAAATGTAACCCTTTTTACCTTCTTTAACATTATTAATCTCACGATCAAATTTACTTTTGAACTCTGGTCTTAAATTGTATTTTGGAACAAGAAAATGATGAAAATCAACTTTTGTCGTTGGATTCTCAAGATAATTAAACAGCCCTTCAACTTCTTCAATCAGCTCATCATTAGATGTAAAATAGCCATGGTCAGCATAAATCAAAGCTGTTTTTTCATTAAAATTACCAGTGCTTAAAAACGCAATGCCTTTTCTTCTTCCATCTTTAATTGATGGCCTGTGTAATACCAATGCTGCTTTAGCATGGACTTTTAATCCTGGCAAACTTGGAATCACATTAATCCCTGCTTCCTTCATCCTATCAGCAAAATTCAGGTTTGCTTGTTCATCAAATCGTGCTTTAAATTCTACAAAAACAGTTACTTTTTTCCCATTCAATGAAGCACTAATTAATGAGCTGACAATAGCTGAGTTTGTTGCTAAACGATATTGAGTAGTTTTTATTTCTTCAACTTTAGGATCAATGGCAGCTTCATTAAAAAATCGGATCACATAATCGTATGAATGATATGGAAAATGAAGCATGAATTCTTTTTCTCTGGTTGCTTTTAAAATTGAGGGGGCTTTATCTAATTCACGGTGATGCAACTTTGGTGTCATGGGAGTTTCAAGTTCAGAACCAACCGGATTGGGAAAGGTCCACAAATCATTAATATTCTGATATTTAAAACTTGGAATTAAATCCTTTTTCGATAGGTTAAATGCAATTTTTAACAGATTTAGAAAATCATCAGGTACTGTTTTATCATATAAAAACCTGGCTGGTAAACCTGTTTTCCTTTTTGATAATCCTTTTCTGATTTTTTCAACTAAATTTCCTTTAAATTCATCTTCTATTGGTAACTCTGCATCTCTTGATATTTTAATACCATAACTGGAATCAACAACATAACCTGGAAAAAGTATTTTAAGCTGACTTCGAATAATATCTTCAAGAAAGATAATGTAATTTTTATCTTCAGATTTTGGCAATTCTATAAAACGTGGCAATTTGTGGGTTGGTACCTTTATGATGGCATATTGCGGTAATTTATGAACTTTAGGCTTATTATTCTGGCTATTATTTTTCTTTTTACTTTTCTTTTTATAAAGTTTAACAGCCAGGTATATTACATTATCCTGAAGAAAGGATAGTACATCACCTTTTGTTAATAGAACAGGCAATACATCAGGGAGAACCTCCTGTAGAAAATAATTCTTTATAAAATTATTTTGTTCTTCGTTTAAGGTTTCATCCTGAACAAGGATAATATTATGTTTTGAAAGCTCGGGTAAAATTTCTTTATAAAAAATATACTCAAATTTGTCTTGTTGCTTTATTACTTCCCTGTTAATATTTTCAAGTATAACATCTGGTTTATAGTCCAGTTTTTCAAGATAGTTATCTGCCAGGGTTAGCAAACTTCTATATGAAGCAACCCTAACTCTGTAAAACTCATCAAGATTTGAATAGTATATTGCTAAAAATTTTATCCGGTCATATATTGGCATACTTTTATCCATAGCTTCTTCAAGCACCCTATAGTTAAAAGAAAGCCAACTCAGCTCACGGTCATAGTATTTAAATTCGCTGTTCATTGAAAAAATTTGGTAAATTTCTTTTCTAACTATTATTTTTTGAATTTCAGCCTACTCTTTACTGTTTACCATTAAACCTGAGCTTTGCAAACCATATTAATTAATATTTGATTGTAACAATTTCAGGTATGTGTTTATCAAGTAAAAATAAGACTAAAATTTTTGATGTCAAAATCAAATTTATTTTAGTTTAATTAAAGTAATTGAGTTTTTATAATTCTGATAATTCTTAGCATGAATTCAAATATTTAATAATAAAGTGCTGCAACCTTTGGTAATTGTTAATGTGTAGTTATATTGTTGTGTTATTATATTGCTGTAAACTAGCGTAATAGGTGTTTTTAATTAATAGTTCTAATTGAAAATAATCTCATTTCTACAGGTATTTTTAAAAATTTCTTTTTTCCCATAATTTAAAAATTAACCAAATATCATGCTATATATTGAGACTTTATTGGTTGGGATTTTTTTTATAAAAAATAATGTATTATTTTTAGGTTCCTTAAGTATTAATTTTATTATTAAGAAAAGTGGAAGAACAGATTAAAGGAAATAAATCATTAGCCTATAAATTATTTATAGACACGCAGCAGGATAACCTGGAATATATATATCGGGGACAATTTAATACTGACATAACTGATAACATCCTGTCACTTGCTGAAGAAAGCTTGCGCCTATCTGAACAAAAGCTAAAAATAAAGAAAAGAGTTTATTTTGTAATGGTTGAAGGATTACAAAATATTACAAGACACCAGGATCTTACTACCGATGATATTCCGGTAAAACCTGGTTTTTTTGTTTTGCAAAGAAAGAAATACAGCTATTATATTACCACAGGAAACCTTATAAACATTGAAAATATTGATGTTTTAAAATCGCAAATTAATAAAGTTCAAAGCTTAAGCATAGAAGAACTAAATATTTATTATAAACAACACCTTAAAGATGGCTCTATGTCAAAAAAAGGTGGTGCAGGCCTGGGTCTGATTGAAATGGCCAGAAAATCTAAAGGAAATTTATCTTATAATTTCAGGAAAATAAATGATGAATACTATTATTTTTATTTGTTAACGGAAATTCCTTTTGAAGAAAAACCTGAAGAAACAATAAACGGGGAAAGTGATCAGTCCTTAGAGAAGATTATTGAACTACATAATATATTGAATATTGAGAGTATTGCTCTGAATTACAGTGGTTTATTTAATCAGCACAGCTTAGTAAATCTTTTGGGGATTATCGAAAAGCAAATGAAAGGAACGGTTCTATTAAGAACTAAAACTTTTAATATAATGGTTGAGTTGTTACAAAATCTTGTTAAACATTCAGCTTATTATGTTATAAATGAAATAGGCGGGCATTATGGAATATTTTTTATTACGGAAAATGCGGAAAATTTTATATTGACTACCGGTAATTTTATTAAATCTGAAAAAGTTCCTAAACTTAAAATACATATCGACAAAGTAAATGTATTTGATGATAAAAAACTAAATGAATGGTATAATGATTTGTTATTAGGACCAAGTCCTAGCGAAGATAAAACTGGTTCCGGTCTGGGAATAATTGATCTTAAGCTAAGAAGCCAAAATAAATTGGATTATAATTTTCAAAAGGTTGATGATGAATTCCATTTTTATTCTATTAGAGCAAGGGTTAATAAATTTCATGAAAAACAGGAAGCATTTATTAGTGACGAATCATTTGAGAAACCTTCAATAAAGTTTATACCTGCTAAGAATAAATTTGTAATTAAGGGTCGTTCTCTTCCATCAAATGCATACGAATTTTATTTGCCGGTTCTTAATTGGGTTGATGATTATTTTAAAAACCCAAACTCTATTACCGTTTTTGAATTTAAATTTGAACATCTAAATACACATTCGTCCCATCAAGTTTTTAAATTACTCAAAAAAATCAAGGAATATAGTTCTAAGGCCAAAGTACAAGTGAAGTGGTATTATAAAAGTGAAGATAAAGATATGGGAACCACAGCAGTCAGATTCCGGGAATTACTTGATATGGAGATAAAGCTTGTTGAGGAAGAAAATTAATAAACCTGAAATTTCAAATCAAGTTTATGAACTAGTTTTATGTGATCTCCTTTTTTTAAAATTAAAAAAATACTTCTTATTAAATAGTATGTAAAACCTTTTTAGTTTATATTCCTCCATGACCCGCGATTTTAATAAGTACCAGGTAAAAATTTTAAATAAGTCATTTGTTAAAGATAAGCTTAATTTCGCAAAAACTGCTGAAATAACATTTCTGGATAAAGAAGAAAAAGAAATTGAAAAGATTCTTTTGGCTTATCTTTCAACGGAGGATGTTTATCGTAAAATTGATTTGGGTGAAGATTTAAAGTTGGATAACTGTTATTTAAATGGATTTTCACTATCAGATTACAGGGTATCCAGAAAAAAACAAGCTGATGAATTAATTAACGTAATAAATTTTTCTGCCGAAAACTCTTTTATTGATTCTCTAGAAAAGAAAATATCACTTGATTTTACTTATTCGAATTTTCAGGGTGAAGTTAATTTTAAAAATTGTATTTTTTCTGGTTCTGATTTATTATTATTTGATTTTTCACATTTTCAACATCATGTTTTTTTTGATAATTCCTTGTTTAATTTTTTAAATGTATCATTTTCAAATTCTAAATTTGGTTTTGGCAATGTATCTTTTAAGAATGTTATTTTTCGGGGTGGAAATAAAAAGTTTGAAAATATAAACTTTGGTAATGGCGATGTAATATTTTTAAATACTGAATTTAACGATGGTGATGTAACTTTTACCAACTCGGTATTTGGTGAAGGAAAAGCTTCATTTAAAGTGGCAAGATTCGGTAATGGAAGAATAGATTTTACTAAAGTACATTTTGGAATAGGCGAAGTTACTTTTGAAAAGGTTGAATTTGGTGATGGAAATGTAAATTTTAGAAATACCATTTTTGGTAATGAAAAAGTAGAATTTACACGCTGTGAATTTGGAAACGGTGATATTTCGTTTATAAGTGCAAATTTTGGTGATGGAGATGTTTCTTTTGCGGGAACTGGGTTTGGAAATGGAAAATTATCTTTTAAACTGGCGAATTTTGGTAATGGGAAACTTGATTTTCATTATGCTCATTTTGGGACAGGCGATGTTATATTTGAACGAACCAATTTTTCTACTGGTAATGTTGACTTCAGAGCTGTTGATTTTGGTAATGGTAGAATTACTTTTAACCGGGCACATTTTGGCGACGGGGAGGTTAGTTTTGAAGCCAGTGAGTTGCAAGAAGGCAGAATTACTTTCAGACGTACTATTTTTGGAGTTGGAATTTTTAATTTTGAGACCGCAAATTTCAAAAATGCTGAATTAGTTATTGATGATGTAAATTTTGGGCGAGGTAAAGTATCATTTAAAAAATCAAAATTTGGTTTGCTTTCTCTGGAGTCATCGCAGATGAATAATTATTTTGATTTGAGAGTAGAAGAATGTGGAAAGCTCAATCTGTCCAATACGATCGTTAAGGATATTATTGATATTGATTCATCTGATTTTAAAACAGATATCAGAGCTCTGGATCTTTCCGGGATACGATTATTGGGAAGGATTTATATTGACTGGAAAAAAAATGATGTAAAAAATCTTATTTTAGATCAAAATACCAGCAACTTGAATAAAGCTGAGCAATTTAGAGTTTTAAAAGAGAATTATAACCTTATTGGTCAATATGATTATGAAGATGGCGCATATGTTGAATTCAAACGCTTAGAATCAAAACATCAACTTGAGGAATCTCAAACAAAAAAGTTAATCCCACGTATTTTGGATCATATAAGCTACTTTTTTCGTTATATTATTTTTGATAAGGTAGGTTTATATGCAACAGACCCAATACGTGTTTTACTGAGTATGACAGTGGTATTTTTACTTTTTAGTGTTTTGTATATGATTTTACCCTGGATGTTTCATGATACTCAGATTATTTCTTCTTTATTTGATCCTGGTGATCCCAGGGATTTGAGTTTAATTCAAAAAGCTTTTTATCACAGTGCAATCACTTTTCTTACAATTGGTTATGGTGATTATTACCCTTCGGGTATTATTAGATGGTTATCGGGTGTAGAAGGTTTTATAGGTTTGTTTTTAATGTCGTATTTTACCGTTGCTTTTGTTCGTAAAATATTGAGGTAAACCGAATTGAATATTGATTAATGAATATTGATTATTATCTCATTTGATTCAAACTTATAATGGTAATTGATAGATTTATTATTGAATTGTATAATTAAAAAGAGCTAGGATTACGATATACATATTACTTTTTTAAATAATCTCATTACATATTTGCTTATTTTCAAATTTTCACATTCTCAAATTCTACTCTTCCATTTCGCCAAGGATATGTTCGATTTCTTTTTCCGTGTTATGCAATTTTTCTTTGCATTGAGCAATTAATTCACTTGCCCTTTTTACATTTATTGAAAGTTCATCAATATCTAATTCCTCATTTTCAAGTTTCTGCATAATTTGTTCAATTTCCTGAACTGCATCTTTATAACTTGTTTTTTTCTTAGCCATTGTTAATGTTTTTAGATCTCAGTTCAGTTTCCAGTTCACACCAATATTTAGTAATTACCTACTGTTTTGTATACTGATGACTGCTTTATAGTTTAAATCCAATTACTAAAATATCATCAATTTGCTCAATCTCACCTCGCCATTCTAATAATTTGTCATGCATTAGAAGTTCCTGCAATTCCATTGGGTGATTTTGTATAGATTGAATTAGGTTTTTAAACTGGCGTGATTTAAACTTTTTACCTTCTTTACCACCAAATTGATCAATAAATCCATCAGAGAAAATATAAAAAGAGTCCTTTTTTTGGAAATCTATAAAATGGCTGGTAAAGGGTTTATCCTGATTAAAGGAAATTCCAATTGGCATTCTATCTGCTTTATATTCGATCAGTTCTCCATTACGTATAAGGTATAAGGAATTAAAAGCTCCTGAATATTCAATATTTGATTTATCGAAATCAATAATACAAATAGCAATATCCATTCCATCTCTTGTTTCATTTTCACCGCCTGTTTGATGCAATGAATTAATTATATGGTATCTCAACTGATCTAAAATTTCATTAGCAGGGAGTAATTCTTCATCTTTCGAGACAATTTCACCCAAAAATGCAGATCCAAGCATACTCATAAATGCCCCGGGAACACCGTGACCTGTACAATCTGCGGCTACAATAACTGCTTTATTTCCACGTTGGTGAAACCAGTAATAATCACCACTAACAATATCACGGGGTAGATCCAAAACAAAATGTTGAGGTAATGATTTTAAAATATTTGCTTTCAGAGGTAAGATCGCCTTTTGGATTCTGCTGGCATACATAATACTATCTGTCATCTCCTTTTTTTGCTGCGAAATCTCATCCCTTTGTGATAGAGCTTTATCCTTCTGTTTTTCTATTTCGTCCCTTTGTGTCAGAATTTCTTCTTGTTTTTGAAGTAACTCCTCATTTTTTTCTACTATTTCAACAGTTCTTTCTTTAACAATTCTTTCCAACTCTTCATTTTGACGTAGAAGTGCCAAACTTCTCCATCGAACGAATCCATAAATTAATAAAATTATTGTAAGTATTATAGAAATTATGAACCACCATTCTGCCCAAATTGGTTTACTAATCTTAAATTCAACTTGTTTAAAATAACTCCATATACCATCATTTCCTTTAGTTCTATAATTAAATACATATTCACCAGGTGGTAAATTAGTATATTGAGCATTATAATTTTTTCCTCTTGATGCAGTATAATCATTTTCTAAACCTTTCATAAAGAATTCGTACTCAATAGATTTTTCATCCTTAAATGATAATCCGGTTAATTCAAAAGAAAGATTATTTTCATTTGAATTAAGTCCTTGACGTAAATAGTTAATGTTTATCTCGTTTCCATTTAAAGTAATTCTTTCAATTTTTCCTTCAGGTGTGTATTTTACATCTCTGTTCTTTTTTATATCAAATGTAGATATCCCATGGTAGCTAGCAATCCATAATAAACCTCTCTCATCCAAAAAGAGTCCATCAACTGCTATTTCATTACCCTGGAGACCATCTTTTGAATCAATTGAAAGTTCAACTTTATTATTATTAATATTATAGAATACAAAACCATGATTAGTTCCTAACCATAAATGATTATCGTTATTTACTTTTCTAATAGCATTAATTACATCATTTGGCAATTCCACATTAATCCTTTGGTATTCATCATCTGTATATTTTCCCAAACCATTTTCTGTTCCAACCCATAGTACTTCACCATCAGCATATAAAGACCAAACAATATCTCCTATGTCATATAGCTTATCAAAATCTTTCCCGTTAAAGTATACCAGGCCAGTTCTGTTTCCCCCAACAATCATATCATCATACTCAACAAGCTGATTCACTAATGATGTTGAATTATTTGATAATGTTACCGGTTTGGATTTAAAATCTTTAAAATAATAGATATTTCCAATGACACCTGTTAAAAGGAAAATTTCATTTTGAGAAGAAACAAAAATATTTTCCAGGTGTTGCAGTGACTTTTTGAAAATATTTTTTTTAATGATTTTTAGTTTCTGAACATCAATTTCGTAAAGACCCATATTGCTCGCAATGATTATATTTCCGTTTGGAAGTTTACTTACCACATACGACTTTTCATCTGGATTAAAGGATTCGGTGAAGTTTTCAAGTTTATCTTTTAAAACATAAACATTTTTGTTCATACTTAACCAAATTCGGCCTTTATGATCATCGATTATTGAACTAATGTAACTATTGATTATATCCGGATAAAGAAGCCTTAGACTTTTGTTTGTAAGCTTTTGAATTCCACCAGAATACCCAATCCATAAGTTTTCTTCATTATCCTGAG
>Ga0164315_10002626_pt1 | contig 13787 bp, 12 predicted proteins | sample GuaBasSedimGuay6_FD_113737 | JGI IMG/M metagenome (GOLD analysis project Ga0164315, IMG submission 113737) | Subseafloor sediment microbial communities from Guaymas Basin, Gulf of California, Mexico - Guay6, Core 4569-2, 0-3 cm | ecosystem: Environmental > Aquatic > Marine > Hydrothermal vents... | reverse complement strand
TGGTGTTCCGGAAAGGCGACTCGCCCATACCGACTACGACGACGTTCGGGTCCGACGGCGCGACGGCGATGGCGCCGACAGCGGCGCTGCCGAAGTCCTCATCCGATACCGACTCCCAGGACGCGCCGGCGTTTACAGTCTTCCACACGCCGCCCGTCGTGCCCATGTAGTAGACGTGCGGATCCTGACGCACGCCAACGGCCACCATCGCGCGGCCGCCACGGTAAGGCCCGATCATGCGGGCTTCGAGTCCGTCGAAGAATCCTCGCTCCTCCTCGGCCGCTGGCAGGGCCGTTGTGGTGAAAGCTGTGACCAAGCTGAGCAGTAAGGCGCTCCATTTCATCTGTTTCTCTCCCGGTGTTTCGAATGAACCCTGATGCCAGTCCGGTGCGTGGAAAATATCACGCGACCATTAGCAATTGTCTTCACTTTTTAAATTCGTAAATCGCTGTCAGACCATAATCACGGATGTTTATTCATGCTTTCAGTTTCCCATAAATCCTACCTAGTGAGAAATACCGTATCGCATAGTGGGATAAGGCTATCCCTGTACTGGACGGTTGTCAACTGCCTGTCGGGGACATTACGATTTTTACAGGCACGCAGTACCCTTTTTCTAGAAGATGGCCGTGTGCCTCCGAAATCGGCAACCCGCGAGTGATTGGCGTCAGGTCGGGAGAAATGACTCCTGCCCCTGTGGCAGTGGTAAGAAGTTTAAATGGTGTTGTGGGGCTAGACGGTTACTACCGCATGTTGTTCGGAGTAGAAGGGATTAAATTTCTCATTCATGTGAGGTTTTCCTGATTGAAAGAGTACTAACGTCATCGGAAATATGCGTCTTGCGGACAATCAGGTAACCGGTGCCAGATATCAAGACTGCCACGAAAACGCCGGCGGCAGTTGGTCCCAGGGTATTGTCATATAACAATCCGACCACGTAGCCCAGCATTGATGCAAATGCAATTTGTATAAAGCCGAAAACGGACGAAGCTTTGCCGGCGGCATTGGGTAGCTCCGCAATGGCGCCCATCTGGCTGACCGACAGGCTTAAACCACCTGCCATGAAGACCAGGAAAAAGGTGATCAGCAAGGGTATCAACCGGTTTATTTCAAATACGGCAAGCACCAGCAACAGCCCGGCGGCCAGCAGTCCAATCAATTGTCCCAGCGCCAATACCCACATGACGCCCTTGCGACTGACCAGACGTGAACTGGTCATTGCGCCGGAGATATAGCCAAAAGACACGACCAGAAAGGTATAACCAAAATATTCGGGTGCAAGACCCAGCAAGCCGATCACCAGGAAAGAGGAAGTGGAGATATAACAGAACATTGCCGCATAGGTCGCGCCTCCGCACAGGGTGTAACCGACAAAGTTTCGGTTGCCCAGGCACAGTGGGAACTGTCTGAAAATACTGCTCAACTTCAAAACTTCCGTGCCAATTGTTTTGCATGACTCCTGCAAGCGGGTGACACCAAGAAAGGTAAAAATACCCCACACCAGCAGCAGTACAAAATGTGCGCGCCAGTCGAAGAAATACAGCAACCAACTACCAAAGACCGGCGCAATGGCAGGTACCAGGGCCATCGCACCTGCGATCGAAGCCATAATCCTGGCGGCATCTATGCGGTTATGGCTGTCTACGACCATGGCACGGGCGAGTACCGGCGCACTGGCTCCACCGATACCCTGTACAAGACGTGCAGCGATCAGACTATTGATATCTGGAGCGACGATACAAGCCACTGTTGCGGCCAGGTAAATACCCAAGCCCAGATATAGGACCGGTTTGCGGCCGTAACGGTCTGAAATACTGCCGTAAAATAGCTGGCCTACGGCGAAACCCATCAAAAAAATACTCAGGGTTAGCTGTCCCTGGCTGATGTTTGCACCCAGGCTTTCAATCAGTTGGGGAATGCCAGGCAGGTAGAGGTCGGTGGAAACGGCCATCATTGCCACCAGTCCGATTAGGATTATCCGTTGTATGAAAACGCTTTGCTCAGCGCCATTGACTGGTTTCATAAACTTGACAGGGATTAACCTGTCTTCCCGGTGTTAAAGGAGTCCACCTCATTGTTAGAGCAGAGTATAAGTGGGATTTAAGTAAACTGTCCCCAGCAATCCCTTATTTCTTTTGTCTGAAGGTGGTGGGTGTCGGACTTGGTCTTCCGATAGTTCTGCAAATCAGAAAATCGGCGGGATATCGTCGCTGGTTGATACCAGAATGTTTTTTGTATTTGAATAGTATTCCAATGCCACCTTATGGATCTCCCTTCCCAGACCCGATTTCTTATACCCGCCGAAGGGACCGATCGAGGTCAGGAAATCGTTCACCCAGACCAGCCCCGCTTCAAGGGACCTGGATACGCGAAGTGCGCGCTGAAGATCCTTGGTCCAGACACCGGCTGCCAGTCCGTACGGGGAGTCGTTTGCCATTTTGATCACCTCAGTTTCATCTGAAAACCTGATCACGACCAGAACCGGCCCAAAAATCTCTTCCTGTGCGATTCTCATGCTGTTTTCGACATTGCTGAAAATAGTCGGCGCAATAAAACAGCCCTTGTCGTATTCACCGCCGGTCAGTCGTTCTCCGCCGCATAGAAGTGTTGCCCCTTCGTTTTTTCCGATGTCGATATAATCCAGGATGCTGTTCATCTGACTCTTGTCCACCACTGGTCCCATCTGGGTCTCCGGGTTTACCGGATTGCCGACGGTCACATTCTCAAATTTGACTTTCAGCTTTTCGAGGAACTCGTCATAAATCTGCTCATGCAGAAACAGCCGCGATCCGGATACACAAATCTGGCCGGATGATGACAGAATGGCCATGGCCGCAAACTGTATGGCCTTGTCCATATGAGCGTCCGGAAATACGATATTGGCGGATTTTCCGCCCAGTTCCAGTGAGCAGGGGACGATATTTTCCGCAGCTGCCTTGCCGATGAAACGACCGACTTCGGTGGATCCGGTGAATGAAATCTTTGCGGTTTTCGGATGACCGACCAGGTAATTGCCGACCTCCCTGCCTGAACCTGCAATCACGTTAAGAACACCTGGGGGTAAGACTTCCTGGCAGATGCGCCCCAGTTCCATTACCACCAGGGGAGCCGCAGATGCCGGTTTAACGATAACAGTGTTTCCCGCTGCAAGGGCCGGGGCGACCTTCCAGGAAAACAACATCCCCGGGGAGTTCCAGGGTAGAATGAGAACGGCGACACCCAGGGGTTCCTTGACCACCATCGAGAATGAGTCGTTGTTATGCTGGATCAAGGTCTCTTCATATGCCTCAATCGCTGCGGCCATGTACCGGAATTCGCTGATGCAGTTGCTGAGCAGCAGCATAGATTCTCCAAGGCACCTCCCGGTTTCCCGGATATCCACTTGTGCCAGGTATTCCTGTTCCGCTTCGAAACGGTCTGCAATCTGTCTCATTAGTGCTGCCCGCTCTGTGCGGGTTGTTTTTCGCCACTTTGAGAATGCCTGTTCGGCACTGGCGATGACCTTGTCAGCTTCACCGGAATCGGCACTGGCGACGCTGGATAGAAGTTCACCGGTAGCGGGATTCATTACATCAATGGTTTTACCCGAATTGCTTCTGATAAAACCACCATCAACCAGTATCCCGTATTCTTTCTGGATGGTTGTCATTTGTAACCCCTTAAGTAGTAGCTGGATTGTTTGTGTTCAGAATATGAGGCAGACATCATGACACCTGGCAGCAAAAAAGAGTAACCACGGTTTTCATATCTTCACCTTCATTTAGAATGAGTGCAGGTCTTCGTAACTGGAGTTTGACCTACGATGTGGGATATGATAACCCACAATATGGGATAGTATGGTAATTTACCTACCGCGTTGTCAAGCGAGATGTAGACTATTGGGAGCGTTCGGTTGACCGATTCGCTGTCGAGGGAAAAGTGCCCTAACCAGAGAACCTTTAAATATTCAGGAAATAAATATGACATACGAAATGTTTACATCAACCGGTTGCGCGCGTTGTAAAATTACAAAACAATACCTTAAAGCAAATGATATCCCCTATGTCGAGCATGATTTTAACGGAGAAGGCAAAGAAGCCTTTGCCGGGTTTTATAAGGCTAATCGTAAAAATATATTTCGTGATCAGGATGGCGTTGAATTCCCGGTTTTCACTGATGGCAATGTAATAAAGCAGGGTGTCAGCATTATCATAGGTCATTTTGCCTCAGGAGATAGCCTTACCGGATTTATCAGTAGAAGCTCTCTGCATGGTGAGTGGATTGATGGGTTCAATGTCTCCGATGGCAATCCCGATCAGGCGGAAGGACTTTTAACAGTACTCAGCCATTTGAAGAAACATAACTTAAAGATTCAATTGAACAGTTACGGTCCTAACGCGGATCTTCTTGAGAAAATCTTGAAACAGGGTCTGGGCGATCGACTAATTATGGAAATTAAGGGCCCGGTAGGCCTGTATGCCGCTTTGAGCGGAAATAAGATTGACAAGGAAGAACTGATCAAAAGCATCAGGCTGGCAAATCAGTTTCCTGAATTTGAATTATTTACAACGATCACTCCTCTGGTTCGAGCAAACGGTAGTGTTGATTTCCTGACACCGGAAGAAATTGGGGAGACAGCAAAGCTGATTGAAGAGGCCAGTCATAGTAAAAAGAATCCTTACCTATTGAAGGTTTTTGATCCTGAAACTACCGACAAAGATGAGTTTAAGTCTGTTGAATCCATGGCGACTTCCAGTATGTTTAAATATCGAACCCAGGCACGACGCTACCAGGTAATGACTGAAATCGGGAATAAGGAGACCTAAATGACTTATCCAAGCGTACACCCAACCGGAGCTACCATATACAATCCTGACAAATGTTGGAATGGGTACACACTTTTTAACGTTCGGGGCTACGGCGCTCTGCTGGTTAATATGAACGGCGGTGAGGTCAAGCTCTGGGAAAATATGTTCGGTTTTCCTAATAAACTTCTTCCAGGCGGATATTTGCTCGGTTCCAGAGGCGAACGAAATACAAAGTACGGAACTCAGGATATGCTGGATCTGGTTCAAGTAGACTGGGATGGAAAGGTCGTATGGAAATTCGACGAATATGAATATATTGAGGATCCAGGTGAGGATGGTAGATGGATGGCACGCCAGCATCATGACTACCAGCGTGAAGGAAATTCAGTCGGTTACTACACACCGGGAATGGATCCTAAGGTAGATGGCGGCAATACCCTGATTCTTTGTCACAAAAATTTGGAAAACCCGCAGATCTCGGATAAAAAGCTGCTTGATGATGTGATCATTGAGGTGAACTGGGAAGGGGATATCGTCTGGGAATGGGTCTGTAGCGATCACTTCGAGGAGTTAGGGTTCAGCGAGGAAGCCAAAAATGCGATGTGCCGTCATCCAGCTATACGTCAAAATGGTGGCGACTGGATGCATATCAATTCGATGTCAACTCTTGGCCCGAACAAATGGCATGATGCCGGTGACGAGAGATTCCACCCGGACAACATCATCTGGGATGGCCGCAATACAAACATTTCCGCCATAATCGACAAGAAGACCGGTAATATCGTCTGGCAGATCGGGCCGGAATTTAATGCCACCCCGGAACTTAAGAAGCTCGGTTGGATTATTGGGCAGCACCATGCACACATGATCCCGCGGGGACTGCCCGGGGAAGGTAATATCATGATTTTTGACAACGGTGGATGGGGTGGATATGGCGCTCCCAATCCGGGCTCACCGACCGGTGAGAGGAATGCTCTTCGAGACTACTCAAGAGTCATCGAAATTGACCCAACCACCCTGGAAATCATCTGGCAATACGGGCCGGCAGAAGCGGGCCTGGTCCAACCGATGGATGCAAACCGTTTTTACAGCCCCTTCATCAGCAGCGCCCAACGGCTACCCAACGGTAATACCTTAATTTGCGAAGGATCGGGTGGTCGTTTGATCGAAGTGACCCCAGAACATGAGATTGTCTGGGAATACATCAACCCATATATCAGCATGGAGCTACCTTTTAATATGGTTTACCGGGCCTACCGCGTACCATATGAATGGGTTCCACAACTGGAAAAACCTGAAGAGCAGGCGATTGAAAGGGTTGAAATACAAAATTTCCGCGTTCCCGGGGCACAACAGCTGGGGTGCAGCAACAAGACTCCGGTTGAAGGCACCCAGGAATCAACCGAATATGGCGACAACCTTTGTGTGGCTATGACTCCGGAGTAACCCATTCGGAAGACCCGTGTCTGGGCGCGATGCATGGGTTATTCCCCCAATCCCATCTGGATGTAGCCAGATGGACAGACATCCTTGCAAACATGACAGCCGATACACTTGCTGTAGTCCGTTTCGACATAACGGCCCATGGTGGATTCAGATTTCGCAACCCGGGAAATGGCGTCCCGCGGACAATATATGATGCAGCTGTCGCACTCGAAACACATACCACAGCTCATACAGCGGCTGGCTTCCGCCCTTGCCCGCTCCTGAGTTAGCCCCTCGATACGTTCACCGAAAGAGCCGAGCACGGAATCGGCGGTAATGGTACTTTCGCTACGTTTGTTTCTTTCCTCATATGGGAAATGGCCGAGAAACAACTCATCTGAAGACACGGTCTCAACAAATGATCGGTCTTCGTAGTTATGGATTGCAAAATCGGCTCGATCGGTTCCCGTATCCTGTACATGTTGATATTCGCAGGGCTCGCGACCGCCTTCCCGTAACTTTTCCAACAGGTTGAAATGGTGTGCATCGACCCTGGGCCGCGGTGACGGTTCTGTACCAGCCATGAAGTGATCAATTCCCTGGGCAGCGATCGAGGCATGGCCAATTGCTGTCGTCAAGAGATGTGGTTTGACAATGTCGCCACCGACAAACAGATCAGGGTGATCCTTGACCCGGAAAAAGCCGTCGGCGTCAATTAGCCCCCAGCCGTTGTCGAGACTCTCCATACCGGCGAGGTCACCAAGCTGGCCGATTGCCGCGACTATCAGGTCGCACTCGATTTCTATTTCAGACCCCTCCTTGACTACCATTTTGCCGGTACTCCAGTCGGCCTCGATCACACGCAGAGCCCTGGCGCGACCGTTTTCATCGAGCACTACTTCGACAGGCGCCAGCGAGTCGCGTATTACCACGCCCTCCTGCATTACGTGCTCAATCTCCATCTTGGTAGCCGGCATTTTAGCAACGGGGCGCCGGTAAACGATCGTTACCTCGGCGTCCTGACGTTGGCCGACGGTGACTACATCATGCTCCGCATGCCCGAGGATAACGTTTTCGAGTCTGTCTTGTTTGCGTTGTTGCTTGATGCATCCCAGACGTCTTGCAACGGCAGCAACATCCATTGCTGTATCACCACCGCCGATGACCAACACCCGTTTGGCAGAATGCTGCAAACGTCCGTTATTGAATGCCTCCAGGAAGGTGATTCCGCTGATGCAGTTTGGCGCATCCCCTCCCGGGAACGGCAAGGCAGAGCCACTTTGGGCACCAAGGCCAATAAAGACGCCGTCAAACTCCTTTTGCAGTTCTGCCAGTGAAATATCGGTCCCGATTTTTGTATTCCTGCGGATTTCGACCCCAAGATCGAGAATACGCTGAATCTCGCCATCAAGGACCTCGCGCGGGACACGGTATCCGGGTATGCCGTGGCGCAACATCCCACCCAATTCGTCGTGTGCTTCAAAGACAGTACAGGCGTGCCCCATGCGGCGCAGGTGGTAGGCACAGGCGAGACCGGCAACCCCACTTCCAATGATCGCGACTTTCTTCCCGGTATCCTCTCCAGCCGGGTGGAGTTTCAGACCGTGGTCCAGACCGTAGTCACCAATGAACTGTTCAACCGAGTTGATGCCGACATGACCCTCAAGTTCAATGCGATTGCAGCCATCCTCACACGGTGCGGGACAAACCTTGCCCATGATTGCCGGGAATGGGTTGGCGTTGGTAACACGACTAAAGGCATATTCCTGCCAGGAGGTACCTGTCGGTGGCTTCTCAATGCCGCGTACTATATTCAGCCAGCCACGAATATCCTCACCCGCAGGACAGCTTCCCTGGCATGGTGGTGTACGATGAACATACGTTGGACATTTATGCGACTCATCGCCGGTAAAAATCTCCTCTATCCATGGTCGATGTACATTGTCCCCGTCTTTGAAACGGCGTTTGGTAAGAAGTTTTTCAGTCATCGTGTAATTCCTGTCCATCCAGAATGATGGCGTTTGATACGAGTTGGTGCAGGCTGACGATCCGGTCTTTGAACAGGCTTTCAAAGAAGGCCACTTCCCTGAACATACGCGCAACCACACCCTGGCGCGTAATAGGCGCCGGGGTGGTTGGGATTTTCAATGGTGCCGGGGTACGCGCGTAAAGCCGAATCCTATACGCCAAACCGACGGCAAAAACTGTAGTCGCCAGGTAAAACAGTACAGCAAAGATTGTGCTCAGCAACACACTCTCCCGGTTAGCGCGTTAGCGGTCCGCTGCCCGCCCGCGGTAGGTTTTAGATACAGCCCGTTGGCTTGGGTAAGCCGGCAATTTTGCAAGCTTGCTTCGCTGGACCGTAAGGGAATAACTCATAGAGATACTCACTGGTGCCTTTTTCAGCGCCCAGCCTTTTCTTGATGGTCTTGGTCAGAACCCGGACGGCCGGTGCGATCTGGTATTCCTCGTAGTAACTACGCAGAAAGTTAACCACTTCCCATGCGTCGTCGGACATTTCTACGTTCTCTTCCGCAGCCATCAACAGTGCCAATTCCGGGCTCCATCTACTAATGTCAGTGATATAACCTTCTTCGTCGGCCTCAATTACTGTGCCATTTAATTCGTAACCCATGGTGTACCTCGTTTACTTTCACTAAGATCGATTTATAGTCAGGCCCAATCGCCGTAGTTCGCTCTCAGCGTTGGGTGCATGTATGGAAAAGGATCCGGAACGCCATGTTCGTCGGGTCTGCGTGGTTGTGCTGCAACATTCATCTATTAATCCTCATACTCGCCGGGCCGTGCTCGTATGGTGCGTACAATGCGTTCCGGCTATTTTTTGGCCGTCGCCTGCTTTCTTCGTCATGATGGCTCCACTAATAAATCTGATAGATAACTACTTAACCTGGCAGCAAAAAAAGAGTAACCACGATTTTCATATCTTCACCTTCGTTTAGAATGAGTGCAGGCCTTCGTATCTGAAGCTTGACCTACGATGTGGGATATTATAACCCACAATATGGGATAGTTGGTAATTTACCTACCGCGTTGTCAAGCGAGATGTAGGCTATTTGGAGCGTTCGGTTGACGACTGTTCATGGCGGGGACAGCCTCATCCCACAATGCGTCGTATCAGGGCGTATCAGGGGACAGTTTACTTATATAGTTTTCTCGTATCAGGGGACAGGTAAGTTGGATGCGGCTGACCAGCCGTAGCGACGACGATGGCGTGGGATCCCGAAAACCAAACGACCCTCTACGCTGCCTCCCTGGTACCTGGCGTCGGGTCCGAGCCGTCAACGGTCTACAGTTCTTCCATGTTGATAACTATTTTGCCGAACTGCTCTGCCTTTTCCATCTTTTCAAAAGCCATGCCAATATCGTGGGCAGGATATACTGAATCGATTGCAGGGAAAATCTTTTTTGAGGAGACCAAACTCAGCATAGCCTCGAATTCTTCCGTAGTTCCCATTGTGGTTCCGTGGATCGAAAGCTGCTTCCAGAAAATGCTGCTGGGTGAAAGGTCTGTCATATTACCTGCCGTGCGGCCGAACATAGCAATGCTTGCGCCTGGCTGGGCCAAATCAAGCAACTTCGAAAACCCCTTGCCGGCAGCGCTGTCAACAATGACATCGAAACTGTCGCATAGGGTTCTAAGCTCCTGATCCCAATCGGTGTTGCAGTAAATGACACCACCGTTGGCACCGAGATCTATTGCCTTCCCTATTTTTTCCTGAGAGCTCGATGTAACATAAACCTGCGCTACCGAAGCCACGGCAAAATGCAAAACAAAGAGTGCCGCGCCACCGCCGATTCCAGTGATCAAAACTTTACTATCCCGCACACAGCCTCCACGGGTGAACAGTGCACGGTAGGCGGTTAATCCCGCGAGCGGCAGAGCAGCAGCTTCTTCCAAGCTGAGGTGCTTCGGTTTGGCGTACACGTATTCGCTGCCGATGCTGATATATTCCGCGAAAGTGCCTTGAGTGGGGAATCCCAGGATCTGGTAATCCGGGCCCTGTACTTTTTCATTCGGGCCCCAGTACAGAGAAGGATTCAGAAAGACTTCATCTCCGATATTGAATCCGCTTACATCAGAACCAATACCCTCAATAATGCCCGCACCATCAGAACCCATGATGATATTCTCGTCACTTCTCAATTTGTTCTCTTGCAACGACCACAGTTCGTGGTGATTCAATGCGGCGGACTTTATATTGATCAATATCGTAGAATCCGATAATGCCGGTGTCGGCACCTCCGTTGTTTCCAATGTGCTATTGGACTGATTTAGAACGATAGCTTTCATCATATCTTCTCCATCTCATCAGCTCGTAGTCTCCATAGTTATGATACCAGAGCGCGGGAGAAACAAGACACCCATCAAATTTCACAATCAAGATCGTAATGAAGTCATAGTTGCCTTCTATCTCCGTCAACCTTTTCCTACAGAAATAGTATCGAGCTACCCATTTCAAACCCTTGTGCGGTAACTAACCCGCATATTGCCGTATCAACTCGCTTGAGAAAAATCATATGTTATCCAGATGGGGAAAAAACCAGTTATCTTATTTTCAATTGTTGCGAATCGGACATAAATGTCCGATACTCTACATTGAAAGTCGCAGAGTTTATACGTCGTGCGCGGCGCTATTCCAGGCGAAGGGGTCTTGAGTTTCAATATGATCCGAGGAGAGGAAAAGGGAGCCATGGCCGAATCTTTTTAGGTGAACATCTCACCGCCATCAAGAGTGCAAGTAAGACTATCGGCAGTGGGTTGCTACGAAAAATGCTGAAAGACCTGGATATCAACCCAAAGGATTTCTGATATGAAATTTGTTTATCCCTATGTATCAACACGTGAAGGAGAGAGCATGATCGTGCATTTTCCTGATGTACCAGGAGCGATGACCCAGGTGGATCCCGGGGAAGACTTCAATGAATCTGTCAGAGATTGCCTGATTGCAGCGCTGGGTGGGTACGTGGCTCTCCGCCAATCACCACCGCGTCCTTCAGTCGCCCGGGCCGGCCCTACGGTCACTCTTGATATCCTGACCTCCGCCAAGCTGGCCCTGGCCATGGCCACGTCCGACCTGAGTATAAGTAATGTAACCTTGGCTGAGTGCCTGGGTGTCGATGAGAAAATAGTTAGACGGCTCCTGGATCTTGATCATATCAGCAGGATAGATCGGATCGAAACCGCTTTGGAGTGTTTGGGTCTTCAACTTGAGCTTTCAGTTTTGCCAAAACCCAATGTCGGACAGGATGCGCTCCGCGTTCCAATGTAATTGGGTTTACTGGCGCAGGAAGCGCATGACTGCAAGGAGGTAGACGCAGGAGCAGTTACCGAGCGGAAAGATCTTTGAAGGCAATCAGTGCCCGCCAGGAAAAGCTTCTGCCATCATCTTGCGACTTACCCTCAAAAATCTCATAGTGGCATTTTTGATCCACAGCACTGATCAGCGGCGCACCGGAAACCGGATCCGCATTGCTTGATATAACCAGGTGATTGACATCTTGCCGGCTAATCAATGGCCTCAAGAAAATCCTCACGCTGGGGTGTAAAAACATCCAGCAAAACGCCTTCTTCCAGCGCGATGACTCCATGCTCGACACCCGGTGGTACGTAGTAGGTGTCGCCGACTTCAATAATGCACTTCGCGCCCGCCAGGGTTATTTCGAAGCACCCCTTGACCACTTACCCCACCTGTTCGTGTGGATGCGTGTGCAGGTAGCCGACCGAGCCTTCCTCAAAATCAAACTGCACGGTCATCATGCCGCCACCCGAGGCAAGGATTTTTCTTTTCACACCCTCACCCAGATCGACTGCTACAACCTCGGAATTCTTCGCAATCATCTTGTCCTCGCTTATCTGTCCCGGAGAAAACCCGGGACAGACGAATCGTCAGTCATTTAGCCTGTGACATCTGCGTTGCAGCCAACAGGAAGGCACCTACACCATACAACTGGCTGTCGGTTGCAAGTACGCTGTCCGGACCGGCACCAACCGGCTGTACCCAACCGAGTTTGCCATCGTCAGCAACTGCAGCGACCAGCGCGGTCCAGCCTTTTTTGACCACTGGACCATAGGTGGCTTTATCCAGGTGACCACTGTTTAATCCCCAGGCCAGACCGTAGGTCATAAACCCGGAGCCACTGGTTTCCGGCGTTGTCTTTTGGGCCAGCAATGACGGACTCCACAGTCCATTGTCATGCTGCAGGCCGGCAATCGTTTTGGACATGTTTTTGTACAGCTCAACATATTTTGAGTAAGACGGGTGGTCCTTGGGCAAAATTCGCAAGATGTTCACCAATCCTGCATATACCCAGCCATTACCTCGTGCCCAGAAGATCTTGTTGCCCTCTTCGTCCCGACGCTCAAAATAACGGCTATCACGGAAGTACAAACTGGTTTCGGGGTCCATCAGGTAGTCAGTCGTGGCCCAGAATTCCTTGTCGGCATAAGCCATATACTGGTCTTCACCGGTTGCCAGTGACAAACGCATCCATGTCTGGGGTGACATGAACAGGGCGTCACACCAGCACCAGCGTAATTGGCATGGGTTGCCAACGCCACGGACAGAGTCGCCGACAAACTCAAGCGTGCCACTCGGGTTGGCCACCAGAATCTGGTTCAGCTGCCGGATGGTGTGATCGATCATTTCCTTGTCTTTTTCTTTCTCATAGATGGTCAGGTACATCTGCCCGACGATGTGGTCATCGCCATGGAACAAACGCTCACCCAGACGCCACTCTTCCTCTTCAGAAATTTTCCTGAACGGAACGAAGTACTGTTCATTGCCCGGTAACGCGGCCCAGTCCATCATGCCGACGTAGAGCGCGCCATGGTGCCAGCCACGGCGGTCTGCGATGTTGTTGCGGTAATTGCGCATATAACCGCTGAGGTTATCGAGGTTGGCGATCTGCCATTCCGCCACCTTGTCACCGATGGCATCTATCGTGGCCGGGTCAAAGGCATTGGCGTCTCTCTGGGAAAACAGATCAGCTTCACTGGCCGGAGTGGCCGCGCATGCCGACAATACGGTCATGCATGAAACAAGCAAGGCCAATAATTGGAGACTGTAGAGTCGTGTATTTTTCATTTCTTCACCTGTATTAATATGTGTTCGTCAAAATTACAGAAGATCTTGCATCTGGACATGATCCATATCTGGGAAATCCTGGTTTTCACCACCCATGGCCCAGATAAACGTGTAATTCCGCGTGCCCACGCCACTGTGGATTGACCAGCTTGGTGAGGCGACAGCCTGACCATCCCGAACCACGATCGAACGTGTTGCATCGGGCTCACCCATAAAGTGAAAGACATTTTGATCATCTGCCAGGTCGAAATACATGTAGACCTCGGTGCGGCGACGATGCGTGTGCACCGGCATGGTATTCCAGTTACTGCCGGGTGAAAGCTCGGTAAAGCCCATGACGACCTGGCAGGTATCCACGATACCGGGGATGATTGACTGGTTGATCACGCGGTCGTTGCACTCCTCCATCGTGCCCATCTCCAAACGATTGGCATCGGCTCTTTTAACCAGTTTTGTCGGGTATTCCTTG
>Ga0164315_10002625_pt1 | contig 13788 bp, 10 predicted proteins | sample GuaBasSedimGuay6_FD_113737 | JGI IMG/M metagenome (GOLD analysis project Ga0164315, IMG submission 113737) | Subseafloor sediment microbial communities from Guaymas Basin, Gulf of California, Mexico - Guay6, Core 4569-2, 0-3 cm | ecosystem: Environmental > Aquatic > Marine > Hydrothermal vents... | reverse complement strand
GCGTCACGGTCCACCACACGGCCCCGGTCCAGCACCCAGATGTAATGGCCGCGCGCGTGTCGCAGTCGTACTTCGGTTTCGTAATCCGGCAGGTCTCCCTGCATGTGGGCGGTCAGCAGAGCTTCCACCCGGTCCAGGTCGTCGGGGTGTACCAGACGCCGCCAGGTGGACTGGTCCGACTCGACCTGGTCCACATCCAGTCCCAGCATGGCGGCCCAGGCCTGGTTGTAGACCATGCGTCCGCTGGGAACGTCCCAGTCCCAGACGCCGTCGCGGGCGGCGTCCAGCGCCAGACTCAACCGCTCGCGGCTGGCCAGCAGATCGCGGCGGGTCTCGACTTCTTCACCGATGTCCCGGAAGAAACTCAGGGTGACCTGCCGTCCTTCGTACTCGATCCGGCTCATGGAGGCCGACAGCGTTGCCAGCGTGCCGTCGCGGCGTACGACCCTTACCTCGTAGGGACGCGGGGTTTCGCCGTTGTCCAACCGGTCCAGATTTTCCCTGACCAGGTCATGGTCTTCGGCGTGGATGAATTCGTAGAGGGATTTGGCTCCGCGCGCGTCCTCCGCGCTCAGCCCCATGAACTCGCGCGTCTTGCGGTTGGCGTAGCTCACGTGGTCGCCTTCGTGGACCACGACGCCGTCCGGTGAAGCTTCAACCAGGGAACGGTAGCGGTTCTCGCTGCGGGTCAACGAGGCGCGAGAACCGGCCAGGGACCGTATACTGCGCTGCCACAGGATACCCGCTACCACGATGACCATGGTGGCTATGAGCCGGATGACGAGCTCCCGGACCCCGGGGCGCAGGAAGGTCTGGGCGAAATCTCCCTGGTGATAGATGACCGTATCGACACCGGCGTCCAGGACCCAGAACAGGACCACGGCGAGGGCAGTATAGATGGGGACCGTGCGCAGTATCCGCACGCACCAACCTCCGTCGGCAGGACATGGACCATGGCGATCCGCCCATCGGTTCACCACGGGGTGGACTATGGCCGCCCCGGCCATCCTACGGGACACTCCCGGGCAGGGTCAATAAGCGGCCGTTTGTACCGCTAGATGAGTTTCAGGGCCTGTCTCAGGTCGGCTATGATGTCCTCGACATTCTCGAGTCCCACCGACAAGCGCACCATCCCCGGGTCGATGCCTACTTTGGCCAACTCGTCCTCGCTGTAGGTGGAGTGGGTCATGGAGGCAGGATGCTCGATGAGGGTATCCACGTCGCCGAGACTCACCGCCAGGGTGCACAGCTTGACGTTGTCCATGACCGTTTTGCCCGTCTCGCGGCCGCCTTCGACCATGAAGCTGATCATGCCGCCGAATCCCCGCTGTTGCCGCGCCGCCAGTTCGTACTGGGGATGGGTCTTCAGTCCGGGATAGATGACCTCCGTGACCTTGGGGTGGTAGGACAGGAACTGGGCCACTTCCATGGCGCTTTCCATGTGGCGGTCCATGCGCACCGGCAAGGTCTTCAGACCCCTCAGCAGCAACCAGGCGTTGAAGGGAGAGATGCAGCCGCCCACGTCGCGCAGGATCTCCATGCGCGCCTGCATGATCCAGTCCGCCTTGCCCACCAGGACGCCGGCTACGGTATCACCATGGCCGCCGATGTACTTGGTGGCCGAGTGCAGGACGATATCGGCTCCCAGTTCGAGGGGATTCTGCAGGTAGGGCGTGCAGAAGGTGTTGTCCACCAGCACCGGGATGCCCCGCTGGCGGGCGATGGCCGCCACGGCCTCGATGTCAGTCAACACCAGGGTGGGATTGGCCGGGGACTCGAGGTAGACCAGCCGCGTGCGGTCGGTGATGGCGTCGGCGAAGTTCTGCGGATCCGTGGCCGGAACCTCGGTGACGTCGATGCCCAGCCGCGGCAGGGTCTGGGTGAAGAGTTGGTGTGTACCGCCGTACAGGGTGTCGCCGGACACGATGTGGTCGCCGGTACGGCAGCAGTTCAGCACCGCGGTGGTGGCGGCAGCCATGCCGCTGGCCAGGGCCAGGGCGGCCTCGCCCCGTTCCAGGTAGGCGATCTCGGTCTCCAACGCGGCCTGGGTGGGGTTGCCCAGGCGGGTGTAGACATAGCTGGAGTCCTCACCCCTGAACACCGCCGCGCCGTGATCCACGTTCTCGAAGGCGAAGGTCGAGCTCTGGAAGATGGGCGTGCTTACTGCGCGGATGGGCCGTTCACTCTCGTGCTTGTCCAGGTGCTTCTTGCCGTGGATGCAGAGGGTCGCGAAACCGGGTCCGGGTTGTTTCTTCGCCATTACCTGCTTCCCTTCTTGCCGCGCGTAGCGGTTTTCCGGCGGGTTGGCACCTTCTTGAGATGCCGACGCAGGACCTCGACCCGGTCCAGGCGCTCCCAGGCCAGGTCCAAATCCGGTCGGCCGAAGTGGCCGTAAGCCGCCGTATCCCGGTAGATGGGACGACGCAGGTCCAGACTCTCGATGATGCCGGCGGGAGAGAGGTCGAATTCCCGGGCGATCACCGCAGCCAGCTTGTGGTCGGGCAGGCGGCCCGTGCCGAAGGTGTCGACGCTGATGCTCAGGGGTCGGGCCAGGCCGATGACATAGGCCACCTCGACGGCACAACGGTCCGCCAGGCCGGCGGCCACCAGATTACGGGCGACCCAGCGCGCGCCGTAGCTGCCGCTGCGGTCGGGCTTGGTGGGATCCTTGCCGCTGAAGGCGCTGCCGCCGTGGGCACAGGCGCTGCCGTAGCAGTCCACGGTCTGCTTGCGCCCTGTCAGCCCGGAGTCGGCCCGGGGGCCGCCCTCACTGAAGGCGCCCACCGGGTTGATCAGTATTTCGGTGTCCGAGGTCAGCAGTCCGGTGGGGCCGAGGACGGGCTTGATCACCAGGCGTTTGATATCCTTCCTTAGCTTGGCCAGGTCGGCGTTCGAGTGGTGGTGCGCCGAGACCACAACATGGGTCAGGTCCACGGGTTTCGCGTTCCGGTACCGAACCGAGACCTGTACTTTTCCGTCTGGATAGAGAACGGACAGCTTGCCGCCGGTGCGCACCGCGGCCAGGCGCTCGGCCAGGCGGTTGGCGAGGAACGGCGCCACCGGCAGATGGTGGGTGTCCACGGGCAGTGAATCGCCCTCGTTGGTGGCGTACCCGACGCAGACTCCCTGGTCGCCGGCACCCTTGCGGTCCACGCCCAGGGAGACGTCGCCCGACTGTTCCTCGAGCATGACCAGCACCGCACAACTGTTGTGGTCGAAACCGATTACCGGGTCGTTGTAGCCCACTTTGCTGATGGTTTCGCGGACGACAGACGTGATGTCCACGTAGCACTTGGTGGTGATCTGGCCCGTGACCACCACCAGACCGGTGGTGGCCATGACCTCGCAGGAGACGCGGGCGAATCGATCGTGCTCGAGTATCGTGTCCAGTACGGCGTCGGCGATGAGGTCACAGAGCTTGTCGGCGTGTCCGGCGGTGACCGACTCGGCGGTCTGGATCCAGGAACGGGGCATGTTCTCATTCCTCCGGCAAAGAGGGGGCGGGTCGCGACGGCCGTCGCGTCAGAAAGGGCTTTCCCTCCGCGGCGGTGCCTGAAACAATCCGGCGGCAGTTTCGTCTTGGAGCGAATCTGCGACATGGACTTCAACATGAAAGGGCCACCCATCAAAGTCAACCGTGCAGAAACGGCGATCCGCGTGAGCGGTCTAGACTTCGCCTACACGTCGGAACCGGTACTAAAGGGCATCGGATTCGAACTGGAACAGGGTGCCATCGGGCTGTTGGGTCCCAACGGATCGGGCAAGACCACCCTGTTGCGCTGCCTGCTGGGCCACGTGCCCCTCAAGGTGGGCCAGGTGGAGGTTCTGGGCCACGACATGGCCCGGACAGCCCGTGCCGCCAGGGCCGGTCTGGGTTGGATGCCCGAAACAGGCGGGATCATACCCGGCATGAGCGGCGTGGGCCTGGTGGCCTACCTGGGGGAGTTGTCGGGCATGCCTGCCCGCGACGCCATGCAACGAGCCCACGAAGTGCTGCACTACGTGGGACTGGCGGACGAGCGTTATCGCCCCTGCGAGAAATACAGCCAGGGCATGAAGCAGCGCCTGAAACTGGCCCAGACCCTGGTCCACGACCCAAGCTGGATCTTCCTGGACGAGCCCACCAGCGGTCTGGATCCGCGGGGGCGGGTCTCCATTCTCGAATTGATCCGCGACCTGGCCTGGAACAAGAACGTGGGCGTGATCCTGTCGACCCACCTTTTGGCGGATGTCGAGGCTGTCTGCAACGAGATAGTGGTGTTGCGCAAGGGGGAGCTGCTGGCGCGCCAGAACCTGGATGGCGTCGCGCGTCAACCACGTCAGATCTTCGAGGTGGAGGGCTTCGGCGATACCGAGGGTTTCCTGGCGGGACTGGCCGCATTGGGCGCGGAGGTTACCCGGGATCAGCGCCTGCTGCTGGTGACCCTGGACATGGCACAAGTGGCGGGTGAGGCGGGAGCCGACGGCGCCTGGGATGCGGCCGCGGGAGTGAACGCCATCCTGACGGTGGCGGAGGCACAGGACTATGCCCTGCGACGGTTGCGCCGGCGCCCAGTGAGTCTGGCTGACGAATTCTACGAAATGGTGGAGGCCTGAGATGCCGGTCTATGACAGGGGATACACCCACTGGGAGCGCTCCGACGGCAGGGCCCTGCCCGCCTGGCTGGTCATAGCCCGCCGCGGCATCATCGAGCCCCTCAAGAAACGCTGGTTGCTGGTGCTGGTGCTGGCGGCCTGGGTGCCGGCCATCGTCAAGGGCGGCATCATCTACTTCAAGCTCAAGGCCGGGGACATGGTCGATCTGCTGGGAGGCGGATGGACCAGCATCGAGCCCGAGGGGTTCCTGAACTACCTGGACAAGCAGCATTTCTTCGTCTTCGTGATCATGGCGGTGGTGGGAGCGGGGCTGGTGGCCACCGACAGGCGGGACAACGGCCTGAGCCTGTACTTCAGTAGACCGCTGGATGTGAAGGGCTACGTCGCGGGCAAGACGGCCATCCTGTTCTTCTTCTATGCGCTGGTGACCCTGGTGCCGGCGGTGGCGCTGTGCGTCTTCGCCTATCTGGTGGCACCGGAAGCGGCGGGCATGGAACTGCTGTTGCTGACACCACTGCGGTTGCTGGTGTTCTGTCTGCTGACAGGCACCAGCATGGCTCTGGTACTGCTGGCTTTCAGTTCCATGGGCCAGCGCTCGATCTTCGTCATGGTCTGGTGGGCGGTGATGGTCATGGGCACCAAGACCCTGGCCTCGATCGCCGAGGCCTTGGGCCGGGGCTCGCTGCGGGTCCTGGATTTCATGGCCCAGTACGACAACGCGGGTACGGTCCTGTTCGGTGCGGCCAGAAGCATCGAGGTTTCGCGCGGGGTGAGTTTCCTGGTCATTGTCGCCTGGACGGTACTGGCCGCGTGGGTCCTGCGTCGTCGCATCAGGCCGGTGGAGGTGGTGTCTTGAACGCCAGCGGGGCCGGTGTGGCCAGCGGGGTCGCTCGTATCAGCGCCGACCGGGTCGGCAAGTGGTTCGGCGAAGTTATAGCCGTCAACAACTGCACCATCAGCGTAGGGACCGGCGTGGTGGGATTGCTGGGTGCCAACGGCGCCGGCAAGTCCACCCTGTTCAAGATGCTTGCCGGCCTGATCGAGCCCAGCCATGGCACGGTCCGGATCTTCGGTACCGAACTGCGACGGGACGTGGGCTGGTATCGTCGCGTGGGCTTCTGCCCCGAGAGCGAGGTCCTGCCGGGCTGGATGACGGGCCGGGAGTTCCTGTCCCTGTCCCTGCGGTTGATGGGCTTCGGCAAGGACGAGATCAAACAAAGCGTGGACTACTGGCTCGAGCGCTTCGAACTGGTGGATGCCCGCAACCGGCGGCTGGGCGGCTACTCCAAGGGCATGAAGCAGAAACTGAAACTGGCCCAGGCCCTGGCCCACGATCCGGAAGTGATCTTCCTGGACGAGCCCCTCAACGGCATGGATCCGGTCTCGCGCAAGCAGTCCATCGATCTGGTACGCGAGTTGGGCGCCGCCGGCCGCACGGTGCTGGTTTCGAGCCACATCCTGCCCGAAGTGGAGACCATGACCAGCGAGATCGTCCTGATCGACCGGGGCAAGGTCCTGGCCGAGGGTTCGGTCACCGAGATCCGGGACAAGATACCGGAGCATCCCACCACCGTGGCCCTGGTTTCACGTGAGGCCCGCCGGCTGGCCGGTTTCCTCATCGGCTGCGACCACGTCAAAAGCGTGGAACTGGAGAGCGAGGAGCGCGTGGTGGTGCGCACCGATGCGGCCGTGGGTTTCTACCGGGCCCTGCCCGGCTGGGTACTGGAAAACGACCTGGCCGTGGACGAGATCCTTACCCTGGACGACAGCCTCGAAGCGGTCTTCCAATACCTGACCGAACGGTGATGAACGTGAGTGATACCGCGACGACAACCGTGCCCGCCGCCGGCGAACCCCGCCCCCTGCCCAGCTTGCCGGTGGTGATGTGGATCGCCTGGTTCAGCATGCGCGAAATGGTGCGCCGCAAACGCCTGGTCTCCCTGGGCCTGCTGAACCTGCTGCCCGTGCTGGCGGTACTGGCGGTGCGGATCTTTTTTCGTGACGAGCCCATCACGGCCCAGCAACAGCTGACGGCCCTGACCTACGACGTCATCGTGCCTTTCCTGCTCCCGGTCATGGGCATGGCCGTGGGTGCCTCGGCTATCGGTGAGCAGGTGGAGGAAGGCACCATCGTCTACCTGTGGACGCGTCCCATCCGCCGCCGGGCCATCTACCTGGGCCGTCTGGTGGCCGCCCAGACGGTGGCTGTGCTCGTGCCCAGCCTGGCGCTCGTGGCGTGTTTCGTGATCATGGTCAGCAAAGGCCCCGACGTCATCACCTGGGCCTTCCTCAAGCTGTATCTGGGCACCTTCGGGATAATCCTGCTGGGCGCCTCCTCGTACACGGCGCTCTTCGCGGCCTTCGGCACCTGGGTCAGGAAGCCGGTGGTGCCCGCCATCCTGTTCGCCTTCGGCTGGGAGAACCTGGTCAGCGAGATTCCGGCACGGGTGCAGGAGCTGAGCCTGCGCTTCCACCTGCAGAACCTGGTGGAGCGGCCCCAGGTGGCCGACACGTCAGATCTTCCCGGACTGTTGGGCGCCCTTTTGACCACGGCCTTCAAGCGGGAACCGGTGCCCGACCTCCAGTCGGTGGCGGTGTTGATCCTGACGGTGGTGGTGGCCTCGGTGGCGGGGGTGTGGCTGCTGCGGCACAAGGAAATCGAGAATTGATCGCCGATACGGGGGATTCCCTCACGAGTTCCTTTTTTGCGCGCCCGGTGCTGACCGTGGCGCGCGATCTGTTGGGGACCGTACTGGTGACCGCGAGCGGAGCCCGGGTCCGCATCGTGGAAACCGAGGCCTATGGCGGGACCGATGATCCGGCCAGCCACGCGGGCCGCGGTCCGACACGCCGCAGCGAGGTGATGTTCGGACCTCCGGGATTCGCCTACGTCTACCTGGTCTACGGCGTGCACCACTGCCTGAACCTGGTCACCGGTCCGGCGGGGGACCCGTCAGCCGTACTGATCCGGGCGGCCGAACCCCTCGCCGGCGTGGCGCCGCGGCCGGATACGCCTGCGCACCGGCTCTGCGCCGGACCGGGTCTGCTTTGCCGCAGTCTGGGCATCGACCTGAATCTCAATGGGGCGCCGGTGGCCGCGGATCTGCCGGGCGCCGGGGCGTTGCGTCTGCTGGCGGGTGGGGAGCCCGGGCCGGTGGTCGCTTCCGGACGGATCGGTATTCGCCGGGCAACGCGGCGCCAGTGGCGTTTCACCATGGCGGGAAATCCGGGCCTTTCACGTTGAGTTTTTGCGCTGTGGCATTGCCCATTGATTATTCCCCTGCAACCCGGAATGCCTGCTCCCCGTAACCCTCCCCGCCGGCATTGACACTCGAGGTTGTACAGTGCTAGTTTGATCGTTCATTTCCCGGTTATCACGATCCGCAACTGCCGACGGGGCGCCGAGGCGTCCCCATTGCGGACATTGCGCAGGGTCCCGCCGGTTGGGACCTAAACCTCTGGAGGCTTCCCATGTGTGTGCGTTCCCGTTTCCTGTCCCTGCTTACCCTCGCCGTGCTGTTGGTGGCGACGGGCGCCGGGGCCCAGACCTATCTGGATCTGGAAGGCCAGATCCAGGAGTTCACGCTGGACAACGGCGTGCACTTCGTCGTCCTGGAACGGCACGACGTGCCGGTATTCTCGTTTCGCACCTTCGTGAACGTGGGCAGCGCCAACGAGGTCCGCGGTATCACGGGCCTGTCCCACATCCTGGAGCACATGGCCTTCAAGGGCACCAGCGAGATCGGCACCAAGAACCACAAGAAGGAAATCAAGCTGATGGCGGCCGAGGATGTGGCCTTCGACCAGCTGAAGGCGGCTCGTCGGGCCAGTGTGCCGGTAGTGGCGAAATACGATCGCCTGCTGGAGTCCATCAGCGAGGAGTCCCTCGACTCATATCTCGAGATGGAGAGCCTGCTGCGGGACCAGCCCGCCGAGGCCCAACTCGACGTGCCTGGCGATGACCCCTACGACATGCAGCCCGGACAGAACGCCGACGTGACCATCCGCCACGGCATGGGCACCGAGAACGAGGCGGTAAAGGACTTCCAGGCGAACCGCGAGCAGGCCATCGCCCTGGCCTATTTCCTGGCCGAGGTCCGACAGGTCCGCGAGAACCTGATCGCCGCCGAAGAGGGATTCGAGGCGGCCAAGGACGCCGCGCGTGAACTGGTGGTGACCAACGAGTTCGGCAAGATCATCGAGAACAACGGTGGCAATGGCCTGAACGCCTACACCAGCAGCGACGTCACGGTGTACCACTACAACTTCCCGAGCAACCGGCTGGAGTTGTGGGCCTACCTCGAAGGATCCCGCATGGCCGACCCGGTGCTGCGTGAGTTCTACACCGAGAAGGACGGTCCGGTCACCGAGGAACGCCGCATGCGCACGGACAACAATCCCATCGGGCGTATGATCGAGCAGTTCCAGAACCTCATGTTCATCGCCAACGGTTACCACCACTCGACAATCGGTTACATGTCGGATATCAACACCATCAGTCGCGCCGACTGCCGGGCCTACTACAATGAGCATTACGTTGGTTCGAACATGGTCGTGACACTGGTCGGTGACGTCTACCTGGACGACGTGAAGAAGTTCGCCAAGAAGTATTTCTCGGATATCCCCAAGGGGGACCCCGAAATCATCGAGACCACCGAGCCCAAGCAACTGGGTGAGAAGCGCTTCGTCATGAAGGATCCCAGCCAGCCGCTGTTCGTCGCCGGTTATCATATCGGCAACGTGCGCACGCCGGACTGGCCGGTCTACGAAGTCATCGCCGACGTGTTGGGCCAGGGCCGCACCAGCCGCCTCTACAAGAAGCTGGTCAAGGAGGACGGCATCGCCGTACAGGCCATGACCTTCCCCGGTTTCCCGGGCCAGAAGTACGACACGGGCATGCTGGTCTTCGCGCTGCCGGTCAAGGGCAAGACGGGCTATGACATGGAAGAAGCGATCTTTGCCGAGATCGACGACATCGTCGCCAACGGCATCACCGAAGATGAACTCGCAGCTGTCAAGCAGCGCACCCGGGCCAATTTTATCCGTGGATTGGGCGGCAACGGCGGTATGGCCAGCCAACTGGCCTGGTACCAGACATACACCGGCGACTGGCGCAACCTCTTCCGCGAAGTCGATACCATCAACGCCGTGACCCAGGCCGACGTCAAGCGCGTCGCCGCCGAGGTTTTCACACAGACGAACCGCACGGTCGCGATCATCGAGACCGAGGAAGACGATTCCTAGCAGCCACCGGTGCTCCGCCCGTGATGCGGAGCTGAAAGGTACCGATAATGAAGACCATGAAGCGTACCGGACGCGTCCTGCTGGTGGCAGCCCTGCTGCTGACCGTGGCGGCGTCCGCCGCACTCGCCAAGAAGCCCTGGGAAAAGATCAAGATCCCCGAGCTGAACGAGATCACCATGCCCGAGTACCAGCGCGTTGAGCTGGACAACGGCATGATCGTCTACTTGGCCGAGGATCACGAGTTTCCGTTGATCCAGCTCAGTGCCACCATCGACGTGGGCTCGATCTACGAGTCAGAGGACAAGCTGGGCCTGGCTTCCATGACCGGCAGTGTGATGCGTACCGGTGGTACTACCGATCGCAATGGTGATGCCATCGACGAACTGGTGGAGGCCCGCGGTCTGGCCGTGGAGACCTGGATCGGCCAGACCAGTGGCGGCGCCTACGTCTCGGCCATGTCCGAGGACCTGGACCTGGGTCTTGAACTGTTGGCGGAGATCCTGCGTAAGCCGGCCTTCCCCGCGGACAAGATCAAGCTGGCCATGGAGGAGCAGAAGGCCCAGATCAGCCGGCGCAACGACGATCCCATGTCCATCGCCCGACGTGAGGCCATGAAGGCTGTCTACGGCGACGACCATCCCCTGGCCCGGCATCCGGAGTACGATACCATCGCCTCCTGTACCCAGGCTGACATGCTGGCTTTTCACGCGGACTGGTTCCATCCCGACCGCATGTACCTGGTGGTGATCGGTGATTTCGCCAGTGCCGACATGGTGAGCCGCATCGAGACCTCGTTTGCCGGCTGGGAGCGGGCGACCAACGAGTTGCCGGCGGATCCCGAGATCTACGATCTGCCCCGCACGGTGAACGTGGTGGACAAGGATGATCTGACGCAGTCGACCATCATCATGGGCCACAAGGGCATCCGGGCGGATGATCCCAATTACGCCGGCGTCATGGTGGGCAACCGCATCCTGGGCGGCGGCTTTGCCACGCGCCTGTTCAACGAGGTGCGCAGCCGCCAGGGCCTGGCCTATTCGGTGGGTTCGAGTCCCGGCACGGGCTTCCGCTACCCCGGCTTGTTCATGGCCTTCACCATGACCAAGAGCGAGACCAGCGAGAAGGCCACCGATGCGGTGCTGGCCGAGATTCAGAAGATGGTAGCCGAGGAAGTGACCGAGGACGAGCTGGCCCAGGCCAAGGACGGCATCCTCAATTCGGAAGTCTTCAGCTTCGACACCAAGCGCGAGATCCTTGACCGCATGGTGATGTACGAGCGCTATGGCTACCCGGAGGACTTCCTGCAGCAGTACCAGGAGCAGGTCAGGAACATGACCGCGGCCCAGGTGCTGACCGCCACCCAGGCCGTGTGGAAGCCGGACCAGATGACCATCCTGGCCGTGGGCAACTACAACGACTGGGACGGCGACTTCAGCAAGTACGGTACGGTGAACATGGTGGATATCACCATCCCCGAGCCGGCGCTGGATATCCCCGACGCCACACCGGCCAGCCTCGAAGCGGGCATGGCCGCCATGGTGTCCGCGCGGGACGTCGCCGGCGGCAGCGAGCTCACCGGCATGAAGAGCTACTACGAGAAGAGCGTGATGGAAGCCAGTATCCAGGGCATGGATCTGACCTTCACCACGGAGAAGAGCGTAGTCTTCCCGGACCATTCGTACACCCAGGTCAAGACCCCCTTCGGGAACCAGACCATGGTGCTGGCCGGGGACACTGCCTGGGCCGAGGGCCCCATGGGTACCCGCGACCTGGAGGGCGACGACCTGCAGCAGGCCAAGGACGATCTGCACACGGACATGGTGGGGATCTTCCGTTCCCTGGACGATCTGCAGTGCCAGGCCCTGGAGCCCCGCGAGGTCGAGGGTATCAACTGCCTGCCCGTATACGTGACGGGTGTCGGTGACAGCTACCAGATCATCTTCCTGGATCCCACCAACCAGCAGGTAGTGATGGTTCAGCAGCCGGGCGTCTCGCCCATGACCCAGGCGCCGGTGATCCAGAAGGTCATCGTCGACGAATACGGAGAACTGGGCGGGATGAAGATGCCGGTGAAGATGCAGCTGACCTACGATGACGAGCTCTTCGGGACCATCGCAGTGGAGGCTTTCGAGCCCAATGCCGCCGTGGATACCAAGCTCTTCGAGAAGCAGTAGCGCTGCAATACTGCCACCAGAAAAATGGGCGTCCCTTGGGGGGCGCCCGTTTTCTTGCAGCGGAGTGGTCCGGTCGCGGGCGGGTTATTGACCCACCACCCACCGGAGTGTACCCTCCCAAAAGGATAGCTGCTTCACGGTCTACCCAGGTTGAGGATGAAGTGCGCGAGCTTCGACAAGCCTGGGAGTTGTCGCCTATGAAGCAGCTATGTTCATATTATGACATGTTGTGCGATGGTTTGTCCAGAAATTTCATGTATGGTCAGGCTTGTATTCAAAAACGCAGAATTGTGTTACGCGAGAAATCCGCCGTCGCGCCGGCCAGCAAGGGGTTGTCAGGTGTCTGTGAATAGCGGGAGACCGGCGCGGGTAGTGGGGACGGTGACCCGACGATGAAACCTGTCCCCGGAAGCCCCGTATCAGAAGGCGTTCCGACTGCCGGGAACAAGCCCGGCCCGCCGCTCCGCCAGAGGAGGACCCCCGATGTTCCTGATCGAAGCCGTCATCGGCCTGTCGATCCTCATGATCGCCCTGAGTGTCGGTCTGCTGTTGCTGAAGTTCGTCTTTGCGGTGGCCCTGATTCCCCTCAAGATCGCCTTCTTCCTGACCAAGGGCCTGCTGGGACTGTTGATCCTGCTGCCGGTGCTGCTGATTCTCGGCACTTTGGTGGTGGCCATCCTGCCGGTGGGTCTGCTGGTACTCTCTTTGCCGGTGCTGATTCTCGGCGGTGTGGTCTGCGGTCTGGTGGGATTCTAGGCCTGGTCGTTACCGCTATCCTGATTGCCCTCGGCGCCCTGCCGGCGTCGGGGGTTTTTGCGTCCACCGGTGTGGGCGAACCCGACGCCAGGGACGTTCCCTGGTCCACCATCGAGCGCCTGGCCCTGGAGGGCGGTCTTTTTCCGCCGCGTTACCAGCCCCAGAGCGAGGACGAACTGGCCGACCTGCTGCGGCGGGCCGTTGACCGGCTGCCGGATGATGCGGGCGCCGACCGGGAGTTGCTGCAATTCTGGTTGGAACGCTACACCCATGGTGGCGGGGTTCAGGTCTGGAGTGGGTGTTCGTGCAAGGAACACCCGCCCACCCTGCGCTTGCGTAGCCGGGTGTCCGTGGGCTGGCAGGAATATGGCGACCCGCTGCCCGGAGAAGCGGGGTTGTCCTGGGGACCGGGCACCAGCGCGGCGCTCGACCTGGGCGCCGACCTGGAAGCCGGTCACTGGTGGCTGGGCGCCACGGGACGCGTGGCGGGCCGGGTGTTGTCCGGCGGTACGACCCCCGCACCCGACGACCTGTTGGCCTGGCCCGACTGGCATGTTGCCACCGGTAGGGCGGATGTCCGGCGGGCCCGCCTCGACGGGGGCGGCTGGAGCGTGGACATGCCCCGGGCGGCTGCGGGGGTGCGTCTGGGTAACTGGGCCCTGACCGCCGGTTGGGCGCCCCGCCGGGTGGGCCCCGGACTCTCGGGTGGGCTGACCCTGGACAGGGGCGGGTCCACCTTCCCGGCCGTGACCGCCCGCCGCACGCGTCCCTTCCGCTGGACCGGTTTCATGAAATGGCTGGCACCGGACGACCTGCTCATGCGCGTGGGTTACCTGTCATCCCAGGACATTCGCTACCACAACGAATCCGGCCTGACCATCAAGCACGACCACCCCTGGTTCTTCGAGTGGCTCATAGGCTGGGAACCCGTATCCTGGTTGCGGGTGGCGGCGACCCACACCGCCATGGCCGCCGCCGAGGAGGGCACGCTCTGGCCCGATCTCATGGCCATCAATTT
>Ga0164315_10002624_pt1 | contig 13791 bp, 12 predicted proteins | sample GuaBasSedimGuay6_FD_113737 | JGI IMG/M metagenome (GOLD analysis project Ga0164315, IMG submission 113737) | Subseafloor sediment microbial communities from Guaymas Basin, Gulf of California, Mexico - Guay6, Core 4569-2, 0-3 cm | ecosystem: Environmental > Aquatic > Marine > Hydrothermal vents... | reverse complement strand
AGGTTATTAAAAACCGTACTAACAAAAAAAGGCGGATGTGAATCCAAGGTGTGAGAAGGGAAAAGACTTTCCTTCGCCAGCATGACCTGGATCAGGTTCCAGGGGTCGAAACTAAAAACAGTTTCCTCTCAGCCGATAATCACCGGCTCCCCCAGTCCACCAATGCTTGCTGCATAGGTAAGGCAATAGGTATCACGTTTCCAAAGGGTTTGTCAAACAGTAGGAATTGACTATTGACAATACAATCTGGATTCATATATGGGTCATGTTGAGTGCCGGGCCAAAAAGTTTTTTATGGTTAAAATCAAAATAGCTTTTTAAGTTCTTCTTTTAAAATTTTACCCATGGTATTTCTGGGCAGCTTTTCAATAAAGACGATTTGTTTCGGACATTTCCAGTCATGGAGGTGCTCTTTGCAAATGGTTTTGACTGCACTGGATACATCTTTTGAACCAGGCGTTTTGACCACAGCCACCACAATTTTTTCTCCCCATTTTTCATCGAAAATACCGACAACTGATGCTTCAATAACCTCATCAAGCGTGTTGATTACGGCCTCAATCTCATTGGGAGAAACATTTTCCCCTCCTGTGATGATAATGTTCTTTAATCGATCCGTAAGATAATAATATCCGTCCTTATCCATTTTGCCCAGGTCGCCGGTTTTAAACCAGCCCTGTTCAAAGACTTTGGCTGTTTCTTCGGGTTTTTCCCAGTAACCGGGCGTAATGGAGTCTGATTTAAGCCAAAACTCACCGGTCTGGCCGGGTTCTACATTAAAAGCGGTATCAGGATCAACAATTCTTACCTCAAGGCCGGGAAGTGTAATCCCAATGGAACCAGGTTTTTTTTCACCGTGCAGGGGATTGGAAAAATTCATGCCGGTTTCCGACATGCCTTCCCGCTCCACAGGCTCTTTGCCAAATGTTTGTTTGATTCTTTGAAACTCTTTAGGCGGCAGAGGCGCTGATCCAGATGTCCACAGTCTCATGTGATCAAAATAAAGTGTCTGATCCTGAAATGTGTCAATGAGTTTTGAATACATTGCCGGAACTCCCATAAATACTGAACAGACCAGATCTCCTTTGTTATTTTTTAAAATATCAATCACGATTTTTGGGGCAAACATATCAAGCACCACCACATGAGCCCCTGATATCAAAGCAGTGTGGAGGGCAAAGCATAATCCGTGAACATGAAAAAGGGGCAGGGTATGGCATAAGGTATCCGAATCTGAAATTTCCCATATCTCAATAATATTTTTTGCATCATTAACCAGATTTCTCTGGGTTAGGACAGCCCCTTTAGGGTCACCAGTTGTGCCGGATGTATAGATGATAAGTCCCGGATCGTCAGGAGCCAGGGTTGCTTTCTCTACAACATCGGAACAGGGCTTTAAAAAGGCCATCTCCTGGAAAGGGATTTTTGTATCAATTTCCATACAGGTCAAGCTGGAATCAATCTGTTTAATCATCCCGGCCTGATCCGGGTTTATGATCGTGAGAGATGGTGCTGCATCATTTAACAGATATGTTAATTCGGATTTTTTAAACCCTGGATTCAGGGGGACACACACCGCACCTATTTTTTGAAGGGCAATGTAGGCAACAATAAAAATCATGGATTTATCTATGAGAAGCACAACATTGTCTGATTTTTTTATGCCTTGTTTTAAAAACAGGTTGGCCATTTTGTTTGAATTTAAATCCAGGTCCTGGAAAGACATTCGGGTCTCTAATTTATCACCTCTTAAAAAAGATAGAGCTGTTTTTTGTTTATACTTCATAAAACAACTCTCTAACAGTTCTGCAATGGACACCATTTTAATTTATCCTTTCTTGAAAAGGTCAGTATTGTTTTCTGCTATATCCCAGAACAGTCCTGTCATAAGTATAAGGCCTTGCTTTGCAATCTTTCCTAAAAAATGTTCATTGGGTGCATGCTGGTTGCAGCCGCCGTATGAGTGGGGTACCCAGATGGTGGGCATATCGATGACTTCACTGAAAGCATCATTGGGCAATGTACCCCCAAGATTTGGAAGAAATGCAACTTTTTTATCCAATTTGCCCAGAGTGGTTTCAAAAGAAGATGTGACAAATTTAACCCAGGGGTTATCCGGGGCCATGCGGGTGGCAAGCCCGTAGTTGTTTGGAACCGGCTCAATTTTTACCATGGAAAAATCGTGATGGTCCAGGTGTTTCCTGATTGCCGGAATAAAGGTGTCCGGATTTGAGTCGGCAATAAACCTTATATGGCATCTTGCCCATGCTTTTGGCGGAATGGCATTAACAGGTTCACCCGGATCACCGCACTCAAAGGCCAGCACATCCAAAGTGTTCCAACCATATACTTTTTGGGCGGAACTCAATCCCGGCTCGCCCCAGGTTGGGTCAATAGCCGGACCTTCATTTCCCTGTACGGTAAGTTTATCAATGGCCTTTTTAATACCCAAAGGAATAGTTTCAGGCCGCAGGGCATTAATTAAAATTTTCCCCTTGGCATCCACCATGGAGGCAATGGCATGGGAAAGGATGATCCCGGGGTTGGCAAGAAGGCCTCCCCAGTTACCTGAATGGTGGCCGCCTTCCCGCAAATTTATCGTCAAATCAAAATTGTAGACCGCCCTGGAGCCGCCGAAAATGGTGGGAGTTTCAGGATCTATCCTGGGACCATCCGAAGCAATGAGTACATCTGCCTTTAAAGCGTCTTTTTTTCTTTCACAGATGGCATGCAATCCTGGAGAACCTGATTCTTCCCCCATCTCAATGAGCAGTTTAACGTTAAATCCCAGTTTTTTTCTTTCTTTTATCACGCATTCAAGGGCCGTAAGATTGATGGTATGCTGTCCTTTATTATCGGCAGCCCCCCTGCCGTACCATCGGTCCCCGTCTTTTGTCAGTTTAAAAGGTGAAAGCCCCTCTTTCCATCTACCCTCCATACTCGGTACTGTATCACCATGTCCGTAAATTAAAATGGTCGGAAGGGTTTTATCTTCGATTCGGCCGGCGATTAAGAAGGGAGCACAGGGTTCTTTTGGGTTTTCAATAATCCGGCAGTTAAAATCTATATTTTCCAGGGCCGGCATCATCTCTTTTTTAAGATATTCCATCATTTGGGGCTTTCTGTCATCAGTTCTGCTGCCGGTATTGATGGCCACCCGGGCGGACAGCAACTCAAAAAATGATCCATCATCGAAAAACCTTTCTGCTCTTCTTATTGCACTATTTCTATCCATTATTCTACTCCTTGGTGGTAATTAAAAATTATCCGGATAATGGCATTCGACCAGTTTGCCTGATTTAATAACAGGTTCAGGCGCGACTTTGGAACATTTTTCTTTGCGCTTGGCACATCTGGGGTGGAAGGTGCATCCTGAAGGGGGATCAATGGGGTTTGGATATTCTATTCCCAATTGAATCTGCGGGAGTCCCAGGGCCGGGTCCGGTGTCAGTACCGAAGCCAAAAGTGCCTGGGTATAGGGATGACTGGGATTATTAAACAGATCCCCGGCTGTTCCCTCTTCTACAATTCTGCCAAGATACATCACGGCCACATGGGTGGCAATATGTTCCACCACTGCCAGGTCATGGCTGATAAACAGATAGGTCAGGTTTAATTTAGATCGAAGGTCCAGAAGCATATTAAGGATCTGGGCCTGGACTGAAACATCCAGGGCAGAAGTGGGCTCATCACAGAGCACCACCTGGGGCCGCATGATCAATGCCCTTGCCACGGCAACCCGCTGGCGCTGGCCTCCAGACAGCTGGTTGGGATAATTGTGTTTAAGCCTTGGGGCCAGTCCAACGATTTCCATGATGTCATCCACCTTTTCTTCAAGGTCTTGGGTCCCTTTGGAGAGCCCTTGAGCTCTTAAGGGAAGCGAAATAATTTTAGAGATGGATTTGCGAGGATTCAAGGATGAATAAGGGTCCTGAAAAACAGGCTGGATGATTTTTGCAATCTCTTTGTGCTTCATTTTTGCAATATTTTTACCACCAATATAAAGCTCGCCGCTGGTTTTATTTTCAAGTCCTAAAATCATTTTGGCAATAGTAGTTTTACCACACCCGGATTCCCCCACAAGCCCGAGAATTGAACCTTTTGGGATTGACAGGCTGACCCCGTTAACCGCTTTTAGATTCTTTTTGCCGTGAAATACTCCTGCACTGACCTGGTACTCTTTTTTAATATTTTCGGTTTTTAATGCAAATTCAACCATCAGAGCATCTCCCGGGTGTTTAAAGCGGTGTCGGTTATATTCATATCTCTTATGCATCGAAATGCTCGTTGATCTGATACTGTTGTCAGTTCCAGGCCTTTGGCTGCACATTCTGCTTGGGCAAGACTGCATCTGCTGCGAAAAGAACACCCCCATAACTCGCCAATGGGTGTGGGCACAATACCGGGTATGGAGCCCAGCTTTTCCCCGGGTTTTGTCTTGCCCGGAACCGGGATACATTCCATGAGCCCCTTGGTATAGGGGTGGAGAGGATTATCGAAGATCTGTTTAATATTCCCTGTTTCCACCACCTGTCCGCAATACATAATGGCAACATCGTCTGCAACCCTTGAGACAACTCCAAGATCATGGGTGATGAGGATCATGCCCATGTTGAATTCGGTTTGTATGGAAGCAAGAAGCCCCATGATCTGGGCCTGGATGGTCACATCCAGAGCCGTTGTGGGTTCATCGGCAATGATCAAAGAAGGTCCGCACATAAGACCCATGGCAATCATGATCCTCTGCCTAAGCCCGCCTGAAAGCTGGTGGGGATATTGCTTGAGCCGGGAGGCAGATCCAGTGATACCCACCTTTTCAAGTAAGAATACCGCACGGTCTTTTGCTTCTTTTGATGATACTTTTTTATGTTCTGTTAAAGCTTCGATGAGTTGATTGCCAATGGTATAGCAGGGGTCCAGCGATGTCATGGGTTCCTGGAAAATCATGGAAATCCTGGCCCCCCTGATGGCGGCCATTTTTTTTTCATTCATTTTTAAAAGGTTATGGCCTTCAAACTCAATTTTTTCTGCGTAACAACTGCCGGAAGGAGGGAGAAGTCCCATGATAGCCATGGCAGTCATGGATTTACCGCACCCGGATTCTCCCACAAGGCTTAAGGTTTTTCCCTTTTGTACACTAAAGCTGACATCCCTGACAGCATGAAGCGTTCCCGCCGGAAGATCCAGATCCACATTTAAATGTTTAACCTCAAGCAGAGCACTCATGATCTTCCCTCCGGGGATGTCACATCCCTTAGCCCGTCTCCGAAAAGGTTCATGCCCAGCACAAGAAAGAAGAGCGCCACACCCGGTATGGTGACAAGGTATGGATCAAAGAGCATTAAATCTTTTCCTTCGGATATCATGAGTCCCCAGGATGGTGTGGGAGGCTGAACTCCCATTCCCAGGAAAGAAAGAGCAGCTTCAAGAAGAATGGCTCTGCCGATTTCAAGAGTGGCCACAATGACAATGGAATTAAACAGGTTCGGCATGATCTCACGAATCATGAGCCACGGAATGGAGCAGCCGGCAGCCCTTGCTGCCTGAACATAATCCATGCTTCGTATCTGCTGGGTTGTGGCCCTTAAAATAACGGCAAACCGGTCCCAGATCAGGCAGCCTAGTACCATAATCACCACATGCATGGAGCCCCCGATGAGCGCTACCACGGCAATGGCCACCAGAACTGCGGGCAGGGCAAGACGGACCGTGATGATAAAACTGACAATATAATCAGCCTTGCCGCCGAAATAGCCGGCAGTCAGTCCCAGTGAGATGCCGATGACGGCAGCAATAGACATGCATGAAAATCCAATTAAAATGGATACGCGGGACCCGTAAACCAGCCTGGAAAGGTAATCTCTGCCCATGCTATCGGTTCCTAACGGGTGGTCCCATGATCCTGCTTCACTCCATACCGGAGGAACCATTCGATTGGAAAGATTCTGATGATAAGGGTCATGGCTTGAGAGATAGGGGGCAAAAATTGCCACCATAAAAACCATGAGAACCATAACCCCGCCAATGATAAATCCTTTATGGGTCATCACACGCCGACGCATAATCTGGCCGGGTGTCGGAAAGACGACATCCATGCCCAACCCGGAATTAAATTGTTGTTGTTGTGTGGGTGTCATAAATCAAGAACTCCTGATTCTAGGGTCAAGGAAGGCATTGAAAATATCCGCCATAAAGGTCAGAAAAATATAGGTGGTGGAAAGAAACAGAACAATTGCCTGGACAACGGGCAGATCTGATCTTGAGATGGAAACCCAGGCCAGGTTGCCCAGACCGTTCAGGGCAAATATGGATTCAATGACAATGGATCCCCCCAGCATAAAACCCAGCTGGACCGCAGCAACTGCAACAACGGGAATGATGGCATTTCTAAGGGTATGTTTAAACAATATCTTGGGCCATCGCAACCCCTTTGCCCTTGCTGTCCTGATGTGGTCCGACGCCAGCACCTCAAGCATTCCCGACCGAACCAGGCGCATGATGGCAGGAGTGGCATAATATCCCAGGGCAATGGTCGGCATGACAAAATGCTGCCAGGTATCACTTCCGGATATGGGAAGCCATCTTAAATGCACCCCGAAAAAGATGATGAGAATCAAGCCAAACCAGAAGGAGGGCATGGCCTGGCCCATGACGGAAATCGACAAAGCAATTCTGTCAATCCACGTATTGGGCCTGATCGCGGCCAGCATGCCTAAAGGTATGGACAAGATCATGGCAAAGGACAGGGCACAGACCCCCAAGGTCATTGTCACTCCCATGCGTTCCTTGATCATCTGTGCCACGGGTTGATTCAGGTAAGGGGAGTTTCCTAAATCTCCATGGAGTGCCCTGCCTGCCCATTCAAAGTACTGAATGATCAAGGGACGGTCAAATCCGTATTGAATTCTCACAAACTCAATCTCTTCATTACTTGCACCTTCTCCTGCCAGGGAAATGGCAGGGTCGCCCGAGACCCTTAATAGCATGAAGCTGATCAGCGATACCGTTACCATGACAATCATAGCGAGTCCCAGGCGTTTTAATGTATAGATTAACATAGTATTATCTTCATTATTTCCATTTTGCCTGGAAAAATCTGGGCACTGCATCGGGATAGGGTGTGAAATGCAGATCTTTTGAATAACAATTGTTGGATACATAGGTGAACATGGGGCACCAGTATGCCTGATCGGCAATCCGTTTCAACGCATCAGAGTATAGTTTTTTGCGTTTAGCCGTATCAATGGAGCTATCTGCTTCAATGAGCAGGTCTTTTACAATAGGATCACGGGAAAGGTCATCAGCTTCAAACTCAAAGAAATGACTGACAATGGCGGATACATCATTAATGGAATAGGAACCCCAGGTGAGAAACTGCATCTGGGCCTTTCCGGAACGTGATTTTTCCCTGAGTGCGGCATATTTCAAGATCATCAATTTCGCTTTGATACCCACAGCAGCAAGATCACCGATCATGGCTTCGGCAAAGGGTCTGTTCCTGTATCCGTAAAGGGTGGTTTCAAACCCGTTGGGATAGCCTGCTTCGGACAATAATTTTTTGGCTTTTGCAGGATCATATTTATATTGTTTTACATCCTGTTCGCATCCGAACTGGGACGGGAAACAGGCGGAATAAACCGCACGGGATTGTCCGCCTAAAAGGTTTTTGGCAATGGAGTCCCTGTTAATGGCATGATTAACGGCCTGTCTGACTTTAAGGTTTGCAAAGGGGTTGTCCATGCCATGTTCTTTACCGGAACGGTTTGCCGAATCAAACTGTAGGTACCCGATCCGCATGGTTTCTGCGGGGGTAACGGTGAGGCTCGGAACCTTGGCAAGCTTGGCAGCCTGGTCCGGGGGAACCAGATAGATCCAGTCAAGGGAGCCTGTCATGAGTTCTGCCATCTGGGTATTGATTTCAGGAAGCGTTCTCCACACAATTTTACCAATGTTAGGCTGGCCTTTGGGGCTGTCTTTAAAATAATTTTCATTTTTCACCATCACGATTTTTTGACCCGGGATTACTTCGACAATTTTATAGGGGCCTGAACCAATGGGTTTAACACCAAAGCCTTCTGTGCCCACTTTTAAATAATAGTCTTTGGGGTAGATAGGATTTGCACCTGATAAAAACTCAAAGGCTGCGGGAAATGGTTTTTTCAGCATGATTTTTACGCTGTAGGTTCCTGTTTTTTCCACACGATCAATCCAGCTTGAGTAGCGCTGGGTTTTAACTTTGTTATCAGGGTTTGCCGCAAAGTTAAGGGTGTATGCGACATCATCCGCCGTAAGCTCCTGACCATTATGAAACTTAATCCCTTGTCGGAGACTAATCTCCATCTCGGTATCAGAGTTCCATTTAAAAGTTTTTGCAATCAACCCCTTGTATTCATAGGTGACAGGATCACGATACAAAAGATTGTCATATGCATGCCTGGCAATAACAATTCCTTCACGGGCCGTATTAAAATACCGGTCCAGAGTTTCAAGTTCTTTGCTGAATGCGATATTCAAGGTGTCATCTTTTTTGCCGGCAAAGGCAGACGGTAAAAAACATGAGCAGCACATGAGAACCATCAGCGAGATGGACAATAAATTGATACTTTTTTTCTTCATTTTACTTACCCTCCTGATAAAAATATTATGTTACGATTATTCTTTAAGCAAACACATTAAATAAACATGTTTACTCACCTGAATCTTTTGTTTTTATATCAATTTTTTCTTTGAAAAAATTTTCAACCGCCTTGAATAATATGTCTGCTCCAATTTCCAGAACATCTTCATGAATATCAAAATTTGGAGAATGCAAAGGGTGGGTGATGCCGTATTTTTTGCTTGCACACCCGAACCGCATCATGGCTCCGGGACATTTTTGAACAAAATAATAAAAATCTTCGCTGCCCATGATAAAGGGCAGGACGTTTACATTTTTTTTCCCCAGAACGTCCACGGATGCCGTATAAAGGGATTGGCAAACTTTTTTATCATTAACCCCTAAAGGACCTCCCGGTTTAAAGATAAGTTCACACTTTGCCTTGAAAATATTTTCAATCCCGTGTGCCAGATTTTTCATGGCGTTAAAGATCTCGTTTCTGACAGCCTCATCATGGGTGCGGATAGTGCCTTTTAAAACAGCGTGTTCCGGAATTACATTCTTTGCTTCTCCGGCATGGAAAGTACCCACACTGATAACAGCTGACCGGGCCGGACTGATGTGCCGAGGGATAATGGATTCCAGGTTTGTTACAAATAAACCGCCTGCTGTAATGGGATTAATTCCTTTATGAGGGTGGGCACCATGGGTTCCCTTACCTTTTATCACAAGTTCAAATGAATCAGAGGATGCATGGCCGATGTGGGTGAATACGCCTGCCGTTCCCACGGGTAAATTGGGGTCCATATGACCTGCAACGATTTGATCCACGCGGGGATTTTCAAGAACACCTTTTTCAATCATGGCTTTAGCACCACCTAATTTTTCTTCTGCAGGCTGAAAAATAAATTTAATGGCTCCCTCTATTTTGCTTAGCAAATCAGAGTCTTTAATTTTTTTTGCAACACCCAGAACAATAGCAGTATTGGCATCATGACCGCAGGAATGCATGACTCCAGCGTTGGTTGATTTATAGCTTTTATTACCCTGTTCCTGCATTGGCAGCGCATCAATGTCTGCTCTCAGTGCAATGGTCTTGTTCTCCCCGGAGTCTTTTTTCGTGCCCTGAAGAAGGCCGACTACACCGGTTAGGTCATCAAATGTTTGGATCTGAACATTCAGGGTTTTAAGCACTTTACAGATTTGCCGGGTAGTCCTTTTTTCAAGGCTGGACAGTTCAGGGTGTTTATGAAAATCATTCCTGAGAGCTATGATCCAATTTCTAAATTCATTTTGACAGGGTGACATGGCACTCCATTTTCAGCTTTGAAAAACCATTGCTGTTGTGTACTTTTTTATTTGTTTTGAAGTTCATAGCTTCCTGGCCTACCTCATTAATTGGGCGGCGGATCAACCGCTGCAATTTCAGATTTAATTATCTGGGCAATTTTCCGGCATTTTTCCTTTGTCATTCGACTGGTAATACCTGCCATGCTGATGGCTGCGACAACCTGTCCCCTTTTATTAAAAATGGGAGCGCCTATACCGATGGAATCCAGACTGACAATATGGATACTGTTTGAGTATTTCAGTTTTCGGGTACGTTTGATCCATGATCTAACCTTTTCAACCTTAATACCATAATATTTCAAATATCCGGGGGCATTGGCTGCAAGAATATCTTCCCTCTGTTTTTCAGGCAGAAAAGAGAGTAATGCCTGGCCCGCCGCCCCAATGCCGAGAAGCCGCCGCTCACCAATATCAAATCCCAGTACCTGAACACGGGATTTGCCCACAGTCCGGTCGATGCACAGCCCGTCATAACCGGAACGAATAACCAGGTGGATGACATTATCGGTCTGCCTACAGATTCGTTCCAATGTGGTATGGAAGCGGTCTCGAATAGAAAATTGCTGGGTGGCAGTCCCCAGAGAGTACAATTCAGTCCCCAGATGATATAATTTTTCTGCAGCATCAAAGAATAAAAATTCCTCTTCGAGTAAAACTGCGAGAATACGATGGACTGTGGGGGGAGGAAGACACACATCCTTTGCAATTTTAGACAGTCTTGCACCTGTTTCATTGTATTTGGAGACAGAGCGTAGAATGGCAATGGTCCGACGGATGCTTTGGGCCCCTCCCTGACGCTTGGAATTTTCTTTTACCGCTTGTTTGATTCGATCATTTGCCATAATTCTTCCGATAGTCTGTTTCCCCCATTCTTTTATAAAATATGGGCACCCTATACAATTTTCCATATTGTGGAATAAAGTATTCCACAATTTAGAATAACTTTATTGAGATATTTTTCCCCTGTCAAGGACTATTTTTAAAAAAGTTTTAGCAGATTCACAATAATTTTTTTGTATTATTTTTCCATTAAAGTCTCTCCTTGCCGAATAAGATGCTGTCTCATTTTTAGTTCAACTTCATTTGGATCTTTTTTTTGAAATGCCTTCAGGATCATTCGGTGCTCATCCATGGAGGCTTCAAATCTGTTGGGCTGCAATAATTGCTTTTTTCGATATAAAAAAATTTTTTGCCTTAATTCATTGACTACCTGATCCAGCACATCGTTTTTAGCAAGTTTCTGAATAAGGCCATGGAAGCTCCAGTTTGTTTTTAGATATTTTTCAGGTTCATTATTTTTATAATACTTCTCAAGATCGGCATGGAGGGATTCAATTTTTTTTAAATTTTTTTGATTCATTTTTTGAGTGGCAAGTCGGGCACACATGCCTTCCAACCCGCTCATAACTTCGAACATTTGCTGAATTTCTTTTTTGTTTGGTAGGGTAACATGGGCGCCCTTAAAAGGAGTTATGGTCACAAATCCTTCTTTTTCCAGGTAACGGAAAGCTTCCCTTATAGCATTTCTGCCAATCTCCAAGCTGCTGGCAATTTCCATTTCTACCAGTCGATCCCCGGGCTTTAGCCTCCCGGATCTGATGGCTTCTCTGATCTGCTCTATCACCCGCTCAACAAGAGTGAATCTTTTTTCTGCCTTAAAAATTGCTTTCATAAAAGTCCATATATTATGTATTGTACATTGTGGACAATGTACAATGTGTCATTTCTATTGTCAAGATTTTTTGTAGTCCTTTGAAACGGTTCAGTTGTGGCTTTTTAATTGAGTCAAAGGCGTCTTTAAATATTCGATAAAGTCTGCGTAGCAGGCCGGGTTAAAATGGAGTGATAATTCATTCATGAACCCGTGCAGGCCATCTGTTCTTGTGCAGGTGACGCGATTTTTTTTATGCAGGCGGCTGATGAGGATATCTACATTAAAATGGGGCTCTTGTTCCGGGAAAATGAGCTCGACGTCAAATACGGGAAAAACACCGGTCTGGTGCCGGATCTGCGAACCATAAAAGCAAAAAGCCTTTTTTACATGTTTTAATGATAATTGGGGGGATATCCCCCAGATTGCAGATGCTCCTACACTGAACCCGATCAGGACAATATTCGGGCCGGACGGGTCGATCCGGTCTGTCAGGATCGACTGGTATTTCTCAAGCCCCACCCGGGTCATGAAATAATCATAGGCATGGGCTTCGGTTTTAAATTCAAGATTAACACCATTGTAGGGATCAATGATCTGTACGTCGGAAACCATCTGTGACAGTTTTTCACAGATGGTTTCCAGGGCAGGGGTCCTGCCGAATATATCTGCAACCAGAAAGAGGTCCATTATCGTCTATAATATCAGTGATTCCGATGCTAAAGATGCCACAGTATCAACCTTTATTCCCAGTTTATAATGATTGGAAAGCTCTCCAAGCTGTCTGTGGCAGGAGAGACAGGCAGTAGCCAGATGGGGCAGGCCGGTTGCAACCATTTGATCTGCCTTGGGTTTTCCTGTAATCATTCTTTTATTTTTGCTGGTGCTGTCCTGTAGAATACCGCCGCCGCCGCCGCAGCAGATGCCATCTTCTCTGTTGGGTATCAGCTCTACCAGTCCTTCGCAGACCATGGAAAGCAATTCTCTCGGCGCATCATACCCCCCTGATTTTCTGGCAATATTACAAGGGTCGTGGTAAGCAATTTTGTAAGGGTGCACACCTGGATCAAATTTTAAGATCCCTTTTTTAGCATATCGAACAATGAGCTCGGGCATGCTGACCACTTCAAACTTTGGTTTTCTTCCAATGATATCTTCCAAAAGGAATTTCAAGACATGGTATCCATGACCGCATTCTGAAAGCACAAGGGTTTCAACGCCGAGTTCCTCGGCCGGTTCAACCACCATCAGGGCCATTTTTTTTACAATATCATCCTTGCCCACAAAATATCCCCAGTTGGTCACATCGGTATGATGAGCGGACAGGGTCCAGGTTTCTTTTATGGCATAAAACAGTTTTGCCATGGCGGTTAAATGAAGCAGGTTGATGCCAAGCTCCCTTGGGTTGGGAAGATAAAGAAGTTTTGTTCCTTTTATATCATGGGGGATCTCGGCATTTGGATCATCCACTTCATCCACAAATTCTTCACTGACCCATTCAACAGTTTCCACAAACTCCTCTTTGGTCAGTGCGTTGACATCTCCCAGTTCAATGCGGTTTTTAATGCCTATTTTAATGTCTTTGGGGATATTGCCATCTGCAATAGCAAGGCTTCTTGCCTTTCTGACCACTTTGTCCATGGTAATCCCCATGGGGCAACCTTGTGTGCACCGGTTGCAGATCAGGCAATCCCAGAGCATGTTGCTGTTTACAAGCTGTTCATCAAGTCCGAGAGCTGCCATGCGGATAATCTGGCGGGGTAAAGGACCACCTTCTCCATCAAACCAGGTACATCTTGAATTGCAGGCTCCGCAGGTCAGGCATTCAGCAATATTATCCCCCAGGGTAAACTGGTTCAATAGTTTAGACAGAGCCGATGTTTTATTTATTGTTGCAGTATCCATATGTATTATCCTTTATTTTCACACTTTGGAAATAATGCGGTCTAATTTTTTGGTTTCATTTGCAGCGATGGGTTCCCATACCACCTCAGTACCATCCATTCCCGGGATGCTTAATACTTGTTTCACGCTAGTATCGGCAGCACTGCTTCCTTTAAGGGATCTGCAATTTTCTTCGTGGCAACCTGCTATAATTACTTTTGATGCACCGTTTAAAAGGGCTTTAAGAATGATATCACTGCTGATTCTACAGGCACATGGAATGGGAATCAGGGTGGTGTTATCCGGCAGT
>Ga0164315_10002622_pt1 | contig 13796 bp, 13 predicted proteins | sample GuaBasSedimGuay6_FD_113737 | JGI IMG/M metagenome (GOLD analysis project Ga0164315, IMG submission 113737) | Subseafloor sediment microbial communities from Guaymas Basin, Gulf of California, Mexico - Guay6, Core 4569-2, 0-3 cm | ecosystem: Environmental > Aquatic > Marine > Hydrothermal vents... | reverse complement strand
GGTAATAAATCTTCACCAACCCGCATTAATGGAATATCTTCAAATTTCAGGGTTTTGCCAACCGGCCGGGAAGGAATGTGAATAACCAAAACACGTTTATCTCCTTCAAATAAAACTTCTGTCTGAATCCTGATTTGTTTATCACGGTAAACATCTTCAGCTAATTTTCCTTCGCGCCCTTCCCAAGCTACAGAACCGGTAATGATATGCAAACCGTTATTATTCTCTCTTACTCCAAGAATTAATTTACCTCCACCTTCATTTGCAAGGGCAACAACATAACCCAATACACTTCGCCTGCCATTATTGTAATTGTATTGGTTCAAGGCCTCTTTAAACTCAACCTTGTCTTCGCTTTCTTTTAGGTGTTTTAGCTCTTCTGTTGTCATAATTCTAAATATTTTTATCAATACAACATTTCTTATATTTCTTACCGCTTCCACAAGGACATGGGTCATTTCTGCCTACTTTTTTACTGGTTTTTATTGGCTGCCCATCATCGTTACTGTTAGTTGAAATATACTCTTTCTCTTCGTAATTATCATAATCCTTATTGTTGGCCCATGTTTGAATTTTTTCATAAATATCGAAAATGGAAATAATCTCTTTTTTATAGTCGACATCCTTATTATCAGCAAGATGGTTTTTAACTTCTTCTATGTCTCCACAAGAATTCAAATCAACAATCTCTCTTTTATACAATTCCTCAATTTCAGGCAACAGTTCCGTACCCTTAAAATCCAGTACGTCATTTACAAGAATCCCCAGTAAGTTACTGTCGATTACATTGTCTTTATTATGGCTTTTTAGAAAAAAGTGAAAAACATCACGATACCATTCTATAACTTCATCTTTCCTATGGGTTTGGTGTTGTGCAATTTGATTTGCCATTTCGGACACAGAACCCTTATTAAAGGTATATATGCCCGGCTCAAACATATACTGTTTATAAGTATCCAATTCAGAAGAGGCTGTTTTATAGAGAACCAACCACATGTATTCGGTCAAAATATCACCAATGTAAAGTTCAACGTAGTCGTTATCTTGCCTTAGTACATTAAGAATATTCTCAATGCTTTCGGTGGCTTCAATTTCAGAAAGAAGAAATAGTGTATGGATTACAAAACTATAATACTTGTCATCGAAACCTCCATCATCAGCTTTTGTTTTAAAATAATTGAACCGCACGATACTGTCTTCCAAAACCTTATTCAGGTCTTCAATCAAACTTTGCCTGGGGAGGGCTAAAATTTCGGTAATTAGTTTTTTATCAAGGAAAAAATCATTTTCGTATAATAAATTTATCTGCTTATGGGTAAATTCGGGCGGTGCGTCTATATCGGTTAATGCCGTTTTCTTTACATCAATTTCAATCCAATCTTCTTTTGCCGTTGCCATATTATGCATGGCAGCCTCCATTTGTGCTATGTTGAAATACTTCTTGGCCATTTCCAAATCTGCACTTTCAGGAGCTATTTCCTTTAAAATATCAAGTCGTATTTCGGCCTGTTCTAAGTTTTCTATGGCACTAAAATAGAGTATCGAAATTTTGAAAAACCCACTAACCTCAACAATATGAAATTTATCTCGTTCAGGATATAATTTTTTCAGTTCCATATATTCACCAAGTACTTCAGGAATTTTATCGTATTCTTCCTTCGTATAATATTCTGCCGCCAGATTAAGCTTGCCAAACAAATAATCAGGGTGCTCAGCCACTATCCAATGGTTTACTTCGTGCGATTTCTCTATTTGTCCCATATTTGAATACAATACCGACAAATAGTTTTTAAGCATGGGAACTTTTGGGTATTTTTCTATTAGGCTGATAAACTTCTTGATAGATGATTTTTTCCCTTTTAATGCAAGTTCGTATAAATCATTAAGTTGCATGTCTAAACTGTGAGGTATTGGGTTTAGTTCCCTCGAAAAATTTTCGTCGCCGGTTATTTCGTAACCAGATAATAATTCCTTTTTATCCATTGCTGTTTATATTTCTTCTGGTTAATTGTCTGAACAGGATTTATTTGATTTTAGGATTGACACGATTATTTATTTTTAAGATTTTTATTAAATACACGTTTAAAATCAAGACTTACTCCGCCAAAATTAATGAGCAAACCATCGGCAATATTATAGGCTTCGCAATAGTTTATGGCTTGTGCTTTATGCACACCTTCTAATTTCTCAATTGCCTTTATTTCAACCATTACACAACCTTCCACGAAAAAATCAACCCTTCTGGTTCCAATATGTTCATTGCGATATTGTAAATCCATTTCCATTTCCCTTTCAAATGAAATATTTTGGTAAGAAAATTCTATTGCCAATGCCCTTTGATAAATTACTTCCTGAAACCCATTACCAAGTGTGCGGTGAACCTGCATGGCACAACCAATAATTTTATGAGTTAAAGCATTTATCTTCTCATCATTCATTATCTTATCCTTTTCCATCATCGTATATTATATATATTGAAAATCCTGTATTCAAGTAATCTTTAAAAATCCTGTTCAGACAATTTTCAGACGTTTTTTACCTGTTAATAATTGCTGCATCATCCCCTTTTTCTGTTCTTTGAGGTAGTCGCGTTTTTGGGTTAATACTTTTATTTCTTCGTCTGCGGTTTGCAGTACCTTGGCGATGGCGGTTTGTTCTTCTATTGATGGAATAGTGATTTTTAAAGCGAAGAAATCAGATGGAGTAACGTTAAGCAAACCGTGGGCTCGTCCTCCTTCATGAGCAATTTTTGTAAGGCCTCTATCTAAATAATTTGCTTCAAAATATTGCTCAAAAAAATCACCATTACTATTGTGATTTTCTTTAATGCCAAAGCAGATGTAAAGAGTTGTAACAACGGCTTGTTCATAATTATTCAATCGTTTAGTCGCTCCTTTGGGATAGCCATTTGAATAACTTTTATTGTAACAGAATTCTCCATTTTTAACTAAAAAATAATTATCTAAGGTTGTACTTGCGATTTTTTTATTGAAGAAGTCAGTTTGTCTTACAAATCCTCTTTGAGCCGAAATAGTAACAACATTGGTGCAGCCCTCAGTATTTTTTCTAATAACTCTTTCAAATATATCACCCAATTTCACTTTCTTCCACTCCCCACCAAAGCGTTCACCGGAGGCTGAGCGGAGCCGAAGCCTTCCGGTCAGTAAATTTTGCATCAACCATTTTTTGTGGACTTGTTTTTGGGCAATGAGTTGGTTGCTTTTGTTGATGGCGGTGTCCCAGGCGGAAAGGAGGTTTGCGATGGCGCGTTGTTCGGGGAGGGGGGGGAGGAGGAATGGGAAAGTTGAAATATAATTCCAATCAGCTCTTGGCATTTTAGAACCTGACGAAACGTTACTAACTTGAATGAATTGATTTGATTGAACTAAACGGAAAAGGAATTCGTTAATACACTTTTTATTCTTTGTACTCAAAACCCAAACTTCACTTGAACAAACACCATCAAATTCTGCTAGCCAATATTTCTTTAAGTATGGCCTAAGTTTACCAAATAATACCTGTCCTTTTTTGAATACATTCTTAGTGCTCTTTTGTTCTGATGAATTCATCCAACCCAAAATATGACCTGTACCTTGTTCAAAATGTTCCAATTCTAAACAACGTAAATTTTCATTCTCATCAGGAACATATTTCCCTTTCGATGTTTCTGCAAATTCACCAAACTCCAAAATCTCCCAATCACTTGGAATAGTTGTATTATAAAACGGTTTTGTACTGTTAATTTTTGGATTCATATTCGTTTTTATTATACCTGACAGGTTTCAAAAACCTGTCAGGTATTGGTATTTACATTTGTATTTAATTGATATTGTTGTATTGCAAAAGGTTTTGTACTGTTATTTTCGGTGTTCATATTTTGGTTTTTATCATCGTCGTTATTACTATTGTTGTTGTTATACCTGACAGGTTTCAAAAACCTGTCAGGTATTGATATTTTTAAAAATCATCATTTATTTCCAAAAAATTATCAATTTCAATTAATTCCATTTCTTGTTGGTGCACATATTTAAAATTATCCACATCGTCAAACATTTCAATCACTTCCTTTCGTTTCAATTTAGTCGGTTCTTTTGATAAACAGCTATTATACGAACTCCATATCCAATCAGTCGCATCATTTGTAAAACCATGATGAACAGGGTTGTTGTGAATGTACACCACTACTGTTTGTAAATAATCTTCATCGTCAATCAGTTTCCTTTTAAACGGACGTTCAAACAAACTTCCATGTCGGCTATATCTTTTATTTATTGCTTTTGAATAAGCATTAAACAAATTGGAATAATATTGATGGGGAGGTTTTTTTTTTATCGGTTTTAAACCTGACAGGTTTTCGAAACCTGTCAGGTTTTGAAATGATTTAATTTTTATCAACAAATGAAAATGATTCTTCATTAAACACCATGCATAGGTATCTGTTATTGGGGTGATATGTTTATCATACAATCGAAGAAAGTATTCATAATTCGCTTCTTCGCGAAATAAATCCTCACCATTAATTCCGCAATTGTAGATGTGGTAATAGTTGTCCTCTTCCAGTGGTATAATATTTTGCATGTTTCTATATTGTTTAAAACATATTTTTTTTCTAATACCTGACAGGTTTCAAAAACCTGTCAGGTATAGGTATTAATATTCTCCATCTAATTGAAAGCTTTTAAGTAATTGTTGCAATATATCTTATTACACTTTTCATAAATATCATTGGTATTGCTCAATATCATCTTGCAATGAAAATTAGCAACAGCAGTGATAATATCATTATTGTCAGCCCTTACAATATTTCTATATTCTTCATTTCATTTTAAAATTCTAATTCTTTCAAGTATTTTTTCATTTCCTCTTGCACGGATTTCAATTCACCTTCCAGTGTATCAATCTCTTTCTGAACGGCAGTAATATCTACTTCGGCTTCTTCCTCAAAAGTATCTACATAACGGGGAATATTCAGATTGAAATCGTTTTCGTCAATTTCATCATAGGTGGCTACATAACTGAATTTGTCTTCGAGTATACCGGCTTTTAAATTTCCGTCCCTGAACTTACGATAAGTATCCACAATATGATTGATGTCTTCTTCGCGAAGAACATTTTGGTTCTTGGCAGATTTGTAGCCCTGACTGGCATCAATAAAAAGGACATTGGTGTTTTTACCCTTTCCTTTATTAAATATCAAAATAGCGGCGGGAATACCTGTGCCAAAAAATAAGTTTGCAGGTAAACCAATAACTGCCTCTAATATATTTTCTTCAATTGTTTTCTTCCTGATTTTTCCTTCGCTGCTGCCACGGAATAGCACACCATGGGGAACAACTACACCAACTTTCCCCCTTCCTTCATAGGCGGTTTCAATCATGTGAGAAATGAAAGCCCAGTCGCCTTTGCTTTTTGGTGGTATGCCCCTCCAAAATCGGTTGTACTTATCGGTTTCCGGGTCAAAACTGGTACTGGCCTTATTCTCTTCCTTGTCTTCAACCTTTCCCCATTTGTCTAACGAAAATGGCGGGTTGGCAACAACAGTATCAAATTTCATCAATTCATCGCCTTCCTTTAGTTTAGGATTACGAATGGTGTCTCCCCAGCGGATAGTGGCATCATCAAAGCCATGCAAAAACATATTCATTATTGCTAAGGCCCAGGTGCTGCCATTGGCTTCCTGCCCATAAAGTGAAAAGTTATCGGTGCCCACTTCTTCACCGGCTTTGATTAAGAGTGATGCAGATCCGCAGGTAGGGTCGCTAATCCTTGAACCGGGTTTTGATTTAGTAAGCTTTGCAATCAGGGTTGAGACTTCTTTTGGCGTGAAGAATTCTCCAGCTTTTTTCCCTGCGTCACTGGCAAAATTTTCTATCAGGAACATATAAGCACCACCTATTATGTCTGTACCTTCAAGGTGCGAAGGCCGCAAGTCCAGTTCTTTCTTGCTGAAATCGAGTAGCAGATGTCTCAATCGTGTATTCTTGTCTTTCGTGTCGCCTAAAACACTGCTGTTGAAATTGATATTTTGGAAAATTCCGGCACCGTCTTCACTGTATAGCTTGTCGCGGTTGGCTTCCACAAGGTCTTCCAGCGCAATATCAATCAACTCGCCAATATTAACCTCGTTCCGGTGTTCAAATAAATACCTAAAATGACTGTTGTCAGGGACCACAAAGCGTTCGTGCTGCATGGCACGTTTGGCACGTTCCATTTCTCCATTGTACTTGCTCAGGTAGGATTCATATTTATCATCATGCACATCGCTAAGGTATTTTATAAAAAGCATAGTGAGCACATAGTCCTTATATATACTAGGGTCAATGCTGCCACGAAATGTGTCGCAAGCTTTCCAAACTGCATCGTTGATGTCTTTCTGGCTTATTTTTTTCATAGTCATTATTTTATCGCGTTGATTATTTTTTGTTGAATTTGCTTTTCACGAAGGATACTGATTTTCCTTGTTAGTTCATTTTCTGTGATACCAAGATGGGTTATTTTTAATACTGTCTGTTGTGTTTTTATATTAGGGATAGGAATTTCAAGTTCTTGTAAAGCTGCTTTTGAGATTGAAACCATTGAAGTTCCTCTCGCTCTCACTTTCAGAAAACGCTGTGAAATTGGCTGATTGATATACCAGGCTAAAAATTCCGGTAGAATCTTGTTTTGAACACCATCATTCAAACGAATGACAAAGAAAGATGTAGAAGCAACTGCCGGTTGGATATTGTACTTATACCGGGCTGCAAAATTCTTTGTTCCTTTTGCAGCAAATAATACATCCCCTTGCATGAGCAGATGCTTATCTGAAACAGTATAATCCTTCAAGAAGGAGTGAGTAGGGGTGGTCAGCTGATAGTATTTATTAAAATGTTTGGCTTGCAAATAGGCAATTTCTCCTTCTGAATAGGGCTTGGCAAAGACTCCTGTCTTTATAGTAGCGATATTCTTTAAAGTCTCTATCAAAATATTTAAATAAGTAATGAGTGTACAAAAATACAATAATATTTTAAATAGATCAAAGAAAAATTGAAAAAATATTAAGTACAGCAGCTACAAAAGCATGATTTATTCTGCTATTGACTCTAAATTTAATAATAGCGATGCTTTATTTGTTGGTAATTGTTGGTAAATGAAATAGCAATATAATATACAGATACAGAGCAGAAAGAGCTTATTAAAAATAGTTCTTCACAAATACATAAATATGTTTTCTTGTTGTTAGATTTGCCCGCTTAAAATTAATAGAAGTAAATACAGCAGATAATGGGTTTACATGGTCAATTTGTTCACAAAATGTTCAGTAGTTTCTGGGATAAGATTAAAGACTATGAGAGTGATTACTCATTTAATGATGTTCAACAAAAATTTGATGATATTCTTCAATCAAACTTGGGTGATTCAAGCAAAGCTGAAAAGGAGATAAATAGTTTTGTTAGAGAAAACTTCACCAGTATAGATGATGATCATGTTTTTGCTCTAAGAATTCTTGTTGGTTTAATTAATCAACACCTTAACAATACAGACCGGAAAAATATACACTATAAGTATTACCGATCAATTGGTGACACTTATGATAGGCAAAGCTCACTTATTTTAAGTAAGCCAAAAATTTTGAAAAAATTAAAGTTAGAAGCTGAGTTAAATGTTTCTCAGAGATGCTTTGTACATGTATATAGTTTAGATGCTATAAAAGATAACTTTGATTTATTAGAAAATGCTTTAGAAAAAAGAAATTTTCTTGACGAACTTATACTGAGAGTCAGGATCCTTAAACAAAATGATGTTGAATTCTCTAGGGATGCCGATATCGTAATTTCATATTGCGAATCTTTATTAGAAAGCATTAATAATGAAAGTGACAATAAAAAGAATAATTTTTATTTTGAAATATTAGATTCAAAAAATAAGGAAGACATAATTGCTGATTTATACGATAGACTAAAAAGGCGGCCTTCTGCAAATAATCACAAAGAACAGGGCTTTATTCACTCCTCCATCAAAAAGACACAATTCAACAATATATTTATTAAACGGAGTGGGAATTATTTTGAACCTGTTTTGTGGGTGGGAACGAAAGAAGAGCTGAATCTTTTAATTAATATTCTGGATAAAAAGAGAATTCTTGCAAAGAAGAATAAATGGAAAATCGCTGTTGCTGTATTTTATATGAAAACTGTTTCCGGAGGACTTACGAATGCCAAACTGGGGACGGCAACAGATTATAATAAAATAAAACCTGAAAACAGAAAGGCAATAGAGAGTATAGTTTAATTCCTGGTGAAGTTCACCCCGTTTTTTTTCATTTTATATTTCATGTTAAGTATCATTAATCCACGTATATAAGTATATGTGCGTGGTGAAAAATGCATTTTCCCCCCAAGTTTTCCCATCAATACCATTGTTAATTGCGGGCAATTTAAGCCAAACACTGGCAAGTATTAACAAAATTAAATTGCTTATGTCAATTCGAAGAATCATTACAGAATTCAGTGAAGAAGAGTTTACTGAAATTATTCGCAGGGAATTGCGAAATGCTGATGTACATGTACAAAATCAGCGTAGGCCAGACAAGAGGTTTTATCCTCTTTCATGGTTGGTGGAGTACACTGGTATTCCAAAGAATACAGTGTATCAGATGACATCCAAAAATAAAATTCCACATTTTAAACGTGGAAGAAAGTTGTTCTTTGAGAAAACCCTTATTGATAAATGGCTAGAGGATGGGTGGGTTAAAAGTGATGCTGAAATCAAAAACGAGGCCGAGAAATATCTGACTCAGAAGGGAAGGAGAAGGTATGGATCTTAGCGAGAAGCAAAAACACTTGGCCATACTTGAGGAAATAATTGAGGGACAGAAAAAAAGCCTTCAAATTTATGTGTCACGACCAAATCCTAACCGGGCTTATGTGGAGAAAAGAAACCAAGAAAATGCAGAATTAACTGATGTTTTTAATTATTTCAATGGCAGTGATACCAGTGAATTCTGGATTGGTATCGAAAAGAGTATAAAAGAAATCACAACGAAAGATCCTGAAATAGGAGGGGTCACCATAAAACTTTTACTTGGAAATAACAGTCCTAATTTCGGATATATGGAGGGAATCTTTAATGGAATATAACCCAATCGTTGTCCCTTTTCAAAGTTCTGTAGAAGTTGGAAATGAACTTAAAAAAATTGTGACAATACGAGAAGAGCTTCGAGAAAAAGTAAAAGAAGAAATCCGTTTTTCAAACCCGATAGTTGAACGAGATGGCTTTGGTATCATTTACATGAATACTATCAATGTTCTGCAGGGGAAAGCGGGATCGCATAAAAGCAGGTTGATGGAGATATTGTGTAGCTGTATTATTTCTAGAAAAATCAGTGAAGAGTATGTTGGATTTAATCGCTACGAAATTAATAATAGCTACACATTATTGTACGTTGACACAGAACGTAATACTAAGGATCAGTTCCCGTTTGCATTGCAAAAAATTATGAAGAAAGCAGGCTTTTTTACAGATAAGCAGCCTGATAACTTTGATTTTATTTCAATGGTTGATATAGCGAGAGAAAACCGTCTGGATGTATTGAAGTTGTATATCGAACGCCTACGTACATTTAGTGATGGTCATATAGTACTTGTTCTGGATGTAATCACTGACCTTGTATCAAATTTCAATGACCCAAGGGAAAGCATGAAATTAATTGATTACATGAATTCTTTGATAAATACACAAAATGTAACATTCTTGTGTATCATCCATGAAAACCCTTCTTCGGGTGATAAGGCCCGTGGGCATCTGGGAACAGAAATAATGAATAAGGCGAGTTTGCAAATACAAATAGGGTTCGAAAAAACCAAGAACAATGAAGACACCGACCTAATCAAAGTAAAATATCTGAAGACAAGGGTAGGGAAGAGGCCGGAACCATTTCACCTGGTTTATTCTGACACTAAAAAGTCCCTGGTTATTGCTGATGGCGATTATGTTGATCAAATGGCTGACAAAAAGAAACACGTTGCTTATGCGGAGAACGTTATTCAGAGACTATTAGAAATATTAATGAAACCGATGAGCCGGGCCGAACTAATTGATGACCTTACGGTGTTTTTTAGTTGCTCGAAGAATACTGTTCTTGAAAGGCTCGGCCAAATAAACGTTAATCAAATGCCAATTAAAGATAAAGAAGGAACAGTTTACACTTTGGAGAAACGAAAAGATGGACGAGAGATCATCTATTATTTGACAAATGAGAAAGAAAAATTAGAATTAAATATCAATTAGTACAAGACCAAAGCCCTATATAGGGGTATGGATTTGTATTTATTAAACCATTAAAATTAAAAAATTATGAAAAGTTACAAATTGATTTGTGCGTATTGCGATTCCGAGTTTGAATCTAAGCGCAGTGATGCTTTGTTTTGCAGTGACTCATGTCGCACAATGAACAGCAGAGACAAAAAGCAAAAAGAACAATCTTCCGGTAAGTATAATCTAGTGTATAAGCCAGATGAGAACCAAACAATCTTTAAAAAGGCAAATTCTGTAGGAATGACTACTGAGGAGTACATTAAATTCATTAGCCTGCACTCTGTTAAAGATTACTCCAAAATTATAACTGATTTAAAAAGACAAACAGATGAAAATAAAGAACTAAAAGCAAAATTGTCATTCTTTACTGATGATCTTGATGGCGGTTTGTTCCTGGATATTGAGAATGAGACATTATTAAGGATATTTCAGGGAATGGATGATTTTGGCAGACACTTTGATTCGGTCGAAGAGTACATTGTTTACGCATCCTTAAACTTGAATCAATTAATAAAAGGTACAATCAATAAAACAATGGAAGAATTTAAAAGGCAATGGTCTGCTCGCTAATTTTCTTTGTGTACTCAGTTGTGTACTCAATATTGAAATAAGCGAAACGTTCTAAAAGTAAAAACCCCTGTAATCGATTGATTACAGGGGTTTTATTTTGTCGGGGTAGTAAGATTCGAACTTACGATCTCCTGCTCCCAAAGCAGTTCTGAATACTTTTTGATAATACGTTTATATTTATTAATATACTATAAAATAGATAGATAAGCATAATTCGCTTATAGTTGTTTATGGTTAATTATGCAAATTTATCAAAAATGTTGTGCAAATTGTTTGCAAATTATATATTTGCAAAATAGTAAAAATGAAATCATGAAAGTTACTACAGGTATTTTTTTCGACACAAGGAGAGCGAAAAAGGATGGTACTTATCCGGTTAAACTTCGAATTACCCAGAATCGAAGATCAAAAATGTATAAAACTGATTTCTCATTTAGTATAAGTGATTTTGAGAAAATAATGACTGATGGATCAAAACGAAAATACAAGGATGATAGGAATGCTTTAGCAACTATTGAAACAGATGCTCAAAAGATTATTAAAAAAATTCCTGTGTTTACCTTTGAGAATTTTGAAAAGAAGTATTACCAAGGTAATTTCGATTCGGCTAATCTTTTTAGTTACTTTGAGGAAAAGATTGTGGAGCTTGTTGATGTTGAGTCATTCAAAACGGCAGAAGTATATCAATGTGCGCACAATTCTATTTCTGACTTTCACAGAAAAAGAAAGCTTACATTGCTTGATGTAACGCCTACTTTTTTAAGAAAGTATGAGTTATGGATGCGTGATAGCAAAAGATCGATTACTACAACCAGTATGTATCTTAGAAGCTTGCGGCACATATTTAACCGGTCTGCCGAGGAAAACCAGTTTGATTCGCAACTTTATCCTTTCACGAAACGTAAATACAAAATTCCTCAACCTAGGAATATAAAGATAGCACTAAACCTAAATGAAATCAAACTTCTTTATAAATATCAAGCTGAAGAAGGAAGTATAGAAGAATTTTATAGAGATATTTGGATGTTTTCCTATTTGTGTAATGGGATAAATGTTAAGGACATCTGTTTGCTTAAGAATAAGGATGTTCAGGGTAAACATATTTATTTTCGAAGAGAAAAGACGAAAAATACAAGTCGGTCCTCTTTACCAATTGATGTACCTTTGACCAATGACACTAAAATAATATTAGATAGGTGGGCTGATTTTGAGGGTAATCCGGATAATTATGTCTTCCCCTTTTTAACATACGATTTGACACCTAAAGAGCAAGTGTTAAAGTTTAATTCTGTGACAAAACTGATACTTAAATATATTAATCAAGTCGCACAGAATGTTGGTATTGAGAAAAGAATCACTACAAAAACTGCAAGACATTCATATGCCTCTACACTAAATAGGCTGGGTGTAAATATTTCATTTATTGGGCAACATCTTGGGCACAAGAACACAAGTACAACTGAGCATTACCTTGCCAGTATTGAGGATGATGAGAAACTGGAAATAGCAAACAAATTACTAGATTTCTCATGATTACGCAGAATAAACCTTGGAAATTTGTATTGGGTGATCGTGACGATTATATAAAAGCTTTTGACAAGATAAACCTCAATTATTTTGACTCTGAGGATGATTTAATTGCTCATGCAGTTATTACCATTAAAAAGCTGTATATAGTACGGAAAGATATCGATTTGGCTTGGGCTGTTTTTATAGAAGCTGTAGCCGGAATGAGGTTTCAACTTGGATACAATTTCAGTTATAATCTTGCAAGTACAATAAGAAATAATCCTGACCTGATACCCTTATCAGAAAACATATGCAGTTATAATGAGGCTTATGAAAAATCAGTAGGTAGAGAAAATGATTTGAATATGGATTTAGAAGTTGAGGAGAATATCATTTCACCATTGTTACGAAAGAGGTATTATGTGGATGAGGAATATGCAATTATAAGCCTGAATTTAAAACAAAAAGAAACCCTTGCAGAAAAAATAAGGTATTTGTTTGAACTTAGTGAATTCTACAATTCTCTTATTGGGGACGATCCTAATAACTCTTTTATTGTCGACGATCCTGACAACTACAAAAACTTCGAATTTGAAGAACACTCTTTTTTTATTACATTCTACAGCCTAGTATTACTAGGATTTGGAGATCAAATCATGCATGTGAAAGCAAGCAAAAATGAAATAAAACATATTTCCTTTATAGATGATTCAATTCGTAAGCAGATATATTACACGCTTATTCATGCTAGAAATCACCCAAAAGATAAACCTAGGCTAATCCAAAAAAGAGATCAGGTGAGATTTAGTAGATTTTTAGAATATGGTAGTACAAAAAATGGCACTAAGGTTTTTTTTAGAGGAGATGCAATAACACTATCCTATTGTTTTTATGAGCTTTATAAGAACAACTTAATTAATAAGGTTGAAAAACCTGATGGAGATTTAACCTTAAAAGAAATCGCCACAATAATCTATAATAATTTTGATGTTGGTGGCGGTTTTACTGAAAAATCTATTCACGACTATTTGCGAAAAGGTGAAAAAAGCAGACCATTAAATCCTATTTTCATAATAAAGAAGAACGATGCAGGAGAGAGGCCTTTCGACTATTTATTGTACAAACCGAAATTCAGAAAGAGGGGGCAGCCGTATAACCCAAATGACCTCCAACCCTACGACACTAAAATTATTGAGCAAATTTTGGGCCTTGACCAATAGTCCAATTTGGGCTAGATGTTAACATTTTATAAATGCAATACCGTTCTGCTATAATTCAATTATCCAAAAAACCCGCATTAGAAAATTCTCCAATGAAGTTTATGATTAAACTGGTTTGATTTTATATTTTGCTTCTACCAGATAAACAATTCAGTAATTTCCTTATTTTTAGCTGTTTTTTTGCGGAGGCTTATTGGTTTG
>Ga0164315_10002620_pt1 | contig 13799 bp, 6 predicted proteins | sample GuaBasSedimGuay6_FD_113737 | JGI IMG/M metagenome (GOLD analysis project Ga0164315, IMG submission 113737) | Subseafloor sediment microbial communities from Guaymas Basin, Gulf of California, Mexico - Guay6, Core 4569-2, 0-3 cm | ecosystem: Environmental > Aquatic > Marine > Hydrothermal vents >... | reverse complement strand
GAAAAGATTTTTGTATTTTTATTGATGGAAAAATGGTAAGAGAAATAGAAGATTCATTTTTCATTTATAAAGATAGTCTTGGAATTGAGAAAAAAATAAATTTTAAATGCGTTCCAGGTGATATTATTCTTACTAAGAAATATGCAGACTACATTATATCATTAAATTCTGAGAATACTCTGGAGATGCATATTAAATATTGTAAAAAAAACACTAAAAGTAAGAATAAATGTTTCGAATATATAGGTATAATAAAAGTTCAATGGTTTAAATGGCCTTATCTGTTAGTTCGTATTACAAATTTGAATGAAAAAAAAGGAAAATACTATATTGGATTCTCTACTCCTAAAATGATTGACAAATGGCATTTTCGTGAGGCAAGAATATACCATTAAGTATAGCTAAAAAATCGGCATATATAAAAGTATGCCCTAATCTTGTCCTCGTCTTTGATGAGGATGAAATCTCCAATCTACAATTGTATTATTAATCGACCAATTTTTTATCTTATAAAAGTGATTTAGTTTAGTTTGATTCTGAATTATTAAAAGGTGTAGCTTCATTAACCCGAATTTTTACTTTTGTTAAAAATCGCAACTATGAAAATAAGAATAATCCTGTTTCTTGCAACATATTTCGTTGTTGCACCCTTTCTATATGGAAATGAAGTTAACCAAACTACGGCACAAAAAGTAGCTTTAAACTTTTACTTCAATCATAATCAGTCTATGTATGGCAGAATAAATTATGCTGATATTGAAGTCTCAGAATCTTTTAATGAGTATTACAATGAAAATTGTGTAATGTTCATTTTTAATATGAAGAAGGGTGGATTTGTTATTGTTCCGGCAAATGATGCTATTGAACCGGTTTTAGGTTATTCCTTTACCGGGGGGTATGATCCCAATACTAAAAATTCCAATCCCGATAAATGGCTAAACTCTTACAAAATACAGATAAACGATCTAATTGAAAATCAAATATCACCAAACAAAGATATTAAAGCAAAATGGGATCATTTACTTAAACCACCTGCAATACAACTTACAGATAATCAGAAGGATATTGATCCTCTTATTGATATGCTTTGGGGGCAGGATTTTCCATACAATTACTTTTGTCCCGATACACCCAATACAGGCTCAGGAGAACATGCATATGCAGGCCCGTTTTCAGTGGCCATGAGCCTAATAATGCAATATTGGAGATATCCAATACAAGGTGAAGGATATAATTCTTTTGATCATCCTGTTTATGGTACTCTTTTAGCTAATTTTGGCGAAACCACTTATCGTTGGGATGGAATGGAAGTTAATTTATCGGTAACGAAGAATCTTTTCCCAACGACACAACTAATCTACCATACAGGAATATCTATAAATACAGATTACAGCCCTGATGGTTCTCCTGCTAATCCTGAAGATATTCCTTCCGCATTTAGCAATTATTTTAAATATCATGAATCTTGTGAATTTGTTATGAAAGATCAATATCCTATAGACGAATGGGAACAAATGATCATTGATGACCTTCACAATTACAGGCCTGTTTTATATTCTGGAGGAGAAGATAGTAATTATGATCATGCTTTTGTTATTGATGGTTACCAACAATCAGATGATAATTTCTTTCATATTAATTTTGGATGGGAAGGATATATGGATGGATGGTATTTGTTAAGTGATGCTGGCGGGTTGACAGTAAATCAAAGTATGATCCATAATATTTTTCCGGCAGAACAATATGCATTTGGATGTGAAGAGTTAAAAGTCATTACTGAGTTAGCTGGAACTATTGAAGATGGCAGTGGATATCCAAATAATTATGAAAACAATGCAGAATGTTATTGGTTGATAGACCCACAAACCGAAACCGATTCAGTCAAATATCTTATGCTTGAGTTTTTGAGATTATCAACGGAACTATCAAACGATATTGTTACTATATATGATGGAGAAACAACAAATAGTCCGGTATTGGGAAGTTTTAGTGGAAATACAATCCCTTCCCAAATTTTTAGTTCTGGGAATAAGGTATTGATTGAATTTAGTACAAATGATTCGAATACTGATCGTGGATGGACTATGAAGTTTGTGAGTGTATTCCCAAATTACTGTACATCTGTATCAAACTTCAATGAGTATTCAGGGACTTTTGATGATGGCAGTGGAGGTTTTTATTATAATAATATGTCAGGTTGTTTTTATAATGTTCAGCCACCTCAAGCTGATAATATAGCATTTTACTTCAATTATTTTGATACAGAATCCGGGAAAGATGAATTAAAGATTTATGACGGCAACACTACTCAGCTGCTAACCATACTATCAGGATTTTATTCTCCGGGTAATGTACCAGATCCAATTCTGTGCGAATTTTCCAGTACTTTTTTATCATTTAGTTCTGATGTTTATTTGAATGGATCTGGTTGGGAAATATATTATGACACTTCAAGTGTATTAAAATACCCACCAAAGAATGTTCAAATCGAAAACGATATTTATGAAGTAACGGTTTACTGGGATCCTCCTACTACCGGAAGTTTGATATTAGAGGGGTATAATATGTACCGGGATGGAGAACAAATTAACACAACAATATTAACCAATACGGAATATTCGGAGACTATGGAATATGATACTTACAACTACTGTGTTACTGCATTGTACACCGAAAACGAATCTCAGTATGTTTGCAATAGCATTATTGTTCCTTGTTATGGTGGATTAGAAGTTCAATTTTATGATGACATTACTGGGATTATCCTGGAGAATGTTCCATTTATATTGGATAGTTTAAGTTGTAATACAGGAATTGGTGGGGTATTTAATGATATTTTGCCTGAAGATGATTATTTGTTAATTGCTGAAATCCCTGGATATTGGGATGTGGATTCTATTGTATCAGTTCCCTGTGATGATACCATTGCTGTTGATATTTTATTATATCCAACACTACCATCACCAGATTCGTTGTTTGTTGAAGTAATTTCTGATTCTCTAATTCAATGTTCATGGTTGCCACCGGATACTTCAGGATTTTATTATTCATTGATAGGTTTTAATATCTACCGAAATGATACATTGCTCAATTCATCTCCTCATCAGGACGCCACATTTAATGATACAGGACTATTTAATGGTCAATTTCAATATTGTGTCACTTCAGTGTATGATATAGCAGAATCACTAAAAACTTGTGATTCGGTAATAAATTATTTTACTGGTCAAATAGAAGGGTTTGTAAGAAACAGTTATACTTCGGATCCAATTGAGGATGCAATCCTTACAATTGAATCATACGCTGACACAACGAATCAGAATGGGTATTTTTTACTTCAGGATATTCCAATTGGTTTACATGATATTATGGTCTCGGCTGATAATTTTGAGCTTCTGGAATTAAACCAGGTAGATATCAATTATGGAATGATTACAAATTTACAAGTTGAATTGTATCCACTCTATTTATACACACCAGAGAACCTTCAATATTCTTTCAATTCCAATATTTTAGAATTGGACTGGACTGAACCCCAAGCTTCACCGTGGATATTACAAGGATATAATATTTACTTCAAAACTCAAAATTCAGTGGAATATGAGCAATTAAATGAAGAAATTATTGAAGAAACATCCTTTATTGATTCCGAATACATTTTCTCTGAAAAAACATTCTACTATGTAACTGCTATATACAATGCGGGTGAATCAGATTCATCAAATACTGTATTGGTTGATTTTGGAAGTGTAAATGAAAATAAAACTGAATATATAAAAATATACCCTAATCCAAGTAACGGTATTTTTAATGTTTATTTTAAATCACCCATTGTCAATGGGGACATTTCTATCGAAGTACATAGTTTAAAAGGGGACAAATTACTCAACAAAGATTTCAAAAATGAAAACAATCCACTAATCATAAATCTATCTGAATTTAAGAAAGGGATTTACCTTTTGTTCATTCAAGAAGATGGAATAAATGCCACCGAAAAGATCATAATTTTTTAAATAAAGAATTGTTATAATCATTTAATTTAAATTTCGTTTACAACTGCATAATAGAATAACAAAGTAGAGGGGCTATGCCTAAAATAGCGAAAGTCTATATAAAACAAGAAACTGGTTTAAGCATCCACTTGAATCTTTATTTACTTATAACTTTTATAGGTCTATTCGTAAGCTTAATTTCAAATTTCATATATTCAGCTATGTTCCAATTAAGTACAGGTGTTACTTTCTAAAGTGTTAATAAAAGTTAAAATTTATATCGTTTTTAAATAAGCTAGTCAACGATGTGAAATGCAGTAATATATCTCATTACACATCTATGGTACATACATTATTGCATTTGACAATCCTTAAATCCATTAGTATATTTGAACATAAATTACGCTAATTAAAACTAATGCAACTCGACAAACTTGAATTATGAAATAGCTTTAACAATTAATGATATTGTTAAGGAATTCGAAGTTTGATTTACGCTTTTATTGTATTGTATAAGCAGTTATGCTTAATGGTATTTTTTTGATGCTCGAACTATTAATAATTAGATATACATCAATCATTTAATAAAATAAGCCATTATGAAAGCAAGTAGTCAAATTATTATCCTTTTTCTTTTTTCACTTTTCCTTTCAATTAACAGCCAATCCCAATCTGCACTTGATAATTTCACTTATGATGTTGAAGTTATAGTAAATGATTTAGGAATGCCTGGTTTAGATACCTTATATACACTCAAATGTATAATCCTTATTACAGAACCTGATAGCGTTTCAAATATTTATATTGAAGTAGGGTCTGCTGAAAATATGGATGATATTTTTAATTTTACTTTTTCTAATTCTAATACCCAAAGTTTGCCAACTGGTGCAGCCTTTTTAAAACAAGGAAACAAATTCTTTATTGTTTTAGGTGATTTCTTTGATTACCAATACTTTTATGAAATTCGACTGGAAGATTTGCTTGGTAATATTACTGACCCGGTTTTATTAACCCTTTAAATTTATAGGTCATGAACATTAAAATCAAAGCTGGAATTAAGCTGTTTCTCTTCATAATTTATTTGATTAGCTTGAACATTTTGTTAATAGCTCAATCACCATCAGAGTATGAAAACATTACACTTTCTACCAATATGGATGCCTATATCCAAAATACAACATCCACTACAAATTTTGGCAATAAAGATCAAATCCATGCCATGTCTTGGTCCGATCATGGAGAATTGGTTATATTAAGAAGTTTGATCAATTTTGATATTGATGCAATACCTAATTATTCTCACATTGTGAGTGCTACTTTAAAGTTATATGGAATTGGGCACCATGTTATTGATCAAAATGATCTTAAACTAAATATGATTACCGGAAACTGGAATGAAGGCGAAGTAAACTGGTTAAATCAACCTGATTTTTCAATTAGTGATGAATTGATAATTAAGATGAGGAGAAAAATTGTTAAATCGAAGATCATATCATTTGAAGAAACATCGGAAACAAGTAATGTAACAATTGATATATCTGGCTTTGTTCAAAAATGGGTAAACAATAACCTGGAAAATTATGGTATGATCCTAAGCCTTTTAAATGAAGAAGGGTATACTGATTTTGTTTTCGGATCAAAAGAATATGCCAATGAGAGATATCGTCCTGAGCTGATTATCACATATGCTGAACAATATTATTCCGACCTGGAAATATTCCCCACAAAAGATGCGATTGTTATGAGTACCTCATTATTCAATGATAAAAATTTCAGTGATGATATTTATTTTAGATCATACTCATGGCCAAGTTCAGCAGGACAAGTTGTTGGCCGTAGCCTGATAGAATTTGATTTTTCAACCATCCCTCCAAATAGTACAATTCATAGGGCATCAATTACATTAAATGGAATAAGACATTATAGAACTGAAAATGCAAGTTATTTAAGGAGGGTAACCGGTGAGTGGGAAGAAGACCTCATAACCTGGAATACACAACCAGGTTATGATGCGACAAGTAGCCCATATTTAGAAAGCAGCACTACCGAAACACAAAACTATGAAGTTGATATAACCGATATTGTACAGGGTTGGATAAATGGTGATTATGACAACCATGGTTTAATGTTAATGCTAGCGAATGAAGGACTAACTTCTCATCTCACTTTTGGTTCAAGTGATTATTCAGATAATGAAAAGTATCCAAAAATCAATGTGGCATTTACACCGAAAGAGTTTGAATTTGAGCCCACTACTTGTTATGAAGATCAGGCAATAAATTGGACATATGTTGCTTATTTCAATGGTAGCTATATATTTCCATATAGTCAATCTATTAATTACCATAATTATCTTGGACAGCAACAACAATCCCAAACGATGTTATTTAGTGAAAATACAGGTAATCAACTTGTTATTGCAACACACACAGTTTATGATGCTTTTGATAGAGCTGTTATCCAAACATTACCAGCCCCTATAGGTCTTCTTTTTTGCTATAACCAAGACTTTATTCTTACAACTAGAGAAGGACAAACGTATTCTTATTTGGATTTCGATACAGATGATAATATTTATTCCCCATTGGCAATAACTAATACAGATTGTCCTTTAGGAATATATTATAGTGAAAATGATTTATATGAGACCCATGTAGCATCTGATCAATGGCCATATGTACGAAATGAATACAGCAATCTAAATCCAAATATTTCACGAAAATCGGCAATTGCAGGAGAGTATTACAAATTAGGAAGTGACCATGAATTGGAATCATATTCCATTGGTACGAGTATTGATGAAGTCGATGGATATACTATAATAAATGGGCATTTAGACTACATAAGCTATGATAGAATAATCAAACAAATAGCAATTGATCAAGATAACAATGAAAGTGTTTCATTTTATGATAGCGAAGGGAACATTTTAGCATCATGTTTAAGTGGAAATTATGATGGGTCTTTATTAAATCCAATAAGTGTTGCATTGAATTTTCCAGAAATTGAAATCCCACCATTTTTGGATTTTCATATTACAAAGGGTATTAGTGAATTTACTGTAAAAAATATTCCAGGAAATACTGATTTGGTTCTATATGATTTAAGAACTGATAAGTCTTTATGGACTCAATATTCTGGTAGTGGCATTACAATGCAACAGTACACCCAGGAACCAGGTTATTATAGACTCAAACTGACGAGCCCCCTTCCTCCTGAATCAAATGCCGGAATTGAATTTGATGCTTATTATTATGATTTTTCTTATTATTACTATGATAAAGCCGGTAGGTTAGTAAAATCTGTTCCACCTGAGGGAAGGGATAATGAATATCTTCATACTTCATACCGTTACAATGCACTTGGATGGTTAATTCAGTCAAGCTCACCTGATGAAGGAATTACGGATTATGTCTACAGACTGGATGGAAAAATCAGATTTTCTCAAAATGCAAAACAAGATGCTAATAGTAAATTCTCATATACAAATTATGATATAAATGGGCGGATTGTAGAGATTGGAGAATTCGAAACAAGTGCAGAAAATCCATTATATTTTGAAACATATGAAGAATATGAAATAAGTTCTGATCCCAATAGTATCCATGAAATATTGGAAAATATTTATACTGGATACTGGGAACAAGAAGGGCGTTCACAACAAATTTATACCTGTTACGACCTTCCAACAGATGGATTTGAAGCTAAACTTCTCGAAAATGGCCTATCTGTTGAGGAGCATAAACAAAGATTCCTGCATGGTAATGTTTCTAGCACTTACAATTCCTCATCATCAATATGGTATTGCTATGATGAATTAGGAAGAGTGGATTGGATGATACAGGAGCTTACTGGACTTGAAGGATTGAAAACAATTGATTATGAATATCACTCAAATGGTGATGTTAAAAAAGTCACTTATCAAAAGCATGAATCGGTTGAGAGATTCGACCATCTTTATATATATGATGTTAATCAAAGATTAATTGATGTATATACAGAGTTACCCATTAAAGGAGATCCTGCCATCAAACAGGCATCCTACCATTATTATACACATGGACCACTAAAACGGGTAGAAATAGCATTTAAGGACAACGAGCCATTACAAGGAATTGATTATGTATACACATTAAATGGATGGCTGAAAACCATTAACCACCCTGAACTTGCAAACCTAAAACCTGATGATATTTCTCAGCTAGATCCAGGTGGGGATAAGAATGATGTATTCGGAGTTGCATATGATTATTTCTTTGGGGATTATAAAAGGCAGAATACATATATAAATTATGGGATGATAAATCCTGGATTTATTGGAGAAAACAATATTTTTAATGGTAATATTCGTTCAATTAGATGGAATACAAATGACATATCACTTCCTACTAATTTATACGATTATAATCAACAGTGGGCTTATCATTTTAACTACGATCATCGAAATTGGATTAAAGAGGCAGTATTTGGGAACTATATTCATGATGACGAAATAAATTTAAATGGCATTACAACCATCTCCTCAAATGAAAATTTTACACCTGATGTATCTGATCAGTATCTTGTTTCGGATATAAATTACGACGCGAATGGTAACCTTTTGTCACTGGACCGCAATGGTCATTCTGGTGCTCAAGTATATATGGACGAACTTACTTACAACTATGATACTGATCTTGAAAACAGATTGTTAAGTATTTCTGATAATGTACTTAATTCAGTTTATGGAAACGATATAGAAAACCAGGTATCTGATAATTATAGCTATGATGAAATTGGACAGTTAACCTGTGATAAATCAATGGGTCAATTTAGTTATATTAAATACGATGTATCAGGTAAAGTTACAGGAATATATGAAAATAGTGACTACACTGATCCATTAGTGGAATACTTTTATAATGAACTGGGATATAGGATAAAAAAGGTAGATTATTACCGGGGGGCTTCCGATTATTACATAAGGGATATAAATGGAACTATTATTTGTATTTATGAAGGTGATACAAAAGAATATCCAATTTATGGCAGCAGCCGGGTTGGCACCCTGTTAACAAATGGAATTGATTATTTTAAATACAGTTATGAGCTTTCTGATCATCTTGGTAATGTACGGGCAGTTATTACAAGAAACACCAGCGATGAGCTAGAAATGATTTCATTTATTGATTATTACCCTTTTGGCTGGCCTATGCCCGGCCACTCATATACAGGTGCCGATCCTTACCGGTTTGGATACCAGGGACAATTTGCAGAAAAGGATGAAGAAACAAATTGGAATTTTTTTATTAACCGAATGTGGGATTCAAGAATAGGTAGATGGTTAAAACCAGACAACGCAAAGCAGTTTTACTCCCCTTATTTAGGTATGGGAAATATACCTCTAAAAGTTATTGATCCAGATGGTAATATTATAAAAATTGTAGGAAGTTCAGATTTTATATATAAGGCTCAAATAGATTTAGCGCAATTGAAACTTACTATGAGGGGGAGAAAAGTAATTGATGCATTAGAAAAATCAGATGATGTGTTTTATATTCAAGCAGCCTCTTTTAAGAATAAATATAATCATATTACGAATACAGTAAAATATTTTCAATCAGATAAATATATTAATAGAACCCCTGATGATTGTGGCTTGGTATCATACGTAAATCTAGGACATGAACTTTATCATGCCTATCAAGATTATGAAGGTAAGTTGAGATCATGGTGGATTTATAAAAAGACAAGAAAAACATTAGAAAGAGAGGCTATGAAATTCACAAATTATTTAAGAGATATCTATTATGTATATCCACTAAGAAAAACATATAGACATTATGGAATAGATCTTGAATACCCTAATCCATTTAATAAGCAAAAATTACATTTTTCAGATTCTAAGTTTGAATTAATAGATGCTTCAATTAATGTGAATTATTATTATCGATATGGGGCTGAACAATGGTCCCCAGACTCAGAAAATTTTGAACTACATGAATCTATAGATTTATATGACTTTCCACCAATTTTTTAAACATAAAGTTAAGTTATAAGTGATGCGCAAAACATTATTAATTATTAAATTATGTCTAATAATTTTGTTACTTTATTGCTGCAATTATCAACAAGAATCTATCAACAAAATCCTTCCAGATTTAATTGAAACTTCAAATTACATTATGTACAATATGTTATTGGATAGTGATACAATTGGTGATGTTGATCAATTACAATTGAATGAGAGTTTACTCTTAATATCAGATACAGTACTGAAAGACTTATATTTTTATCATTGGCATCAAAATCACATATTTGACTCTTTGGCAGATAGTTGCGTGAAGGTGATATTTATAGAAGGCCTTCAATATGAATATAATGCAAACAAGATTATTGATAGTTGGTATGAGAGTTTTACATACTTTGATTTTGGAACTAAACAATTAATGCTGTTTTATCCAGGTAAAACACATGTAGCAGCTTCTTATTTTAGTGCAAAAAAATTTTTAGATAAAGGCTCATACAAACATCTAATTAAAAGTATAAAGGAGATTGAAAAAATACCTTTTAATAGTATTAATATTTGTAAATCAAAATCAAATATTAATATTAAAAATAGAGCCTTCATTAATGTATTTAAAGAAGATTATTATGGGAAATCTTGTTTCAGTTTCATTTTAGATGATGGAAAGATAGATGAAGAAAATTATTTAATATCTGGAGATCAAAAAATAACTCTGGACAGTATAATTTATATCATTCCGAATCTGAAAAACATTCTAAATAGAAATATCATAATAACAAATTTCACAAATAATGACACAAATGACTAAAAAAATAATTTCAATACTATTTCTGATATGTATAAATTCATATCTCTGGTCTCAAAATTCTCCTCAACCCTTCAAAATGTCAACCATCACGGCTGATGACCTGGAGAAAATGATTGACCTCCCAACAGGGGATTTCCATTATGAAATACCCTTAATACATATTCCTGGCCCGGGAGGAGGTTATACTGTAAATCTTAATTATAACGCAGGTATTAAAATGGATCAGGAAGCCTCCTGGGTTGGTTTGGGCTGGGATATTTGCCCAGGTAAAATTACCAGGTATGTTAATGGGGTACCCGATGATGATAAGGATTATTACAGTACTAATATTTCTGTCGCCAAAGCAAATGCAGAATTTTCTACTAAAACAACCGATCTATGGTTTGCAAGATTCCACAAGGAAAAAAATGGCGATAAATGGAAAACAAATTGGGATTATTCGTATATTTATTTTCCAGGAGCAAGTTTTAATACTGACTTTTCAAGTAGTTTTTCCATTGATGTGATATCAACAATACAAATGCTTTCAGGACAAGCATTATATGATTCATATGGAATAGATTTAAGAAGGTTGGGTGGTGGATTTGAATATTCGAGATTCTCTTTTCATAATTTATTTTCCAATGGAAATATTGGATTTAATATTGAACCTGAATTTAACCTTGATTATGTAAGTATTACCCATCCTGCATTTTTTGGAGATCCAGTGGAGGATAAAATTGGATGGTTTACAACACAAACCAAATACGAAGTTAATTGGCAATGGTATTTAGATCAGCCAAAACACACAATTGGGGCAAATTATCTGGGGCTCGCTCCTCATCCAGTTGAAGGGCAGGAATGGGGACTTCAGCACTACAATTATGCTATGGATATGTATACAAATGTTACTTCAAATGAAGAAGATTCAAGGCGTAGTAATAATTTGTCATTTCCGGCATATGATTATTATATTGTTAATGCTTCTGGGATTTCTGGCAAAATTACTCCAATAGTTTTTAGAGATGGTAATTTATTGGGTTCTGGAGGAGTGGCAGATCGGGATATTCAAAAAATATTTCAATATATAAGTCCTCCATGGGAAACAAATGAACGGTTTAGTGAAAATACAAACTTCGATATAAATGAAAATAGAGTTAATTTTGTATACTCAGGTGACCAACATTCGAAATTACAGCAAGAACTAGGTGATATTATATATACAGTAGGTGGAGAAGACGGATTAGATGACATTGAATTTGAACATGGTAATTTTTCCCATAGTAGTAATTTTAATACTGATAATAATAGAATAACTGGTGGAAATTATATCCGGGTAATTCGATCCGGGGAGGGTCATATTACAGGTTTTAGTATAACTAATATTGATGGAATAACATACCACTTCCATGAGAATATTTTGCATTATGAACGGGTACGGCATGCAGTAAATTTAGATGAAAATTCCGGTGAAGATTTTACACAACAAAGAAATTTTGATCCATATTTTGATGAATGGCTTTTAACTTCCATAACTGGAGCTGATTATGAAGACATGGGTGAAACTGGAATTGACAATACTGACATAGGGTATTGGGTAAAATTCAAATATGGAAAGTGGACAGATGCCTATCTATGGACAAGTCCATCCTTAAATTCATACCCTCAAAATCATGGTGATCCACAATATAAAACTGTAGAATGGGGAAGAAAACAACTTAAATACCTTGAAAGTATTGAAACTGCTACTCATATTGCATATTTCGTAAAATTTGTACGAAGAGATGCCAAAGGGAAAACCATGAATGATGAAAGAACGCTTGATTTAAGTCGGCTTGATAGGACAATTGGATATTGGCAGGATCAAATGCACACTGGGGAATACGAACAGATTACGTATGATGATTTTTTGATTTGTTTTTTATCTTTGCTAGAATGTATTCCAGAACAAGGTCATTTTCAATGTGTACAAATCTTAATGAATAATTTCAATTGGAGTTACTTAGACTGGCAAGATGAACATTTACTGAATATTGCTAATTTAATAAGAACAGGGTTAATAAATGACGATACCTCTCCGGATGATGCTTATACAATGTATGGGAATATTACTAATGGTCCATACTCTAATGGAACAAGAGTAAGGTCAGAAGATGGAGGGTCCTGCAATATTGAATTAAATTGTGAAACACCCATGAGTGTTTTGGGACTTAAAAAGATAATCCTTGTTGAAAAGAATAATGATGATATAGATTATTTAGAACCTACAACTTTTAATTATTCATTAGCAGATTTAAATAGCTCGGCTTCTTACAAATATTCTATCAATCATTATTTCGAAAATCCTTCTCAGATATTAGAAGATATTCGTTTTCAGGGTTCCAGTTTTGAAGTAAAAGAAATTAATACTTCAGTAACCGGAGTAAGCTTTTATGGAGGAAGCAGAGTAACGGATATATATGATCTTCAGATCAGTAATATTGAAGATCATGCTATAAAAACAATAGACTTTATGCATAGTTATAACTTATGCCAACAAAATGAAGACTCTGAATACCCATTTGGTAAACTTACCTTGCAATCAATTGGATTATATGGACAAGAAAACACTAAAATATCACCTCCATATATTTTTACATATAATAAAAATTTTAACTACAGGAAAGAAATAAGAGAAATGCCAGATAGACCAGGTTACACCCAATATATAAAGTTTGTTGATGATTGGGGCTATTTAATAACTGATGATGCAGATTGGCTGCCGTATACCATCAATAAAGATATTTTTTCTAAAGAAAATACTGATACTTGGAGTTTGACAAACATAGAGCACCCCAACGGTTATTCAGTTAATATAGACTATGAATCCGATGAATATATGGGTACTTCCGTAGATTATAAGCATGAATTCAATTTCCCCTTATATTTAAGTGGTGATAATACCAAAATTATTACACATACAAGTGTGAATTTGGAAGATATAGTTAGTGTTAATGATTACGTAAGATTCAAG
>Ga0164315_10002619_pt1 | contig 13803 bp, 12 predicted proteins | sample GuaBasSedimGuay6_FD_113737 | JGI IMG/M metagenome (GOLD analysis project Ga0164315, IMG submission 113737) | Subseafloor sediment microbial communities from Guaymas Basin, Gulf of California, Mexico - Guay6, Core 4569-2, 0-3 cm | ecosystem: Environmental > Aquatic > Marine > Hydrothermal vents... | reverse complement strand
TGATGAGTGTCGAGGTGATGTAGAAATTCGGTTTGAAAATCAGATACTCTTTCAACAGGAACATTCTTAATCAGATTTCGTGATCCGCAAAAAATAATTGCTACCTGATGTCCAACAGTCATTGGCGAATATTGAGCCTGCTTCAGGATTTCAACATTACGTTTTCCTTTTTCCAGAACCGACATTGTTGCTGCATCTAAATCAGAACCAAATTTTGCAAAGGCTTCAAGTTCACGATACTGAGCCTGGTCGAGTTTAAGCGTACCAGCAACCTTTTTCATCGACTTAACCTGAGCATTTCCTCCTACTCTAGAAACCGAAATACCAACATTAATAGCAGGACGAATACCAGCATTAAACAAGTCTGACTCCAGGAAAATCTGTCCGTCAGTAATTGAAATTACGTTGGTTGGAATATATGCAGAAACGTCACCTGCCTGAGTTTCAATAATTGGAAGAGCGGTTAATGAGCCCCCACCTTTTACTAAATGTTCAATTGATTCTGGTAGGTCGTTCATATCTTTAGCTATCTCATCTGAATTGATGATTTTCGCAGCACGCTCCAATAAACGTGAGTGAAGATAGAAAACATCGCCAGGAAATGCCTCACGTCCCGGTGGACGACGAAGCAATAGTGATACTTCTCTGTAAGCAACTGCCTGTTTAGACAAGTCATCAAAAACAATAAGAGCAGGACGTCCTGTGTCGCGGAAAAATTCTCCAATAGCAGCACCAGCAAAAGGTGAATAAAACTGCATGGCTGCCGGATCAGATGCCGATGCCATTACAATAGTTGTATAGGCCATTGCCCCATTTTTCTCAAGTATTTGCACAATATTTGCAACAGTTGAACCCTTTTGTCCGGATGCAACATAAATACAATAAACAGGCTCGCCTTTATCGTAAAATTCTTTCTGGTTAATAATTGTATCAATTGCAATAGCAGTTTTACCTGTTTGACGGTCACCGATAATAAGTTCACGCTGTCCCCTTCCAATAGGAATCATTGCATCGATAGGCTTGATACCAGTTTGCAATGGCTCGTTAACCGGCTGACGGTAAATCACTCCTGGTGCTTTTCTTTCAAGAGGCATTTCATATAAGTCGCCTTTTATTGCTCCTTTACCGTCAATAGGTTCGCCCAAAGTGTTAATTACACGTCCCAGTAAGCCTTCGCCAACTTTAAGAGATGCAATTTTACCAGTACGTTTAACTTTGTCTCCTTCATTTAGGTCTTCCACATCACCAAGTAAAACAATACCTACATTGTCTTCCTCCAAGTTAAGTACAATACCTTTTAAGCCGGTTTTTTCAAATTCAACCAACTCTCCTGCCTCAACATTTGATAGGCCGTAAACACGTGCGATACCATCACCTATTTGTAGTATAGATCCAATTTCTTCCAAAACAGCGCTAGAGTCGAAACCTGCAAGTTCCTGTCGCAAAATGGCTGATACTTCAGCTGGTTTAATGTCTGCCATATTAATAATCTTTTCTTTTTAAAAATTCTTTAGATAAAGGTTTTTCGAAAATTCTTTTCTTAATCGTTTAAGTTGTGTTTTCACACTTGCATCATATTGATAATCTTCAAGATTAATTACAAAACCTCCAATTAATTCATCATCAATTACTTCGTCAAGTTCGATATTTTTGTTTGTAATATCAGTCATTAATTTTAATACGCTATCCTTTACTTCCTTATCAGTAGTGTAAGTTGTAGTAAGCGTAACATTAACGATATTTTTGTGATCTTTATAGATATCATTAAATGCCTTTGAAATATAAGGTATGTATTTCTCTCTTCCTTTTCTTGTAATAAGAAGGATAAATCGAAGGCTTAAATCCTCTACTTTTCCCTCAAATATTTTTCTAAGAACATTGTTCTTTTTAGGTGTATCTAGAACAGGATTGTTAAGCATAAGTCTTAGTTCGCGACTTTCAGCAACTACCTTGTTGACAAGGGCCATATCCTGAGCAACTTTCTCAAGAACTTTTTTTTCCAACGAAAGATCGAAAAGAGCCTGAGCATATCTTTTTGCTAATAAAGTAACTCTCATTATTATGCTTTATTAGTTTAAATTAGTTTCTTTCAAAAGGATATTAATATAATCCTTTTGCTTTGATTTATCCTTAAGTTCTTCTCTAAGTACTTTCTCAGCAATTGTAATTGCCTGGTCTGCAATAATATTTTTAATCTCAACTATTGCTGCACTTTTCTCGTGCTGAATTCTTTCTTTCGCACTTTCAACAATATTACTGGCTTCTTCGCTGGCTTTTCCCTTGGCTTCTTCAATAATACTCTCCTTTATTTTTCGTGCTTCCCTCAGTATGGCATCTCTTTCGTCTTTGGCTTCTTTGAGCAACTGCTCATTATCAAGTTTGAGGTTTTTCATTTCCTCATGTGCATTCTCAGCAGCCCTTAATGAAGAGTCGATGCTATCTTCTCTCTCCCTTAATGCTTCCATTATGGGTTTCCAAGCGAATTTCTTTAGTATGAAAAGAACCACTAGTAACGAAATCGTCATCCAAATTACTAGTCCAAAACCGGGATTTATTAGTGACATATTCTAAAATATTTATTTTCTATTTTAATTTAATTAACCGGTACAGCAAAGCCAATCGCTTTACCATACCGGTAATTTGATGTTTATTTATAAAAATACAATCAACAAACAAACAACGATTGCGAAGAAGGCAACACCTTCAATCAAAGCAGCAGCTACAATCATATTCGAACGAATATCACCAACAGCTTCTGGTTGACGCGCAATAGCTTCAACAGCACCACGTCCAATCTGACCAATACCAATACCAGCACCTATTGCTGCAATACCAGCACCTATTCCAGCACCCATCTTTGCATAAGGAGCTAAATCGCCAGCCACCTGGAGTAAAATTGCTAAAAGTTCCATAATTTTTGTTATTTAATTATTATTTATATTTAATGGAATTCAAAAAATTCTATTTATTAATGATGTTCTTCTGATGCCATGCCAAAATATAAGGCCGACAACAAGGTAAAAACATATGCCTGAATAAATGCAACAAGTAATTCTAGTATTCCCATAAAAATTGAGAAACCAACAGATACAATTGAAACAGCATATCCTAAACCTTCAGATATATTACCAAAAATGAAAATCAAACTAATAAAACCAAGTATGATAATATGTCCTGCAGTGATGTTTGCAAAAAGACGAACCATAAGTACAAAAGGCTTGGTAAATACTCCCATTATTTCAACAATAGGCATTAATGGGATTGGTATTTTTAACCACCATGGTACACCAGGAGCATTTACAAGATGCATCCAATATCCTTTGTTACCACTAAAACTTGTAATAATAAAAGTAAAAAGAGCAAGTACACCAGTTACACCAATATTCCCTGTAATGTTTGCTCCTCCCGGGAAAAATGGAATTAATCCCAAAAGATTGTTCATTAAAATGAAAAAGAAAACCGTTAGTAAAAAAGGTAAATGTTTTTCATACCTCTTTTCTCCAATGGAGTCTTTGGCAATATCATCTCTAACAAAAAGTATGATAGGTTCAAGAAATGATTGTAATCCTTTTGGTGCCTGACCTACCCGTTTTTTATAAGAATTAGCAACAGAAATAAAAACTACGACCATAAAGATCATACTCATCAAGATTGCTAAAACATTTTTTGTGATAGAAATGTCAAGGACAGGGCGAATTTCTTCACCGTTACCATCTAGCCGTACTAACTTGCCTGCATTAAAATCATTATGTGAGACGAAATACCCATTATGGTTATCAGCATGATGAAATGCGCTGGACATGAAAAAATGCCATTTACCTTCATCATAAAAGATAACGGGAAGTGGAATACTTACATGGGTTTCTCCAATTGTAATAATATGCCACTCATAAGAATCAGTGATATGTTCAATAATCATTTCACCGGCTTCGAATTCTCCCTCCACAACTACTTCTTCCCAGTCTTCACCATTTTCATGGGTGTTATGCTGTGCCAGCAAACCACCATTAAAAAACACTAAAAAGGCCGTTAATAAACCTATTAGTGTAACTGCTTTTTTAACACTCGATATTTTATTCATTCAAAAAGGCAAATATTTGGTTAAATTGTGTGCAATTTTACGAATAAATACCGACATACGAAAACCTTTTTTTATTTAATTGAAAGCGGCCTAAATACGTTTATTGCAAATTAGGTAACGATTTGTAATAATCAGTAAATCAGCAAGTAACAAAGCGCATATCTAATACTAAAATCATATTCAATTTTAAAATGTGAAGCAATACTTGTACAAAATCTTTCAAGCATGAAAACAAAAAGGGGGCAATTGATTACAGAGCGTTTAAAAAGTTCATGCATAATTGATGAAAAAGATCACTAATTTTAAATAAACTAAATAATTTTTGTATATTCACACCTTGACAATATTATTCATAAAAACGATAGAATCATGAAGAAATTAATACCCTTAATTAGCATTTCGATAGTATTGTTTTTTGCCTCTTGTGCTGAATGTGACAAAGAATTTAATGTGGCTGATGAGACCATAGCCATTGAGCATTTATTGGAGAATTGGATTATTGCAAATGAAACTCAGGATTTTGACCTTATTGAAAAGATATGGGCACCTGAAAGCGACATTATTCTTTACGGAACAGATTCGCATGAAAGACTTATGGGTTGGACAAACATCCGTTCGGCAATTAAATCACAGTTTAGTCAGATTGATGAAACCTATATTTCTGCATCTGATCTGTTTATTAAAATTAATTGTACAGGAAGTACTGCCTGGTTCGCAGAAAATATTAGTTATAATTTTATGTACAATGGCGAAGCGAATAAGTTTGAAGGTCTTAGGTTTACTGGAGTAGTTGAGAAAATGGAAGGTGAATGGAAACTGGTTCAAGCTCATTTGTCAGTACCTGCAAGTGTTGGTGTAGGAAATTAACTTACTAGCACAAGTTTAGAATTCTTTAATATTACCCTATTGACACACAATATCTTGTGTGATAATTTTATCTTTTTATTGGCAAGGAGAATTGAAAATTGATTTTTACATTGAAAATTCATTTGTAATTGCAATATTATATATTTGCAATTCAAATTTTATACGGTTTTGTATGTTGCGATTTATTTCTTTATTATTAGTTTCATTGTTTATTATTTCCTGTAATTCAGTCCAGGAACCTAAGGATGAAAAACCTACTGAGGTTCCAGAGCAAGTTGTTGTGGATGAGCCAGTAGAGAATGAAAACAGTCAGTGGATTGGACGTGGTGGAGCTGCTCCTAAAACAGATACATCATCACGTAAAGTAGATAAGAGTAAACTTAAAGCTAGTAAAGAAAAAACACCAGAGCAAAAAAAGAGGGATCTTGAAATAAGGCAAGCACAAACATCATTTAAAAATGGAGTAGAATATTACAACTCGGGAGAAATAGATAATGCAATTTTAGAGTTTAAGGAGGCACTTATGTATGACCCTGATAATGGCCCTGCAAACTTTAATTTGGGGAAAATCTATCATGACACTGGTCAAAAGGATTTATCGCTGTCTTACTATTATGATGCAGTAAGCATTAATGCAGACGATACTAATTCCCTAGTTTCAATTGGTTTAATTTATTTTGAAGAGGCTGTTTATGATTCCGCCATTAAATATTTTAATATTGTTATCGAAAAAGCTCCTGGCTATGGGCTAGCATATTACAATCGTGGAACAATGCTTGGTCAGCATAAATATTATACACAATCAATTGACGATTTAAACAAAGCTGCAAAATTCAGTCCCAATGATTCCAGAGTTTTTATGAACCGTGGTTTGGCGTATTACTATTCTAAGGATATGACTTCAGCATGTGAAGATTGGAATAAAGCGGCAGATATGGGAAACCTAGAGGCAACTAAAGCGGTTTCAATTTATTGCAATGAAAAATCCCGCTAATTAAAAATTAACGGGATCTATTTTCTATGGCCAGAATAATTTATTCGGCTAGTATTAATATCTTATTTTCAAGTACTTCGATTACACCACCATTTATTTCATAAAAATCATCACTTCCACCTTTTCTTACTTTAACTTTACCTTTTTTCAGGGCAGATATTAATGGTGCGTGATTGTTTAATATTTCAAATGATCCATCAATTCCGGGGAGTTGCACTAATTCTGCTTCTCCTTTGTAAATTGTTTTGTCAGGTGTGATTATCTCGAGGTTCATATTCAGTTCAATTAAGAAGAAAAATTATTATTTAGTCTCTTCAATCATTTTCTTACCTTTTTCAATAGCCTCGTCAATAGTACCTACAAGGTTGAAAGCTGCTTCCGGATATTCGTCAACTTCTCCATCCATAATCATATTGAAGCCTTTAATAGTATCTTCAATAGAAACTATTGTTCCTTTGAGTCCTGTAAACTGTTCGGCAACAAAGAAAGGTTGTGAAAGGAAACGCTGAACTCTACGAGCACGATGCACTATTTGTCTGTCTTCTTCCGAAAGTTCATCCATACCAAGAATTGCAATAATATCCTGAAGTTCTTTGTAACGCTGAAGAATATTTTTAACTCTTTCTGCAGTATTGTAATGTTCATCACCAACAATATCAGGAGAAAGAATTCTTGAAGTTGAATCCAATGGATCCACCGCAGGATAAATACCTAATTCTGCAATTTTACGACTCAATACAGTTGTTGCATCAAGGTGGGCAAAAGTTGTTGCCGGAGCAGGGTCAGTCAAGTCATCAGCAGGTACATAAACAGCCTGAACAGATGTAATTGATCCACGTTTAGTTGAAGTAATTCTTTCCTGCATAATTCCCATTTCTGTTGCAAGAGTAGGCTGATAACCAACAGCAGATGGCATACGTCCTAAAAGTGCAGATACCTCAGATCCAGCCTGAGTGAAACGGAAAATATTATCGATAAAGAAAAGGATATCACGGCCACCAGATTTTTCATCACCATCGCGGAAATACTCAGCTAGTGTTAACCCAGATAAGGCAACACGAGCGCGTGCCCCTGGAGGCTCATTCATCTGACCAAAAACAAGTGTTGCTTGTGATTCGACTAGTTGTTTTCTGTCAACTTTTGAAAGATCCCAACCACCTTTTTCCATATCCTCAAGGAATGCATCACCATATTTAATTACGCCTGACTCAATCATTTCGCGAAGAAGGTCGTTACCCTCACGGGTACGTTCTCCAACACCACCAAAAACAGAAAGACCAGCATATGATTTTGCAATATTGTTGATTAACTCCATGATGATTACTGTTTTACCAACACCAGCACCACCGAACAAACCAATTTTACCACCTTTTGAATAAGGCTCGATAAGGTCGATAACTTTAATACCTGTGAATAAAACTTCACTAGAAGTACTCAATTGATCAAACTTTGGAGGATCGCGGTGAATAGCATATCTCTCTTCTGAATCAACATTGCCAAGTCCGTCTATCGCATCTCCAATTACATTGAAAAGTCTTCCTCTAATTTCTTTACCGGTTGGCATTGAAATAGGTGCACCCAAATTTCTAACTTCTGTGCCACGACTAAGTCCATCAGTTGAATCCATTGCAACTGTACGTACTGTATTTTCGCCAATAGCTTGCTGAGTTTCTAATATCAGTTTATCACCATTTTGCCTGGTAATTTCAAGGGCATCGTAAATGTTAGGGATGTCTGCCTCATTTTCAAAAACAACATCCACCACAGGACCAATAACCTGTGCAATTTGTCCAACAATTTTTTTATTCATAAAGTTATGATTTATCGGAATTTTAATGGTGGCAAATATAGCAATTAAACTTATTTACAAAATATATTAAATATGAATTTTTATATTTCTGGAATACTGCTGAAAATCAAACAGTAAAAACTGGTTTTACTTATTTATTTCAACTTGATTTTTTAATAAAAAGAACTAATAAAATCCATGTTTATCTTTAACAATAAATAATAAATTTAATAAGTAGAATCATAATTCCAAATAAGGTTTATTAATAATTAGGTACGTAAGTAATTAGTAAACAGTAACATAAACATAATAAAAATTGTTAGTTGCTAATTTTGCATTTTGATTTTTTGTGTTGAAAACATATTACTTTTATTGGTTAAAATCATCAATTGCTGGTATGAGAAAGATAAGCTTATTATTAATCCTCTTTTTGATATTTTCCACGTCTACTTTTTCGCAGGTTTTCAATAAAGCCAAAACTAATATGATTGGTGTTATGCAGCCAGTTGGGTTATGGATTGATGCAGGTCATAATGAAGGACTTGATGTGCTGCTAATGGGGGACTATTATTTCGATGATAATCATAAGATTGTTTCTCAGCTTGCAAAAAATAATATGAACAAAGAGTTTGTGAGGACTAAACATCCATTTCCACCATTGTACAGAGGAGCAAGTGCAAAAGGTGATTATGATAATGATGGTGATGATGATATTATTATTACTGGCATAAGTGAAAACAAACAACTAATTGTTAGACTTTACCGTAACGATGGGCCATTTCGTTTTACTCTGTTAAAAGACTATTTTACACCAGTTTCTGATGGCGCAATAGATTGGGGTGATTTTGATAAAGATGGCGACTTGGACTTAATAATTACTGGTAAGGAATATAACAACAAACTTTCAACAAAAGTTTATCGTAATGATAAAGGATTGTTTAGCGAAATGGACTTTGGTATTCCTGGAGTTTATGATGGTTCGATTGACTGGGGTGATTATGATAAGGATGGTGATCTTGATATTTTGATAACCGGTAATGCGGGTGGGATGCCATACACTGCAGTTTATAAATATGATAATGGACGATATGCAAAACTTGCCCAGAGTATTGCTCAATTGTGGGAGAGTGAAGCTAAGTGGGGAGACCTTAATAATGATGGTGACATGGATTTCTTTATTAGTGGTTCAGATAAGAATGGATTTCCAGTTACTTACGCTTACAAAAATGAATCTAATTTAGTTTTCAGGGGAATTCCTGTTTCCGTACGACCTTTAAAAAGGGCAACAGTTGATTTAGGTGATTATGATCACGATGGTGACCTTGATATTTTAATGACGGGCGAATCATTGGAAAGATCATATACTTTGGTTTACAGAAATAATCTTGGTTTTAGTTTTGAAAATATTGTTGCTGGTCTGCCAGGAGTTAGTAATGGCCTAGCAAAATGGGGCGATTACGATCGTGATGGCGACTTGGATATTTTATTGGCAGGAATTACAATTTGTTATGATTTCATTGGAACTGTTTACAATAATAATACCGATCCACCAATTGTAATAGAGGAAGCAGAATTATTTACAGCAGTACCAGATATTGACAGATGTGGTCCTTATCATTATTATTTATTCTCTTCCTGCTATTGCGATCCGGATGGTGATGGAACAAACAAGGGCTACCATATGTACATTAGCAACATACATAAGCAGTACAAATTGTATGAACTTAATTATAAGTTCAACGATATTTTGGTAAAGTCGGTTCCAAACTGGGGTGATGCCGACCGAGGTTACCGAACCTCAAATGCATTCGAAACGAGAGTAGAGGCAGTAGAAGCCCGTAATCAAGTTATTGAATCATACAAAGCCGAAGGCTACCATATTCATTACATTAACTGGTAAGAAGAGTTCTGTGTTAAGTGATTGGAGTTTAGAAATCAAACCATTGGACACCAATTATTCTTCCACCTTATCTTTTAGTGATCGGAAGCCATTACCCAGAATTTCATTTGCATTTAAAACAGTTACAAACGCTTTTGGATCAATGGTATTAATAAAATCCTGAAGCATAGTCATTTCACGACGGTTTACAACAGCAAAGGCAATCGATTTTTCTTCTCCAGCAAACATTCCTTCACCTTTTAAAAAGGTTCCTCCACGATTTAGGTCCTTAACAATTTTGTCACGAATCTCATTATGTTTTTCTGAAACAATAAACAATACCTTGTCATAGTTCATTCCTTCCAGAATAACATCGACTACCTTACCAGTAATGAAGATTACAATTAATGAATACAATGGAATTTTCCAATCACCAAAAACCAATAATCCTAGCAATACAATTACTGAATCAATAATAATAAGCAATTGTCCCACTGGTAATTTGGTGTATTTACTTACCATCATGGCAACAATATCAGTTCCGCCAGATGTGGCTCTTGACTTGAAGATTAAACCTAGACCTAATCCAATAAATAAACCTCCAAAAATTGAGGAAAGTAAAGCATCACCTTCCACCAATGGTTGTGTACCATAAAAATATGTTATGGTATCCATGAACAGTGCAGTTGAAAGAAACCCAACAACAGTTTTCATTCCAAACCGAGGCCCAAGGACTTTAATTCCAATTAGGGTTAGAGGTATGTCAAAAACCAATGCCATGGCACCAACAGGTGTACCTAAAATATAATGCAGAACAATTGAAATTCCATACACTCCTCCGGGAACAATTTTGTAAGGTGTGATGAAAAGTACATAACCAGATGCCATAATAAATGCACCAATAATTATCAGACTGTAGTTCTTAATCCACTTCCAGCTGAACAATTTGTCTTTTTGAATGAAAGCCATGATTTACAAATATTTATAAGTTAAAAACCAGTAATTTTTTAAAAGCGCGCAAAAGTAATTTATTTTCCATTTCATAAGCAAAAAATATATTAATTTTGCGCCTCCCAATAAAAAAGGGATTTTGGCCCCATAGTTCAAGGGATAGAATAGCGGTTTCCTAAACCGTAGATCCTGGTTCGAGTCCAGGTGGGGCTACAATGAAAACAAAAGCACTCTGTAATGTAATTGATTATTGAGTGTTTTTTTGATTTATGACAAATTGGTTTGAAAAAAGGACCAGGAAATAAAACTAGTAAATAGAATTAAATTTGAACAGAATTAAAACTTAAACAGATGAAAGAATTAGATGTAACGAAAATAGAAGGACGCCTAAAGCATAAAACCATATTTCAACTCTTCGATGATTTAGAAAAAGCAGAATCATTTATTATTAAAAATGATCACGATCCAAAACCTTTATTTTATACTTTCCAGGCAGAGAGGGAAGGTACTTTTGAATGGGAATATCTTAAGGAAGGGCCAGAATGGTGGCATGTTAAACTTACAAAAAAAATCTGACAGACTTGCCTAAAATTTCCCAAAGTCTGGTCCCTGCCTCTGGCTGGGACTTAATCTATTTTGACATTTTCAATGTCTTTTTGCAAGAAATAAGTTTTCCGCTAAAATGCACTAGAAGTACATAAGGAAAAGCATCCCGACTACAAGTCGGGACGAGAAAGGATGGCTATGTAGTTCTTCCTTAGAAGATCCTTCCATGTGTAAGTCTTCGCTGCGCTTCGCCTTACTTAGTTAGGATGACAAGAATGGCTCATTGCTCCTTAATTTAATGGGCAAGTTATTCTTGTATTAAGTATTAAGGAATAGTGCTTAGGCAATACTAAATATAAAAACCAGACCTACTTATTGTAGTATTTATTTAGGGCTTCAGTACGGGATTGCACCTGTAGTTTTCCGTAAATATTGCGAATGTGGGTTCTTACTGTTTCAGTACTAATGAAAAGTTTTGCTGCAATTTCTTTGTAGCGATATCCTTTTGAAAGTAGGTTAAGGATTTCTGATTCTCTTTTGCTCAAATCATATTTTATGTCCTTCAGATCTTGTGAGTGAAACGACTCAATAACTTTTCTAGCAATGCTCCTACTCATGGGTGAACCCCCTCGGGAAACCTCTGAAATTGATTGAATAATAGTTTGAATCTCGGCATTTTTTAGCACATAACCATTGGCACCTGCGCGTAAAGCGTCAAACACATTTTGGTCGTCATCGAAATTAGTACACATTAGAAATTGAATGTTGGGATGTTTCTGTTTAACAATTTCCACACATTCTATTCCGTTCATTTTTGGCAGACCAATATCCATTAAAACCACTGCAGGTTTAAGTTCATCTACATTTTCCAAAAAACTTTCGGCACTTGTAAATGAATCCATCACCAATAATTCTTCTGAAAAGTTTAACATTTGTTTAAGCCCTTTCAAGACTTCCAAATCATCTTCTACTATTACTATTTCAATACTCATATCGGCTACAAAAATATATGTATGTTAATTACAAAACAATCACACTTTAGTAGTATTTAAAATAATCTGTTCTAAACTAATGGTGGTGCCATGATTTATTTTGCTTTCAAGTTTAAATAGTCCACCCAGTTTCTCAGCCCTGAGTTTTATACTTTCAAGCCCCAGACCTTTTTTAACAGATTCTTCATTGAACCCGCATCCATCATCTTTTACAATTAACAAGCCCAAATTGTTGCTTAGGTAAAAACTAACATAAACAACATCGGCATTTGCATGCTTTGTAATATTGTGCAGCATTTCTTTAAGGGCCAAAAATATGTTACGACGAGTTTCAGCGGCTAGTACAATCTCTTCAAAATCTTCGGGGAATTCTATTTTGCAACTAATTTCAGTGTTTGAAGAAAAGTCGTTCACATAATCCCTAAGATAAAAAAGCAGTTCGGAGAGTTTATCATTTCCTGGGTCAATGGCCCAGATGATTTCTCTCAGGTTTTTACTTAAATTCCTCGATTGCTCAATTACTTTGGAGATACCCTCAGTATTTTTATCGGTAGCACTTAGCAATTTAATTTGCTCACTCATAAATGAAATTCTTGTTAAGCCCGAGCCAATTTCATCATGCATATCGCGGGCAATTCTAACCCTTTCCTTTTCACGCATTTTTAAAATTGCCAATTCCTCAAGTTTTTGTCTTCTCTGTTTAAAGAGAAAGAAAAACAAAATTCCTCCTCCAACAAATGTTATTAATGAGAAAATTAAAAAGAAAATCTGCCAACGTTGTTTTTCTACCTTTAATTTATTGTTAGCGTTTTTAGTCTCCAGCATTTTAATGCTTTCAATTTTTTGTCGTGTTTGATATTTAGTGTCCAGATCAAATATCTCCTTTTGTTTTTGGAATTGAAATATTGAATCGTTTAATATTAATAATGAATCTTTGTATTTGTATGCCAACTCATATTTTCCACATTGTTTTAGAGTTTTAGAATAGAATTCGAAGTAATGTTGTTTAAAAAAAATGTCATCGGTAAAACTTAAATAATGTGCAGTACTATCGAAATTTCTAATGGCTCTGTCGCATTCGTTGTAATAACTGTACTGAACAGAAAGATTTAAAAACGTACGTGCAAGGCCCTGTAAATCATCAACTTTGCGCTGGTCTTTCAATAATTCCAAGAGGCAATCCTCACATTTCTTTGGGTCTTTTTTAAAGTCGATTAGGGTACAGATATTATTTCTGGTATTAATAATTGAGTAAAGATTTCCACTTTTCTGCTTCAGCAGCAAACTCTTTTCGTAATACATTATTGCTGAATCAACTTTGCCTAAGTTATTGTAGATAAATCCAAATGAGTTGTAAATGTTTCCTTCCAGTCTGTGGTTTGTCTCCGATTCTAAATAAGTCAAGGCCTCATACTGGTATTTAATTGCTTGACGATCGTCTTCTAAATAAGAGTAAGTATTCCCAATATCATTTAAGGTTGCAGCAATTTTTGATGAATTTTTTATCGTTTTGTAAAATGCCAATATTTTAAAGAAAGAGGTTAAAGCCAGTTTGTAATCTCCTTTACTTCTTTGGGCCAAGGCAATATTTTTTTGCGGTTTAATAGAACTTGCCGTATCGCCATTATGGATAAAAATATTTAATGATCTTGAAGAATAATAGATTGTACTATCGTATTGACTTCTGTAAAAATAATAAATGCC
>Ga0164315_10002618_pt1 | contig 13804 bp, 9 predicted proteins | sample GuaBasSedimGuay6_FD_113737 | JGI IMG/M metagenome (GOLD analysis project Ga0164315, IMG submission 113737) | Subseafloor sediment microbial communities from Guaymas Basin, Gulf of California, Mexico - Guay6, Core 4569-2, 0-3 cm | ecosystem: Environmental > Aquatic > Marine > Hydrothermal vents >... | reverse complement strand
TTTCAATTAAAAATAGTACCTTTGACTAAAATCATAAAACAATGAATATAGAAACACGGAAATTATCATTTATTCAGGAGTTCCTTCGGATTCAAAACGAAGAAATAGTCATTGGGTTGGAAAACCTTTTAAAGAAAAGGAAATCGGAACAATATGAAAATGAACTCAAACCAATGGACTTAAAACAGTTTAATGACGAAATTGACCAAGCATTAAATGATTCGGAAAACGATAGAGTTATCAAAGCTACTGAATTAAAAGAGAAATGGAATTAGTAGTTTTTTGGACTCGATTCGCTGAATATAAATTGGACGGTATTTATAATTATTACGAATCCAAAGCAGGGATACGAATCGCACGGAAACTAATATCCAGTATTATTGACAAAACCATCGGACTGGATAAAAATCCACACATCGGACAAAAAGAAGAACTTCTATCTGACCGCCCTCAAAATTTCAGATACTTAGTATTTAAGAATTACAAAATCATCTATTGGATTAATCAGAATAAAAACCGGATTGATATTGTCAATGTATTCGATACAAGACAAAACCCTTTGAAAATGAAAAAACTAGAATAAAGCAAGCCAACAGCAAATAATATCCCATAGCCGGTTTAGCTGTTATTAAGAAAAATGAGAAGTAAAATGAACATTCAAGTAATCAACAAAAACCCTGCAAATAAATGGCTACGGGGCATATTTGCAACACGTTGACACTTTCAGGTGCAAGCAGGCTGGAAGAACTTTTCCTTACAACAACTTCTTAATCTCGTCAACTACAGCAGGGTTACTGGGCCGGGTAGCATTGGCCGAAACGACTTTTCCTTTTTTGTCGATTAATACATAGCGTGGAATACTGCGGACGTTGAACTGCGCATTCAATTCCTGGTGAACGTCGCTGTTGGCACGGTAATGTTCTCCGGTAATTTGAAGTTTTTCGATCATGCTTAGCCACTGTTGTGCATTTCTGTCAACCGATAAATACAGGAACACTACATCTTGCCCCTTAAATTCTTCCTGAAGATTTTGCGAATAAGGCATTTCTTTTTTACAAGGCCCGCACCAACTTGCCCAAAAATCGAGATAAACGACTTTTCCTTTGTATTGATCCAGGATGGAATTAAAGGTTTCATTGCTGTATTGCGCTTCGTTTAAATCTTTAATGTCTGTTTTAAGTGATGAGGAGGCCTGTGCGAATACTCCTGATGTTGTGGACATCAAAATTGCAATTGCTATGGTTGCGATTATTTTTTTCATAATTAGATTTTAAAACTATTGTATTTATTGTGGGTTTGAATGTTAGACGAAGCCTCTGTTTATTACTTACACCTTAAGCGAATGTTTCTCTTTTTCATTGCGCAGCAAATGTTAAAATTTATGAAAATGAGCGATTGAACCCTGTATTCAGTGTTCTACTGCTCAAACACAAATTGAATAATATTGGCGCCCATTTGCAGGGCCTCGCGCCGTTTCTCAGGAGAATCGTGGTGGACTTCCTGTTCTTCCCATCCATCCCCCAAATCGCATTCAAAGTCATAAAAACAAACCAGTCGTCCTTTGTAAATAATGCCAAAACCTTGTGGGTCTCCGTCATCGTGTTTATGTATTTTGGGAAGGCCGTTGGGGAAATTATATTGCTGATGATAGATTGTATGGCTAAAAGGCAATTCCGTAAAATCAATCCCCGGAAATACTTTTTTCATTTCGCGCCGAATATATTCATCCATTCCATAATTATCTGAAATGTGCAGAAAACCGCCTGCAATCAGGTATTTGCGTAGGTTCTCGGCCTCATCCGGACTGAAAATAACATTCCCATGCCCGGTCATGTGGACGAAGGGATAATTGAATAAATCGATACTTCCGACTTCAACCGTTGCAATATCCGTACTCAAATTTGTTTTCAGGTTCTGATTGCAGAACCTCACTAAGTTAGGCAAAGCGGTGGGATTGGCATACCAGTCGCCGCCGCCGCTGTACTTGAGCAAGGCGATATGGATGTCTTGTGCCTGAGTTTGGCCGATGACAATCGCGAAATAAAGTAGGATTTGCAGGAATATTTTCATGGTTGGCAAATATAGCCAAAGGATTGAAAAATGAGGAAGCCAGTATTTTTACTGATTCAACAAATTCACCGTATGGCAAGCTGCAACACCTGCTGTTTCGGTGCGCAGGCGGGAAGGCCCGAGACGAACGGAGACAAATCCATTCTGTTTAGCCAACTCCACTTCTTCCGGACTGAAATCGCCTTCTGGTCCGATGAGGATCAAAGCGTTCTGTCCGGGAGTGTAGGCTTTTGAAAGCTCAAGGATGACTGACTTATCAATGTAAGCAATAAACTTTTCACCTTCAAATGGCTGTTTAATGATTTCTGAAAAACGGCTACTTTCGTCCAGTTGGGGATGAAACGATTTCAACGACTGCTTCATAGCTGCTGTAACGACACGCTTCAATCTTTCGGTTTTCACAGTCTTCCGTTCGGAATGCATGCAGATAACAGGAGTGATTCGGTCAACGCCAATTTCGGTGGCTTTTTCCAAAAACCATTCAAAACGACTATTGTTTTTTGTTGGGGCTATTGCCATCTGGAGGTAGAATGACCTGATGTCCTCGCCAATTTTTTTCTCAATTATTTCAACTTCACAGGCTTTGGGATTAGCATCAGAAATCTGGCATTCGAAAAACAGGCCCTTGCCATCAGTAAAAAAAACCGTGTCCCTGGTTTTCATTCTGAGGACACGGATGATGTGTTTAGATTCGTCTTCGGTTAAAGTGTAAAACTGACCGTTTATTTCTGGTGCGTAAAATAAGTTCATTATGCGCGCTAGTGAAATTATTGAAGATCTAATACAAAACAACTTTTTTAACTGTAGTAGCAGTATTTCCGCTTAATTTCAGAAAATAAGTGCCTGCATGCCATTCGGCTTTGCGTTGAATTTTAATGCTATTGCTGTTGCCATCAATGTTTTTGTTCAATACAATTTGCCCAAGATAATTCACCAATTCCAATTGGTTGAAATCGCTTCCAGCAGGCAATGTAACAGTAAAGTTCCCATTGTTTGGATTCGGGAAAACACCAACTTCATTGGGGTCAGTTACTCCATCTTCAATGCCCACATATTGGCTCACGGCAATGTTGTCGATAAACAAGGGGTTACCAACCGAACTGTAGGATTCAAAGGCAAAACGTATATCAGTCTGACCTGCCCATTCACTTAAATCGATGGAAATACAAGAGGCTCCCCAGCCAGCTACACACCAGTCAGAAGCAGTTTCCGGCCAGAAATCATCTGTAAGTTCGTGGGTAGCAAAATTGCCACTACCATCGTCACCACCTGCAAATACTTTGCTCCAGTTTTCACCGCAATCGGCCGAAACATAAACAATCAATGAATCGGTAACCTGGCTGTATTTTTTGGCATAAGCATGAGAAAACTCAAGCGATGCACTGCTCATGGCTTCTAAGTTAAATGGGGCAGAAACCAGTCGGTCGCGTTGTGATGGATAACCCGTGAATTTGATACCGGCAGCCTGGTTACCTGGAATCATACCACCCACTTCATACATTTCCCAGCTAGTTCCATCTCCGTCCAAATCATCTATGCTCCAGCCCTGTGCTTCAAAGCCATCTTCTTCAAAAGTCTCCCTGAAAAAAGGGGTGTATCCACCGGCGTGGATAAATTCGGGTTTACTGAGTGTTGAAGATCCATTCAGGTTCCATGAAGTAAGTGTGGCTGTATAAGTTCCGGCGGCATCAAAGATGACTTGAGGATTTTCACTGTTTTCATCTGTTCCGTTTTCAAAAGAAACAGTTGAAGGCTCAAATTCCCATAACCATTGAACAGGGCTGTGTTTTGTTTGGTCGGTGAAAGTAACAATGCTTTCAAGACAACCATAGTCTTTGTCGGCAATAAAATCGACTGCCGGTAAAATAGTTGAACTGGAAGTAATATAGGCTTTTTGAATAATTGTGTCTGTTCCCAATTGGTTGGTAACGATGAGTTGCACATCAAAAATACCTTCAGTATCGTACTGTATTCCTTGTGGGTTTTCATCAGTAGAGGTAGCGGGAATTCCACCTTCAAAGCTCCATTCCCATGTGCTTGGAATACCGCTTGTTTCATCAGTAAAGTCCACCGTTTCGCCGACCGGGATGATGGTTTCGTTAGAAATGAAACTGGCATCAAGTTCAGAAGCAAAACTAATAGATGCAATCTGTGTTCTCCAGCTCCAGCCACCATTTGTGTATTCAGTTGTGAACCAAAAGGTCTGCCCGTCACTGGGGTCAATTGACATCATCGAATAGTCGCCCCAGCGGTTGATACCAGATTGCGAATTGACTCCATCCCAAATTGTGACCTCATCAATATCCAGAACACCCAATCCTTCAGGAGCTCCGGCAGTTTGTCCGGCAACGCGTATTGACGGATAAGTAGAAGTTCCTGAAACAGAATACCCTACTGCAATGTTGCCTAGGTCGTTCATGGCCACACTGGCCATCCAGCGGTTGTCCCCATCGTCGGGTGCATAGGTTCCCTGTTGATACATGCTCCAGTCACCATCCGTTTTTCTCATTTCATACCAGCGTACTCCGGCACGGCCACTTCCGACATTTACCGTATGATTGGTCACCATCACTTCATAGTCGCCGAAATTCCGGTATTGCAGGCGGTACATTAATCTTCCGGAAAGTGTTCCCAATATTTGGTCTGTATCAGGTTGCCTTACATTGATGCCGTTTCCGGAGAACGCTTGCGTTGGTACAGACTGGGTAAGTTCAATTGTTGAGTTGTTCACGTTGGCCCAGTCAACACTAACTTCCCAAATACGGAGTTTGTTGCTACCGAGGTTTACACAATAATTGGGTGCGCCTTCTGGAGGCATAGTAGCACCATCAAAATCAGCAGGCAATAAGCTTCCGTAGTTTGAGCCCAGGTCAAAAAATACCATGGTGGCCTCATCCTCACCATTGATCATGGCATCACGATCGACAACGGCAACACCTGCTCCGGCCCAAAACTGGCCATTTGTAAATTGGTTAACCGTAAAATAATACCCATCCGGCCAGATGCCAAATTTGGGGTAATCGGGCATTTTGTCAAACTCAAAGGCGTAACGGTACCACGAACCCAACGGGTCAGGTGTAGTTGAAATGGCAATTAATTCGTAGAATTTATTGTTGTTGGTGTTAACAGCAAATTGACTGACCATCCAGCGATCGGCTTTCTCGTCGTATAAAACAATAGGGTCGCCGTCATTGGCATTGTCAAAGGGCATGCCATCGTCAAAGCCTTCCCAAATGGTTTGGTTGTCGGCAGGTCCGTAAAGCATTGTTCCTTCTTTGTCCCAAATAGCAAACGACAGATTAATCATTTGCAGGTAGTGGTTGGGGCCAACATCTCCATCGGTATCCGGTGGAGCCACTCCATTGAGATTCCCAACTCCCGGAAAATTTTGGTTGATATTGGGCACACTTCTTGAGCCTGTCAGGCTGTTTTGTAAAACGGGGTCAGGGCCATTCAATTCAGGACTGTTTTTCATTTCGTCAAGAAAACCATCATGATTTTTGATGATGTTATTTTTCCACGAGCGTTCCCTGACGCCGGGGATAATTGGTTCTACATCCCGTAAGGCTTTTGAAACATCGAAATGTGCAGCTTTAATAATTTTTGCAGGATGTAATGATTGTGACATCACTGTTGAGAATGGCAAGATTACCAGAATAATTAAGGCAATTTGAATAAAGAATAATTTTTTCATGTATTGAATTTATCGGTATAAGAAATGATTTCGTTGGTTTTTGCTGCCTAATCAAGCAGATGTTTTCCTGAACATAATCGGCAAAAATAATGAAATTTCAATAGTGTTTTATCTGATTTTTTTTGGATTGGATAAAAGCTTTTTCACTTTTATGAAATGTTGACGGATAAAGTAATTAACCCTTACAAAAGGTAGCGGATACAGTGGATAATTTTTTACTTAAAATGTTAAAATGGTATTGAAGTTTTTGAAAGAACTCAGACATGACCTAATTATATTTAGACCAGTTCTAAATAATAGGCCGTGATTAATTGATTAATTTAGTGCTTTACTGTTTTTACAATCAACAGGGGACGAGTTGGCAAAGGTTCTGTTGTAAGCTCACAGGATGCTATTTTCTTAGATTGATGACTCTCGAAAACAAAAATTAAATACTGAACAATAGATTATTACCCACTTAAAAACTTACTGAAATGACAGGGAACATAGCAATAGACGTAGCCATTGGTTTGGTATTCATTTATCTTCTTTACAGTCTTTTGGCGACAGTAATTGGCGAGATTATCGCCTCTGTTTTTGCGCTACGTGCGCGAAACCTACAGGATGCCATTGGAAAAATGCTGAATGATGATAAAGAAGAGCCATCCAAATTCAAAGCATGGTTTAAATCACTTTGGCTGAGCGTGACAAAAATATTTTACAATAAGCAAGAAGGTTTGGTAGAGAAGTTTTATGAGGAGCCATCCATTAAATACCTTGCCAAAAACAGCAGGATTAAAAAACCTTCCTATATCAGCCCAGCAACTTTTAGCCAGACCTTGATGAATATCATGGAAGAAGAAGGGGAAGGTGCAACGCCTGTTGACAAAATCAAGGCTGTTTTGTCAGGGGACGTACAAAGAACCAAGGCTGAAAAGTTTGATGCGATCAGTCAATTCATTACAGAAGAATCAAAAAAGGGTTTGGGAACCCTAAAGCTTGAAGAATTACAAAATGTGGCAGAAGACCACATAAATCAGCTTCCTTTAATTTGTGCCGATACAAGAAAGCACCTCAGCAATTTACTAAGGAATTCCAATGATGATTTGGTGAAATTCAAACAACAGCTCGAAAACTGGTTTGACGAAACCATGGAGAGGGCCACCGGCTGGTATAAACGAAAGAACCAGTTCATCTTGTTTTCCATCGGATTAATCATCGCAATTAGCTTTAATGTGAACACTTTATACATTGCCAAAGCCTTGTCGAAAGATGATGTAGCCAGGGAACAATTGGTGCAGATGGCCATAAATTATCAGAAAGGACACCCAGATGGAGTTCAGGACAGTACTGATAAAAAGACATTCAGCGAGTTATTAGAGGTTAAGAAAACCATAGAAAAAGATATTCAACTCGCCAACTCGATTGTTAGCCTGGGCTGGACTGAAAATGGGGTAACCGATAAAGCTTATTACAGGCCTTTCTATTGCTTTTTATGCGAGAAAGCGGCATTTATGAATATGCTGGGTTGGCTGCTCACAGCGCTGGCCATTTCGCTCGGTGCTACTTTTTGGTTTGACTTATTGAATAAACTGGTGAACCTGCGCTCATCCCTGGCAGCTTCGAAAAACCCGGAATCAGATAAAGATTCTTGAGGAAAAATTTGGGTTAACTGAGAAGGTGAGTGAAGAAAGAGAAGCTAAATTTGTATTCAATATTTCCTCTACTCCACTACCAAAACCCCACTCACCAAACTGTCGTCTCCAGTCAGCCTCAAAAAGTAAAGGCCGGAAGTCCATTTGCTGTCAGGAATAATTTCAAGAGTTCCTGAAATTCCATTCAAATTTTGGTGGTAAACAACCGCTCCCATCGTATTGATAATTTGCAGGGTATTGTAGTTTTTCCCTCCTGGGATAACAACTTTGAAGCTACCATTTGTCGGATTGGGAAAAATTTTCAAGCCTTCCATTTCACCTGAGATTTCTTCATTTCCAAAGACAGTGGTAAGATTAACATTGTCAATAAACAAGGGGTTTCCATAAGCAGCGTACGATTCAAAAGCAATACGGACATTTGCCTGCCCTGCCCATTCGCCCAGGCCAATTTCTATACACGAAGCTCCCCATCCGACTCCACACCAATCAGAGGGCGTTTCGGGCCAAAATTCGTCTGCCATTTCGTGGGTGGCAAAATTACCGCTACCATCTTCACTGCCTGCATAAACACGAGTCCAGTTCTCGCCACAGTCGGGCGAAACATAAACAATGAGCGAATCGGCAAGGGGTGCATATCTTTTTGCATAAGCATGCTGAAAATTGAGGGTAGGGCCTGAAGTACCAATCAGGTTAAACGGGGGAGTAATCAAGCGGTCGTAAACGCCGATTGAATAGTTTTGAAATTGCATACCCATCGCCGTATTACCGGGATCGTTGCCTCCAACATCCAATAACTCCCAGGTATAAGATTCATCGGGATTTTCTATAATCCACTCTTCGCTTTTAAACGATTCGGGTTCAAAAGTTTCTGTAAACCAAAGACCATAACCCCCGGAGGTAATCATGTCAAATTTTGTCAGCTCGGAACTACCATTCAAATTCCAGACTTTAAGACTGACGGAATAGGGCTGTGCTTCATTAAAAATAACTTCCGGGTTTTGACTGCTTTCGTTGGTGCCGTTCACAAAAGTTACATCGGCAGGGTCGAACTGCCATTCCCATTGAATCGGACTGTATTTTGTGTGATCGGCAAAAACAACTTCCGTGCCCGTACAAATCAGGTTTTTGTTCGCGTTGAAATCAACTTCGGGCAAAATACTGCTGCTCGTCATTATGTAGTTTTCCTTCAGGATGGTATCGGTTCCCAAATCGTTGGTGGCAATCAACCTGACATCAAAAGTTCCTTCCTGATCAAAAAGAATGTCTTGCGGATTTTGCTGAGTTGAAGTATTAGGTGTGCTACCTTCAAAAGTCCAGTTCCAGGAAGTCGGCACCCCCAGTGTCAGGTCATCGAAACTAACCGTCGCACCAATTGGGATGAGTGTTTCATTGGAAGTGAAATCAGCTTCGGGCTGGAAAGATGGCATCAAAAAGGCCCACCATGTTCCCCATTGATCACTGCCCGAAGGCAGCTCGGCATATTCGTGCATGGCCCAAAAATCAACATCATGAACAGGATCGACAAACACCGCCGAATAATCACCCCAGCGGTTGCGCCCACCACCAAAAGTTTTGTAATAAGGAGCCATTCCTTCTTTGTAAAGATAAAAGTCGCGCATGCTTCCCGAATCATCAAGATGGTCTTTGTAAGAATAGGCAGCACCAGCGTATTCGTTGGGTGAAAAAGCACCATGGCCGATAAAAACATCCTCATTGGCATTGACTGCAATACTTGGGAAAGCAAAAGAATATTCATTAGATAAATCTTCAATTCTTCCTCTTTCCAATACAATACCGGCCGTGTCGAGTTTCCACCATTGTATCGCACAGCGCTGTGGATTATTAGCCGGCAGGTAAACGTGGTGTACTGCCCACAATTTATTGTTGCGGTGAATCATGGTGTGCATGCGGGCATCTACACTGTTGAGTTTTTCGCTGCTTCCTGATTGGGGTAGAAAATCACCGTGGCTTTCGTAAGACCAGTTTTCCCAGGGCTCAGGAATGCCGATTGATCCCTTCAGATCGAAAACAGGATTTTCAGTTTCACCACTCAACTTGAATAAATTTACATAGCCGTAATTATCAGCATTGCCATCCCCGGTGGAAATCAGGTACATTTCTTCACTTACTGAATCGTAAGTAAATGCGGGTACAATAGCCGAACCCAAAGTGGTAGTAAACCGACTGAATACGGGATCATCCTCGCCTGCAAAAGCGGCCATTTTGTCTATTGCATACACAACAAATTCAACCGCTTCGAAGCTGGTATTGCGCATGATTCCGCCAATGGTTATCCAGTTTTTATTAAAGCCGAGGTTGGGATAATCAAACCACAAAGTATGATCCGGGTCGGTTTCAATCCAATAGAAATGCCAGTCATCCAATGGGTTGTCGGTTGTGCTCACGCCAATATACATCCTGCTGTTCGCGGCATCGGAACCCCTGGGAGTAATCATTATCCACCGGTTTTGATAGGGATCGTAAACAATTTTTGGGTCAAATATTGAGCCAATTCCCGGCATTGGCCTCCACCATTTATTCAGCGTAGTGGTATAAAGTTCGTTGCCATTTCTGTCCGATATTCTGACATCGGTATTCAAAGTCTGCATAAGATGATTAGGCCCGGCTGCGCCATTCACGTCAGGGGGGATGGAATTTCCGTCATCCATTATTCCGGCAAAAGTGGTGTCGGGAGATGGGGAGGTTATCCTTTGTTTTGTTGCACTTGTTTTCGCACTGCTTTCGGCTTGCCGATAAATAACATTCGATTCTGCAAAGCTCCATTCGGGTGGCTGCCATCCTGGGTTGGGTACTTTGATACTTTTTCCGACTTCCGTGCCCTTTTGTGGAAGTGACAAAATATGAATAGTTGCCTGTTTTGTCGCCCGGCTTTTAGTTCCTTCAATAGATTGGGAGAAAACAAAATTTGAAGAAAAGAGAAAAATAATGACTGCAATGGACGAAAAAGTTTTCATGTTGCGTGGGTTTTAAGATGAACTTGACAAAGGTAAGGTTTTCGTTGAAGACAATCTTTTTAGCAATTCTCATTTGTTAATGGACAATATCGTATTTTTAATGCTTGATTTACTTTGATTTTTTGAATGTGATTTTATGAAAAACCCTGCTTTTTTTGTATCCGACCTTCACGGCAGTATCAGCCGCTACGAGAAACTATTTCTGTTAATTGAAAAGGAAACCCCTGCCGTTATATTTATGGCTGGTGATTTATTGCCTTCAGGGATGTTTGCTTTTACATCGAGTAGTGGGACGGTGGCAGGTTTTATTGATGATGTTTTGAAAAAGGGTTTTGTAGACCTCAAGAAAAAAATGGGGGTTTCTTATCCTGAAGTATTTTTAATCCTAGGAAATGATGATGGACGGGCTGATGAAGATGCTTTTATAAAAGGAGAACAACAAGGTATTTGGAAATATATTCATGGAAGAAAAGTTGAATTTGACGAATATAGAATTTACGGTTATGCCTACGTTCCGCCAACTCCTTTTATGCTGAAAGATTGGGAGCGTTATGATGTTTCACGTTATGTTGATCCCGGTTGCACGCCTCCTGAAGAAGGGGCACATTCCGTAAAAGTTGACAGAAAACAAATGCAATTTAAAACAATTCAAAAGGACTTGAATGAGTTAACAGGCGATGATGATTTGAGCAAATCTATTTTTCTGTTTCACAGTCCACCCTATCAAACTCATTTGGACAGGGCCGCACTTGATGGCAGGACTTTTGAGCATGTGCCCCTGGATGTACATGTGGGAAGCATCGCCATTAAACGCTTTATTGAAGAGCGGCAACCGATGCTCACAATGCACGGACATATTCATGAATCTACTTCAATAACAGGATATTGGCAACATAAAATCGGGAATACTATTGCCATGAATGCGGCTCACGATGAGAAGGAACTTTCATTGATTCGGTTTGATTTGGATGATTTGGGAAGTGCCCGGCGTGAATTGGTTTAGGGTACTCCCCCGTTTCAAGCGTCCACGCTTGAAACACTTATTGTTCAACCCGCCAAATGTTTTTTCAATGTCTGAAAGTTTAATCTAAAACTGCAAGCGTGGACGCTTGCAGCAGGGGCGTCGGGAGGGAGTGGACGCTTGCAGCAGGGAGCAATTAAATCTGCGGTTATCAGCGAAATCTGCGGGAAAATATTGTTTACAAACAATGTTTATTTTTTACGCCTCCACAATCCGGCCTTCAATATCCGTACCCACACGCAATGGCCGGGCAGCATCGGTAATTGCACCAATTTTTATGGCAAAACTGTTGCGGTCGCTGATGTCTTTATCTGTTACAATGTGAATATCCAATAGTCCGTCGGTTTTATAACCTGTTCTTACGAAATTGATTTGTGCCAGGCTCAGACTCCATCCTTCGAGCCACAGTTTTAATTCTTCTTTTTGGGAATTACTTCCCCTAAAATGAATGAGGACATCAATATCACTTTCGGCGCGGGCAGTAGCATTTTTGGTGCTTCCAAATACATAAAAACCAACAACGCCAAAGCGTTCGGGGTCAATTTTTGAAGCCAGCTTTTCGATGTTGCGCAATCGCCATTGCCAATGTATATCTTTGTCAATAATGGTTTGCTGTCTTCCCGGTTTTAGATCAAGTTCAACTTTGTTTTCCTGCTTTTCGATAACTGCAATTGCTTTCTCCTGATCCGAATTCATATATATATTCAAACCAAATCCATCGTAAACAGACTGGATGTCAATCACCTTAATAACATTTTCAAGATGAGACATTTCGGGGATTAATTGCGAAAAAATATTTGGTGCTGATGTGAGGAAATCTTCATTAAATATATTTCCCCTCTCATCAGGATAAAGGGGCAGGTATTTAATATTGGCTTCCACCAGATCCTGAAAAAAGTGTGTGCCAAAAGAAACATCCGGTACATATTCGTTCTTTTTACGGGCAATTTCAATAAGCATTGATGTGTTGTTGATCTCTGAATAGGTAATACTCACGCCCAATTTAATATCGCCACGACTGCCCCATCTTCCCGGGCCCATCAAAATAAATTGCCTTTTTGGAAGCAACTGATTCAATACACCAATTGCTTTTCCGACTTTCAGAAGATCATGGCGTTCTTGTACATTGGCATACTCCTGTGGGTCAACATAAACAAGGTGTGTTATTCCTGAAACGCTTCCATTGGAAATAAATTTACTAGCCGAAAAGATAGTTTTTTCAGCTTCAGTATTCAGTGGGATTTTGGCCGGTTCGCTTTCATGGTCATAACTTTGTGAACGGCATTGTAACAAATAAAAATCTTTGCCATCATGTGCAAATTCAATATCAACGGGATGGCCATATCTGTCTTCAAGAACAGTCAATATTTCTTTCATTTCCTTCAGGAAATCTGTCCGCTTCACAAGGCCTTCAAAATTTACAATAAAATTGTCGCGGCTAAAATCGGTACCAAGTGGTCTTGCCGGCTGTATAAAGTCTTGTTTGATGACGGAAATAACCCTGCTGAACATCGGGTATTCCTTCCCGTAAGGTTTTAATAATGCATCAATTTTTATGGTTTCAAAAGTTTCATCTTTGAGATTAATGACATCCATATATTTTGGTGAGTAACGAATAATCTCGTCAATAGAAACATTTACACGCAGATTTGGTTGCCCGGGCGACAGGAGGACAGGGTAATCATCGCTCAGACGGTCAACGGCGCGTGTGCCCAGTCCCGGGACTATTCTCACCAAACCGTCTTCGGCTTTTATTCGGCTCGACCACCTGAATTCGTTCCTGCTGAAAGCCACTCCCGCGAAGGCCGGGAAAAAATAATGTGCAGCTTTAACTCCCACAACTTCCTGAATCATAATGCCCATTTCTTCGTGAAAGTCGAGCAGGTCGTTATGGGTTCGGTATTCAATGGGGTCGGGGCCAAAGGTTGATGCATAAACCTCAGCAATGGCATCAGTCAATTCGGTGAGTCTTTTTTCTTTGGAACCCTGATTCGCAACAAAAAGGCTTTTGTACTTCCCGGCAAAAACCGCGCCGACCCTATCTTCTAACAGGCTGGAACTCCTGATTACCAAAGGTACATCGCCAAAATCCTCCAATGCCATCAAAAGGCCTTTGACGATTTCCGGAGAGTGGAGGGAGTTCTTAAATACATGAATAACATATGGATACTCCTGCCTCACCTGGCCAATCTCCTTATACTTTTGCTCCATCACTTCGTCCAGATTATTGTAACTCATAAAATTCAATAATGCATCAGAGGTAATATACCAGGTTTTGGGGGTCTTAATTTTTGAGAGTAACTCATTCTGCTTCGAAGCCTTATTCAATATGTGTTTTGCGAGAAAAAGTCCGGAGCTTTTTCCACCTAATCTGCCATAACTTCCCAGAGGGGAAATAATGCGATGAAGC
>Ga0164315_10002616_pt1 | contig 13808 bp, 10 predicted proteins | sample GuaBasSedimGuay6_FD_113737 | JGI IMG/M metagenome (GOLD analysis project Ga0164315, IMG submission 113737) | Subseafloor sediment microbial communities from Guaymas Basin, Gulf of California, Mexico - Guay6, Core 4569-2, 0-3 cm | ecosystem: Environmental > Aquatic > Marine > Hydrothermal vents... | reverse complement strand
TGACGGGGTTATGGTTCCGTTACTTCCTGCGATGGCTGTTATCGTATATTGGGGAAGCGAAGAATTGAAGGTTATGCGGATGGTGTGGTCGGCAGTGGTGTCTATCCGCACCCAATAATAATCTCCTTCTGTTTCTACAGGAACAGTAGTTCCGTCTATTGTCACTGACGGTGTATATCCATCCTCGTAAGGATAAAGCCCTATGACCGGATTTTCCGCCAGCGAGCCAAAGTCATAATTTCCGAACGTCCTGTCACAGACAATTTCGATCCTGCTTACCGTCTCCCCGAATATCGCGTCAATGCTATGGTCGTCGGTAACATTTTCAAAAGTATAACTGGTCACCGCACCCACGGATTCGCCGTCCACCATTACATCTTTCACATATCTTGTGTGGATGTTGTATATACCCTCATCAGGATACTCATCATACCCGGCATCCGGTGTTATTGCAAAGGTCTGGCTTTCGCTTACCGTAACCACGCCTGACGGATTTATACTTCCATAATCACCTGCACTGGCTCATATCGTATGATCATTGTCCTGAAAGCGAATCTCAAATACACCGCTATCGGTTCCGGCATAGAGTGTGGGAGGGGTTGTTCGGGCTATCTCAAGAACCGGAAGGTCTGTGTCTGTCAATGTTAAGCCGTTGTTGATTTGGGTCCAGTTGCCCCCGCTATCTGTACTCCTGAATATACCGTGAGCTCCGGCATAAATCGTGGTTGGTGTTACCGGGTCTATTGCAAGGGATACGACACGTGTGCTGGTTAAGCCGCTACTGACCCAGGTCCAGTTGTTTCCGCCATCCGTACTCCTGAAAACACCGCCATTATAAGTTCAGGCATAGAGCGTGGTTGGCGTTACCGGGTCTATCGCAAGGTCGCCAAGACCTGTGTAGGTTAAGCCGTTGTTAACCTGCGTCCAGTTGTTCCCGCTATCCGTACTCCTGAATACACCGGCATAATTAGTTCCGGCATAGAGCGTGGTTGGCGTTACCGGGTCTATTGCAAGGGCGTTAACATGTGTGTCGGTTAAACCGTTGCTGACCTGGGTCCAACTGTTTCCGTTATCCGTACTCCTGAATACACCGTCGTAATTAGTTCCGGCATAGATCATAGCTGTATCTATCGCAAGGACTCTAACGATCAGGTCGGTCAAGCCGTTATTGACCTGGATCCAATTGTTCCCGCTATCTGTGCTCCTAAAGACACCTTTCCAAGTTCCGGCATAAATCGTGGTCGGCGTTACCGGGTCTATTACAAGGGCAGAAATCCATGTGCCGGGCAAGCCGTTGTTGAACTGGGTCCAGTTGTTTCCCCCATCCGTACTCCTGAATACGTCATTAATTCCGGCGTAGATCGTAGTTGGTGTTGCCGGATCTATTGCAACGGCTTCAACATCTGTGCCAGTTAAGCCGTTGTAGATCTGGGTCCATTGGTTGATACCGGCACTGGCAGGCCCGGATCCGAGACTCAGAAACAGACTGACCGCCAGCACAATAATCAGTGTGAAGTGTTTTGCTGATTTAAACATGATTTGTTCCTCCTGTGTAAAAAAGGATTAATAAGCTGCTTTCAACATTCTCAAAAATTCCTGTTTCCTTATCACCTCCCGTCACTGTGTCAATGCCTGTACATAGCTGACTTTAGCCTGCTTGTGCTTTCAGCTCCAGAATTGATTTCGGGACTTTCTTTATAGCGATTCAATTCCGCACCAAAACATTCTGACCGGCACTGTTATTTTGGAGAAACTGCATCAATAAAACAACCATCGAAAGGATCGTCGTTATTATCATCAGTCGTACTGGAATAACCATAGTCGTCAACATCAGTCGTGCTGGAATAACCATAGTCGTCATCATCAGTCGTACTGGAATAACCATAGTCGTCATCATTAGTTGAATCAAATGACATGCTGCATACAGGACACTTGGCCAACGCTCCTTCGATTTGAGCCAGAATTTCACATGACTGATCCCACCCCTCTTGGTATTTCGCGTCGTAATATGCACATGCACCCTGGCAATAATACTGAGCGTGGTCAGCATCGCTACCTTTCCAAGCTGAATTACAATCAATTGCCTGGACACTGTTTGCAAACGGAAAAAAGACACTTACTGTCAAAGCAAAAAAACTGATTACCGACACTATTTTCAACTTCATTTTCCAACCCTCCTTTTGTCATAAGACTTGATAAATAACCCAAGCCACTATGAAGATGTTTGAAAACCAGCCTGCCAGCTGCCTCCCTCTGCCCGAAATCGGGCATTGCAAGAGCGGAGACAATGACCTTTCTGAGAGCCGTGCCTGAGAGTTTCCCCACAGGGCATTTGGCTGAAGCTCCCTGACAAGGTTTGATCCAAAAGTTCACAATATATATCCCATGTCATGTCAGTCTTTCAGGTTCAGCTTTCTGATTTGTGAGAACTGCGTTAGCCTTTGAAATTAAAACGAATAGCCGATATTTGTCGAAAAACCTTTGGAATCGTCTGAATACAGATAGGTCACCCCTATTCTGAAATCATTGAGATAATTTCTTATTTTTGACAAAACAGTCTTTCTTTCGGTTTTTCCATAGCCAAAGGAAAAACCAATTTCATTATACTGGTCTATGTACAGATCGCTTCCGAAATAACGGGTGTCAGTGATGAAAAGCTCCAATGATGTTCTTTTCAGTATAATTTCAGTGGGAACTGACAGCATCAGGCCGTTTCTGATGACAGTGTTGGAAATGTCAGGATCAAACGAGTAATCGTCATATGTGAATTTCAGGGTTCTGTAATATCCGGCCATGTTGCCCATGCTGGCTTCACAGTTGCCGATTCCGAATTTGAAGGCACTTGTTATCGAACCGGATACTATCTGTCCGACAGAGCACAGGTCTTCAGAGCCTACAGCAGCATAGCTGACAGACGGCGTTATTTCCCAGTTGCCTGCCGGGTGCCATCCGAATCCTATTCCCAGACCGAGGTTATATGCTTTTGCCCCGTCAACCTCGATCATTGTCACCGGCATTTTAAATCTTATTTTATTGCGGGAATTATCAAACCGGACTGTGTATGACAAAGGCACAGACAAATGCCGGCTGTCCATGTCGCCCTGCCTGTACGAGCCAAAGCGTGCAACCATTCCCACAAGGTTGGCATTGCTTCCATCCGTTTTTGTCTGTCTGAGATTTGAGACATTCGATGTGACAGCACTGTCATAATCCGACTGAACCATATTTGCCATTAAGCTGTTGGGATTTCCGGCAATGGGGTCATTCGGAGTGGATGCTGCCAATTCCTGCATAAACTTGGTGAGCGCATCCCCTCCACCGCTTTTAAACCAGTCTTCCAACTTGTCAACGCTGTCATCTCTTGTGGTTCCCGCAAATGTTTCAACAACTCCGATTGAGGAAATGTTCAGAGTAAGCTCTGTTGTTCCCTCTTTGAAACTCAGTGAAAGGGGAACTCCTCTGAAATTCACCCGGCCAAACGCATATGATTTGTCTGTATAATTGGGAATGCGCTGCCTGATATAGTTTTCATTTATTCCGTCAACAAAGTCTTCCGCTGAACTGTAATTTTCATGATAAGCTGCATCTTCCGAAGTAACCGTCAATTCAAAAACAGATGCGGAAAAAGTATTTTCGGGTATGATCAACGCTGCACATATACAAACCAGATTAAACAACAAACTTAGTTTTCTCATAATTTGATTCCTTTCCAATTCAATCGAGTGTAAGCAAAATCGTGAAAACTCAAATGAGCAAGTACGCCAAAGCGCACTGTCAACCGGATCCGGCGCACTTTCACTGACAAATTACGGATAATCCCCCCGGAACTGAATCCGGGGCTTTCCTGGTGAGTGAGGCAGAAGCCCTCATGTTTTGCGTTACGAGGCGGAGCCTCGTAACAAGTAAAAAAGGCCTGTCCCGTAGGGATTTCTGAGAATAGCCCGGCAATTTATTGCCGGGGACGCGCCGCTTCAGCATCTCCTTTCCGTTTTCAGTGCGGACAAACATGAAGTCAATGTATCCGAACACCCCCATTTCCGAATCAAACTGGGCAAATGTGTCGGTGTTCTGGCGGCAGGTGTAACCGAGTCTCTCCATTATGGAAAGAATCTGATGATGATAACGACCTTTGCTCAGAAGGTCCACGTCCGCCGTATATCTCGGAAGGCCGTAAGCACCTAGGGCCATTGCGCCGATCACGGCAAAGGGGATATTCTTTCGCGTCAGGTTTTTCGAAATGATTTCAAGAATGTTTGTCAGCTTCTTAGGTGTCATTTTTCGTTTTCCATGTTAAATCCGACATATTTGATAGCTGGCTTCAGCCTGCTTGTGCTTTCAGCCCCGGAATTGATTCCGGGGCTTTGATTCCGGGGCTACACGGCCTTCGACATCTCATATATCGCATTGGCATAAGCATGCGCCAATCCGTCCAAATCCTGTTGCGCCCTGTCAAGATCATCATCGTTGTCAATAAAAAACGGCTCTGCGATGACACACGGGGCTTCTGTGTATTTAAGCAGATAACCGCCACGATCCTCGCTGGTTCTCGGCTTTATCCCTCTGTCGGGAAACCCCAGAAATGCAACCAGGCGCTTCTGCAAAATCTGAGCGATTTTCTTTCCTTTGGATGACCTGTGATGGTAGAGAACTTCCGTGCCTGAGGTGCTCTGATTAAAAGCGTTGCAGTGCAGACTTACGATAAAGTCCGGTTCCAAAGCATTTATGTCGCCTGGAAGCTCATGATATGTTCTCCTGTAAACTCTCTGGACATCCACGACTTTTTCCTCAATGAGAGCAGCCAGACGGTCGTTAAACTGAAATTCCGAGAGATTGTCCCTTGCATTCACAGCCCCGGGAGATGTTCTCTTGTGGCCGATGACCAATGCACAAAGTTTTTTCATTTCCATCCCTCCGTTATCTTCTTCGGATTCCGGTTTCACGCTTTGAAGCAGTTGCCTTGCTTCCGGAATCAGGTTTAAAACTTTTTCCACATAAGACGGGTTGGGGCAATAGATGGGGCCGATAAAATCAATGTACTCCTCCCCACTTTCGACATTGTCCTCCCATCCTGTATAAGGAGGACGACTGATAAATTTCCAGTATCCCTTCAGAAATGCTTCAGGATTCTGAAACTTGCAGTAGTTCTCTCCGCCGTCACTGGCTTCGTACCATGTTTTTGTGGCATGGCCCTGCATTTCTTTCCGCCACTTCAGTCCGCCGAAGTTGAAGTGCCTGATGGCAAGTTCCGAATTGCCGCGCCCGGATTCCAGAATCCACTGGGCAAGTGTTACCGGTCTGAGTTGGGGATATTTGATATCCATGTCCGCGTACTTTCTGACCAACTCTTTGAAACGATCTGTGTAATTACTCATAAATCATCCTCCATAGTTACAGGTTTTAAGGTTGAGTGCTGAAGTTGCACTTTGGCGAGCGATTTTCAGAATTTTGGTTCCCGGAAATCCGCACGAAAGCACAACTTCAGCACTCCTCACATTACAATTAAGGAACTCGCAAAGAATTATTCAAGTACCGGAATGATCTTGAAATTCTTCGTCCATGGGATCTTTTGAAACTTTTCTTCCGAGGCATGGGTTTCAAAAGTGTGCCATGCATACTTGTTGTTGAAGCTGAACCAGACATCTTCAATCCCGATTTTATCATCAGAGTCTCCAGCTTTGGGGAAATCAGCCAGCTTCAGGTATTTTTCCTTTTCAACAATCCACCAGGGTGTCGTTGAATTCAGATGATACCATGTTGCCAGATCATCAGCTAAGACATAAACCGTCAGGTGCCCTACTCCAGAGTAGGTTGAGCCGGCAACACAGCGAACACGCCACTCCGGAATGCCTGCGGAGATCAGATAAGAGGCCAGTTCAATGCCCCAGTCGTCACAGTCCCCTTTTTGCAGCTGCCGCAACTCATAGGGATACATAAAGAATTCGCAGCCAAAAGCATTATCGTCGTATTCATAATGATAGGGGTTGATCTCTTTGACACGTGAATGACGATAAATTCGGTATATATCGTCGTTACAGTCACCCGAGGAGTCTGATACCAACAGAGAATGGGCAGACAGATCATTGTGGATCACCGAATCATTGACCGTGATCATTTGCCTCACATCCACAGAAAAACGGGAGCTGTACCCGGGCAGCTTTCTGGCTTTGAAAAGAATATCTGCTTTTGGAATCCGGTTGTTCCAATATTCTTCCCCGTACCCGTCATCCTGTCCTCGCTGTTCATATGTCCGGACAATCCTTGCACTGAAGATCAGGTCATCACTTGGATCGCCGGAGATTGTCACACCATGGCCGATATAATCTTTGTACGCTCCCACCGCATCCCGTTTCATCCCATAAATGGATATAGCGGTTTGAATGGGGTATGGAACCGGATAAAATTTTCCTTTTTCCGTTTTCAGGATCACGCTTCCTGCTTCCATGACCAATTTGCCTTTAAATGACTGCATGATTAACCTCCTGATTTAGTTTTGTTCAGCCTACTTACACTTTCAGCCCCGGAATTAATTCCGGGGCTTTATCCAGAGATCCATCGCCGAGGGAGATAAATCCCCCGGCTGAAAGCGAAAGTACGCTGAAGCGCACTGTAGCTGGCTTTAGCCTGCTTGAGATTTCAGCCCTGGAATTTATTCCGGGGCTTTATCTCTCATGGTAGCTGGCTTTAGCCTGCTTGCGCTTTCAGCCCTGGGGCTTTGCCTCCCGATTTGCGTTACGAGGCGGAGCCTCGTAACGAGTTCGAGGTGTTTTCGGATAGGAATTTCATTTTACAGAAATATACTGTAACGCATAAATTGCCTCTTCCGCACCCCACCTTTCCATCTTTATTGATGTCAGCATCCGAACCGATGAAATCAGACCTGATCATTCCGTCAGCCGCTTCCATTCGGGTCAACACCTGCAATGCCAAAATGACATCACCCAGATCAACAGAATCGTCATCGTTGATGTCACCATAAGGCAACCTTTCAATGACAGGTGCAGCCTGTCGGACTTCAACGGTCTGAGGGCTGTTTGCTGCACCGGTGGCTGAGATTGTAACGGTTCCCGTTCTTATGCCGCCGGTATTTACCTCATAAGCAAGGGTTATTGTTCCCCCATCAGTCCCAGAATCTCCCTTTTCGATTGTCAGCCAGTTGCCACTGTCTGTTACCGTCGTCCAGTTCAGAGTCCCGTCATCTCCGTTGGAGATATCAATATCTATCCTACCGGTCATTGCCGAAACACTGATATTTATTTTATCATCAGTTATGGAAACACCTTCCTGAAAAGGCGGTGAAACCATCAGAAGCGGTCTTGATGCCTGCACCGGTATGACTGCCTTCACTTCCACAACAACAGACGGGTTATCAGGATCATTTGATGAGATCGTTATGTCAGCCGCCTGTTCCGGAGGAAGAACATCATTCCAATTCTCCACAAATACAGTTATCTTTTCCTGTCCGCCCGGAGAGATGGTGGGAAGCGTCTCAGGTGAGATTTTCAGCCAGCCGTTATAATCAAACAATATATTGTTTATCACCAGATCGGCAGTGCCGGTGTTGGTGATAACAATTTCTTCAGGCTTGCCCGCTTCGCCTTCCAGGTAAACGCCTGTGGCCGTGGCTGCATAAGCCCCGAAACTCAGATCATCAACACTGTCATAAGCAATGCGAAAATAACCGCCTTCTCCCCATGATTCCGCCCAACTGTTCTTTACCTTAAAGCACTGCTGGTCGTCATCATAACCCACGAGCAAAACAGCGTGTCCCCAAGACTTGCCTTTTCCGCTGTATTTGTAGATTCCGCCCGTATAGCTGAAGAAATCGGTCGGCACATACATTGAGACACAAAGCGGGCCATCCTGCAACGCTCCCTTCAGGTCATCTGTGTTAAAATCATCTTCTCCCCATAATCCCTGTGCAGGAGTGAAACGCTTTATTTTTATCAAAAAATCAGGGTCAGAACACTTGGAATCACAATTTATATCCCATTCTCTGTAAGGATAGCAGGTTTCAGAAGGTATCCCGTTTTTTGAGATGTGATTAAAGGCATCCCTGTACCACCCTCCCTCACAACCGCCTCCGCCACTCCGATCCTGATATAAGCATGAGACTATGGCTTGTTCGGAAAGATTCAGATTCATTTTAAGATTTGCCTGGTTTGCAAAGTTCTCAATCAGAGCGACAGCCGCAAACGACCAGCATGACCCACAGGATCCCTGATTTTTTACAGGACTGTCATAACTGCTCCAATCTTTGGATGAAGGCAGATCTCTTCTTGAGCGGTACTTCCGTGACGGCCTATGAGTTTTCCAATATTCTCTGATATGCTCAGGTATGATCAGACCTGTCGCGTATCCGGGTGTCTGAGCCTGATCCGAGGCAGTGTGATCAGAATTTTGCTCAGAGATATCTGAAAACGGGTAATGAGTCACATCAGAATCTCGTTTCCCTGATTTGGGTTTGGTGAATATCAGCGAGGTCGGGCTTACATCAATATTCGCTACAGTCGTGGACGATCCCGTATAATTCTGATCGGGCTGGTCCGAAGTTACATTGTTATAAGAGCGGTCCGACGGATTGAAATCATACCCGTCTTTCTCAGATGTGACGGTGCCGCTCCATCCGGCAGGAACAGACTTGGCATAATAACCTGAATCATCCGTTATCGCAGAACCACTGTTATTATCGAAGATTAGAATAACGCCGCTCATCCCGCTACCACTTGAATCCGTGACATAACCTGAGATAGCATAAGCGCTGACAATTTTTGTTGCTGTATAATTCTGTTCTGACTGGTCAGATTCCACATTTGAGTATGAGTTAGATGGCGGTATGAAATCATAATCACCCATTACCGGGGTCGTCGTGCCGCTCCATCCGTACTCCACAGATTTGCTGTAAAATCCTGAGCTGTCTGTTTTTACCGAACCGCCTTCGTTGCTGAACTTCACTTCAACGCCTTCAAGTCCCACTGTCCCTGTGAACTTGACATAGCCTGAGATAATACGGGTGGGTATTTCTCCGCTATAGTTCCTCACTTCGACGGTCTGCTGGCTGCTTTCCGCACCGGAGGCGGAAACTGTTATTGTTGCGCTTACATCTCCAACCATGTTTTCACAGAATACGGTAATCGTGCCGTCATTAACTCCTGAGTCGTTCCCAAGCGATATGAAACCATGTGAATCATTTTTTGAGGCGGTCCAATTCATAGTGCCGCCACCCATGTTTCTGACTTCAAAGGTGACTGTTTCTCCCGCTTTTGAAACTTCTCTGATCCGAGGTGTAACTGATAAAACCGGATTCAGTGGGGCATCTGTGATCTGGAACTGAGTGGAAGCCCTCATGTTGGTGAGATCGCTGGCAGAATACACTTTTTCATTTCCGGCTTTGTCTCCGACTTCCACCTTCTGAATCGTATAAACACCGGGCACTGCGTATCGGGGAAAAGTGTAGGTTTTTGAATGCTGTCCGTCAGTCCATCCGGTATCATCCCAGTTGTCCCATATTCCCACGAAGGAATAGCTGTCCGGCATGTCCGGGGATACATATATCACCACGCTGTCAACACCGGATCCCGTATCCGTAGCCGAGGCAGTGAAGGTGATCTCCGCTTCGCCTCCTGATATGTCCGCCACAGAGGGGGAAATGTCCAGGGCTGTCAGTTCCGGAGGGCTGGTGTCTGTCGCGCCGCCTTCAACGGTAAACTGTGTGGAAGCCCCCATGTTGGCAAGATCGTCGGCAGAATACACTGTTTCATTTCCGGCTTTATCCTCGACCTCCACCTTCTGAATCGTATAAACACCGGGCGCTGTGTATTGAGGAAGCGTGTAGGTTCTCGAATGCTGCCCGTCGCTCCACCCGGTATCATCCCAGTTGTCCCATATTCCCACAAAGGAATAGCCGTCTGGCATGTCCGGGGATACATATATCACCACTCTGTCAACGCCGGATCCCGTATCCGAAGCAGAGGCACTGAAGGTTATCTCTGCTTCGCCTCCTGATATATCCGCCACAGAGGGAGAGATGTCCAAGTCTGTCAGTTCCGGCGAAATGGTGTCTGCCGTGCTGCCTTTGACAGTAAACTGCGCGGGAGCCCCCATGTTGGCAAGATCAGTAGCAGAATACACTGTTTCATTCCCGGCCTTGTCCTCGACTGTCACCTTCTGGATTGTATAAACACCGGGCACTGTGTATTGGGGAAAAGTGTAGGTTTTTGAATGCTGTCCGTCAGTCCATCCGGTATCATCCCAGTTGTCCCATATTCCCACAAAGGAATTCCCGTCCGGCATGTCCGGGGATACATATATCACCACGCTGTCAACACCCGAACTCCCGGCATCCGTAGCCGAAGCAGTAAAAATGACATCTTTGGATCCACCCGACAAATCCACCACAGACGGTGAGATTTCCAAAGACACCAGTTCTGAAGAGATTGTGTCAGTTTCTCGCGGGCTTCTCTTGTTTCTTGACTGAAACACTGCCGGACACAGTTGTTTTATGCCCGCGATCTCGTTTAATAGCGATGCGCGTGCTTCAGCGGCAATACCCGAATCTGATACTGCCTCTTTCAGTGTGTTAAGCAGCAGAAAGTCCTCATAACTTCCGGAGCCGGACAGCATTTTTCCTTTCAGTGCAAAAGCAAGGTCTTTAAATTCGGTATAAGAATTTAAGGAACTGACTTCCGTGTGCTTGGCTGACAGGTCAGCAAATGCCATGCTGAAAAAAAGCGGAACAAGCAGCACACCCCAAAAAGTTAATGCCGAAAATCTGAAAAAATAATGTTGAAAAACCTTCTTCATGATTCATTTTCTCCTTATAAAAAGTTTGAATTTTTTGGGTTAACCCAATAACGGAATTGAGAGAAACCCGTTATAAAACATCACCGGGGAATCAATTCCCCGGATAAAAGCCAAAGTACGCTGAAGCGCACTGTTTAGCTGGCTTTAGCCTGCTTGCGCTTTCAGCCCTGGAATTTATTCCGGGGCTTTGCTGAGAATAGCCCGGCAATTTATTGCCGGGGTGAATCACACGAAGCCCCGAGTCCTGTAGGGACGACTGAAAGGTTTCGGGCCGGTTCAGCCATCCTGCGGGACTGAGCAAATTGTGGGTGATTCGGAACCCGGCAATGAATTGCCGGGCTATTTTCAGATGTCCATGACGGGACAAAAGCAGAGGGTTCGCAGAACGCATTGCCCGGCCTGTCCCGTATAGACTTCTGAGAATAGCCCGGCAATTTATTGCCGGGGTGAATCGCACAAGGCCCCGAGTCCCGTAGGGACGACTGAAAGATTTCGGGCCGCTTCAGCCGTCCTGCGGGACTGAACAAATTGTGGGTGATCGCTTTTTTCTGCAATCACCATGTTTCCATGCATCCTTATTATTAGATACTCGTCACCTGACAGTTGCGCGTTCCCAAAACAAACTTGGGACTCTGGAAAGTGTGTCTGGAAAGCGTGAGGGGGATGCCTGATTTCCCCTACTGTGAATATATACAAAAGAAATAAATCTTTTATACACTCCCGCTGAAAAAAAATGAAATTTGGACGCGCCACCCGCTTTTTTCTGCAATCACCGCATTTCCATGCATCCTTATTATATACTCGTCAGTCATCACCTGACAGTTGCGCGTTCCCAAACCAAACTTGGGAAAGTGTGTCCGGAAAGCGCGAGGGAAAACCTGATTTCCCCTACTGTAAAAGATATACAAAAGAAACAGATATTTTATACACACCGCCCTTTTTCCATTCATACTACCAGCACCGCATTTCGATGTCAATGCTACTTAGGTATGCTTTTAGCATGATTTTTTCAGCCTCAGAAATCCAAAAAATTACTACTTTTCTAATGCTTCAAGCATTATTAGACAACTTGGCCCTTTACACCTTACCCTTATTACAAATTTTTCAATGCCCACCTTGCGGCCTGAAAACTGCTGGGCACATTGATCTTTCTGTAGATGTTATACAGATGCTTCTTTACTGTGTGAATGCTGATCGAAAGTTCCTCGGCAATCTCATGGTTTGAGTTCCGGGAAACGATCCTGAGAAGTATGTCCTTTTCCCTGAAGGTGAGATGTTTTCCCGAATATGCGCCATTGCCGTTTCTGATCCGGTCTGACAGGATTTTCCGGGGATACCAGAGTTCCTTGTTCAGAATGCTGACAACTCCCCTGAGAAATATTTCTGATGAATCATCTGTGTAAAAAATGCCTTGTACTCCCCGTTCCATGGCATGCTGTTCAATTCCCCTGACAGGGACCACATTGAAAAGCACCACCAAACATTCGGGATCAAAGTCTTTTCCGAGCCAGTTCCGGAAATCGGTCCCGAAATTCAGGCAGTCCCACAAGGTTAGCCGTCTCATTCTGAGTTCATTGTCGGTGATGGCCGGCATCTCCGATTCCGAACAGCATTTGCAACGCAAGGAGGTTTGTACCTCCAGAAACGACCGCAACAATTGGTTCTGAAATTTGTTTGGGCCAATAATATGGATCATGACATCTCCTGTAAACTGTAAGCCGTAAGCTGTAAGCTGTAAGGGCATTGAATTTACGGGCTCAAAAACGACACCTTGTAACGATGGAGCAGGTTTTATCTGCGTCCATCTGCGTTCATCTGCGGTTTCACATAATCAGCAAACCGCGGATAAACGCAGGGCCGGTTCCCGATTTTTCTGCCGGCACAGAAATTTCCGCACCGGGGCATTGACAGTCGGAGGTTTGCAGAGAGAAGGTGTCGCTTTTGAATACGGAGCAACATTGTTCACTCCATCAGATGATGCTCAAGAACAAACCCGTACTGATCCTTTAGGATGCAGAGCCTCAGTCCCATATCCGCGGTTTCAGCCATGCCTCCTTTTTGTGTGGCATTTCCCAGAATGTCAAAGAGCCTGCTTTGATTTTCGGGGTTGCGGTAAAGCACCTGCAACTGTATGAGCAGTCTGAATATGCTGTCGCGGTTGCAAGGCTTTCCCCTGACTTCTGAAACCGCCATCTGTCCGAATCTCATCTCTGTTATCTTTCGCATAATATCCTCCTGTGTTATATGTGTGAGTGATGCCTGATTTTCCCTGTTGTAAATTATATACAAAAAAAAAATTGCTTTTTTTTCACACGCTCGCTGAAATTTTTTTTCAGCCCTCAGCAGATTCTGCCAATCCAAGGATGCAAAAGGGATTGACATACGGAAAATTTTATGATATGCAACAAGAATATGATCAAATACGGATTTCTGACTTTCGCAGGAAATTGAAGACATTATGAAGGAAAATGAAATGAATTCAGGACTGCATGGGACAGACATTTCAATCATTTTTCCTGACTTTCTCGGCGGGGAATTTGTATAATAGCTCAAATAATTTGAGGTATTGTGCATGGCAAGTTCAACTCAGTATTTTCAGAATCTTTTTCAGACTGCTTCCGTGCAGGACGGTTTTTTCACTGCCAAGCAGGCCATCAGCGCGGGATACGACACAAATTGTCACACATATCATGTAAAAACAGGGAACTGGATCAGAGAGCATCGCGGCATATACCGTCTGGCGAATTATCCCGCGGGTGACCGTCCGGATCTGATGCTGTGGTATCTGTGGTCGAGAAACCGGAAGGAAGAACCCCAGAGTGTCTATTCTTATGAAACTTCACTGGCACTTTATGAACTGACTGATGTCAATCCGGACAGACTGCATATAACAGTGCCAAGGGGATTTCGTCGGAACAGCCGGATTCCGGGTGTGCTTGTGCTGCACAGCGGAAACGTGCTGCCTGAGGAAACTGATTGTATCCATGGCGTGAAGGTCACCAATCCTG
>Ga0164315_10002615_pt1 | contig 13809 bp, 13 predicted proteins | sample GuaBasSedimGuay6_FD_113737 | JGI IMG/M metagenome (GOLD analysis project Ga0164315, IMG submission 113737) | Subseafloor sediment microbial communities from Guaymas Basin, Gulf of California, Mexico - Guay6, Core 4569-2, 0-3 cm | ecosystem: Environmental > Aquatic > Marine > Hydrothermal vents... | reverse complement strand
CTCAAAAACGCATACAGAAAATTGAAGGTGCCTCAAGCTGGCGATGGTGATCGCGAGCCGTTGTTCTCCTTTTTCTTTTTCTGTTCAGTTTTTTAAGAGTCATCCATGAATCTCAAGCAATTCAATCAAATCGGTCGTGATTACAACCGCATCCCGTTGGTCCGCGAAGTTTTTGCCGACCTCGACACCCCGCTAAGCACCTATCTCAAACTGGCCGATGAGCCTTACACCTATCTGTTCGAATCGGTGCAGGGCGGAGAGAAATGGGGCCGCTACTCGATCATCGGCATGGCCTGCAACACGCGGCTCGCGGTGCGCGGGAAACGGGTCCGCATCAAGGTTGGCGACGAAGTCGTCCACGATGAAAGCAGTGATGATCCGCTCGGCTTTATCGAGGATTACCTGGCGGGTTTCAGGGTTGCGCAAGCCGACTGCCTGCCCAAGTTCCACGGTGGGCTGGTCGGCTACTTCGGCTACGACACGATACGTTATATCGAACCGAAGCTGGCGCAATGCCCGAATCCGGATAAACACGACACCCCCGATATCCTGCTGATGCTGAGTGACCGACTGGTGGTGTTCGACAACCTGTCCTCGCGTATGTTTCTGATCGTGCACGTCGAACCCACGGGTGAAGAAGCCTGGCACGACGGCCAGCGCGAACTCGACGAGCTGGAGCAGAAGTTGATCAACGTGCGTCTCGATACGCGCCGCGATACCGTGAAACACACGGTGAACGAACAGGATTTCCACTCCGAGTTCAGCCAGCAGGGGTTCGAGGCGGCCGTGGAAAAGGCGCGCCAGTACATTATCGATGGCGACGCCATGCAGATCGTACTGTCGCAACGCCTTTCGATTCCCTACAGGTCGGCGCCGATCGATCTGTATCGCGCGCTGCGTAGCCTGAACCCGTCTCCCTACCTGTATTACCTCAACCTCGGCGATCATCACGTGGTCGGTTCATCGCCTGAAATCCTGGTACGGCTCGAAGACGAGACCGTCACGGTGCGTCCGATCGCCGGCACGCGCCCGCGCGGTGGTACCCAGGCGCGCGATCTCGAACTCGAGCAGGAATTGCTCAATGACCCCAAGGAACTGGCCGAGCACCTGATGTTGATCGATCTCGGGCGCAACGACGCGGGTCGTGTCAGCCAGGTGGGCAGTGTCAGCCTGACGGAGAAAATGATTGTCGAGCGTTACTCGCATGTGATGCACATCGTCTCCAATGTCGAGGGCCGTATCAGGCCCGACATGTCCGCTTTCGACGTGCTGCGCGCGACCTTCCCGGCGGGGACGGTATCCGGGGCGCCGAAGATCAGGGCGATGGAAATTATCGATGAACTGGAGCCGGTCAAGCGCGGCATTTATTCCGGTGCCGTGGGCTATATTTCCTGGAGTGGCAACATGGACACCGCGATCGCGATCCGCACTGCCGTGATCAAGGATGAGCAGCTCTATATCCAGGCCGGTGCGGGAATCGTGTATGACTCGGTGCCGAGCAACGAATGGGCCGAGACCATGAACAAGGGGCGCGCGATCTTTCGCGCCGTGGCGCTGGCCGAAGCCGGCCTGCCGTCACGCGATCCCTGTGACGATAATGGGGAGGAGGCGTAGTCATGAAGATTTTGATGATCGATAACTACGATTCCTTTACCTATAACCTGGTGCAATATCTCGGTGAACTGGGCGCAGAGGTTGAGGTGGTGCGCAACGACCAGGTAAGCGTCGATGAAGTTGTCGGCACCGATGCGAGTCACGTCATGGTATCGCCGGGCCCCGGTACTCCGGACCAGGCGGGGGTTTCGATGGCCGTCATCGAGGCGCTGGCGGGCGTCAGGCCGATCCTCGGCGTATGTCTTGGGCACCAGAGTAACGGCCAGGTATTCGGCGGTAAAATCAGGCATGCGCGCGAAATCATGCACGGCAAGACTTCCACGGTTATACATAACGGCGTCGGCGTGTTTGCCGGTATCCACAACCCGTTTCTAGCGACGCGCTACCACTCACTCGTGATCGACAGGAACAGTCTTCCCGATTGTCTCGAAGTCACCGCGTGGACCGAGGATGAACAGGGTGAACTGGATGAAATCATGGGTGTACGTCACCGCTACTTCGCCATCGAAGGCGTGCAATTTCACCCTGAATCTATCCTCACCGAACACGGGCACGCCCTGTTGCAGAACTTTCTTGATCAAACGAACGCTAGCCATAGGCTAGCCAGGGGGAATGATGGAAATACAAGCCGCGATTAAATCGGTGATGGGCCGACAGGATCTGAGCGTTGACGAGATGTCCTCGATCATGCAGCAAATTATGACCGGTGAATGCACGCCTTCGCAGATCGGTGGTTTCCTGGTTGGTTTGCGTATGAAGGGTGAAACCGTGGATGAGCTTGCCGCCGCGGCCCGGGTCATGCGCGAACTCTCCACGCGCGTCGAGGTGGGCTGTAATTACCTGGTCGATACGGCCGGTACCGGAGGGGATTCGTCCGGCAGTTTCAATATCTCGACCGCGAGCGCGATCGTCGCCGCTGCTGCCGGTGCGCATGTGGCCAAGCACGGCAACCGCTCGATGACCAGCAATTCAGGTAGCGCGGACGTGCTCGAGGCCGCCGGCGTCAAGCTCGACATCAGCCCCGCGCAGATCGGTGAATGCATCGAGCAGGTCGGCGTCGGTTTCATGTTTGCCCCGGCGCATCACGGCGCGATGAAACACGCGATCGGACCCCGTCGGGAAATGGCGGTACGCACCGTGTTCAACGTGCTCGGACCCCTGACTAACCCGGCGGGTGCGCCGAACCAGTTGATCGGGGTGTTCGACGACGAACTGGTCGAGCCCATGGCGCAAGTGCTGCAACAGCTCGGCAGTCGCCACGTCATGGTGGTGCACGCCGAGGACGGCATGGACGAAATCAGCATTTCGTCGCCAACCCACGTCGCCGAGCTTAAAGGTGGCGAGGTCAGCAACTACACCATTACACCGTCCGACTTCGGCATGGAAACGGCTTCGCTGGATGAGCTCAAGGTCGATTCCGCTGAACAAAGCCTCGCCACGATTCAGACAGTGCTGACAGGCCAGGCCGGCGCGGCAGGCGATATCGTCTGTCTCAATGCCGGGGCCGCGATCTACGTGTCCGGTTGTGCCGACTCGCTCGCCGCTGGCATCGAAGCCGCGCGCACCGCGATCAGCAACGGCAAGGCGGCCACCGTATTGCAGGAACTGGTTGCCAGGACCAATGCCGTATGAGTGATGATCGGCCCGATATTCTGAACCGAATCCTCGACACCAAACAGCGTGAAATTGCCGCGCGTTGCAGGCTCCGGCCGGTGGAAGCTTTGCGGGAACAGGTGAATCACGTGTCGCCGCCGCGCGGCTTCGTGGCGGCTCTGAAACGCCGCGTCGAGCAAGGGGGCGCCGCGGTCATCGCGGAAATCAAGAAGGCATCTCCGAGCAAGGGCGTCATCCGTAAAGATTTCGATGTGGTTGAAATTGCCAAATCCTACCAGGCCGGTGGTGCTAGCTGCCTGTCGGTGCTGACCGACCAGGAGTATTTCCAGGGCCATGAGTCCTACCTGACAGCGGCGCGCGGCGCCTGCAGTTTGCCGGTTATTCGCAAGGATTTTATCGTCGATCCATACCAGGTGGTGGAAGCGCGCGCGATCGGCGCCGATTGCATCCTGTTGATTGTCGCAGCGCTCGATGACGATACGCTCGTGGCTCTGCACGCACAGGCGCAGGCGCTGGGGATGGATGTATTGGTTGAGGTGCACGATCGCGTCGAACTCGAACGCGCGGTAAAGCTCGATCTCGAACTGATCGGCATCAACAACCGCAACCTGCGCACCTTCGATACCAGCCTCAATACCACCATCGAATTACTGTCGCTGGTTACCGATGGCTGCCTGGTGGTCACCGAAAGCGGCATTCATACCCGCGACGATGTCGCATTGATGCGAGATCACGACGTGCACGCCTTTCTCGTCGGCGAGGCCTTCATGCGCGTCCCCGACCCCGGCCAGGGCCTCAAACAACTGTTCGCCGATTAGTCCCTCTCCGTCATCGCGCCCCCTCTGTCATTCCGGGCCGCATGCGGTCCGGAATGACGGTGTCGCGAACTCCTGTTTTTACTAGGTGGAATAGTGCTAAGTGAGTGGTTATACTTCGGCAATGACACCGTATGGCGATGTAACCACCATGAAGTATTTGACCTGTTTCCGGAGAGTTTTTTTGAAAAAGTCTGAGTCTTATTGCTGTAGTGACCAGCAGGCTAACAGGGATCAATGATGAATTGTTATTTGAAATGTCTGGCTATTGCGGTCGTGTTGACAAGCTCGAATGGAGCCTGGGCAAATTCAATTGAAGATACGCATCGGTTTCGACTGGGCGTCTATGAGCAGGATGTCGACGTGACCAGTTCGGCTACCAAGGCTCCGTTACCAGAAATAGAGATCGATTTCGACAAGGTCCTTGGGCTGGAAGACAGCAGCACGTCAGCGTTTTTAAGCTACCAGTGGCGCTTCAGCGAAAACTGGTCGCTGCAGGCCTTCTATTCGCAAATGGAAACGAGTGGTAAAAAAGTCGCCCAGAAAGACTTCAACTATAACGGAGAGGAGTACACTGTCGGTATGCGCCTGGATACTGATTTTGACCTGGATACCTACCTGGTTTCGGTCAGTTATTCACTGATACGTGATTCTCGAAAGGAATTCGGTCTCGGATTTGGTCTGCATGTTTTTGATATCGAAACAACTATCGCCGCGGCAGTGGGAGTGCAAGGGTCGGTGCAAGAAGACACACGAACCACCGCCCAGGTTACTGCGCCACTGCCGAATTTGCGTGCCTATGGTACCTATTTGATTACCGACAGGTGGGAGGTATCCGCAGCGGCAGGATGGCTGAGCTTAAACTACGAAGACTACGAGGGCAATTACCTGTATTTGACTGCTTTTACGGAATACCGAATTACTAACAACTTTGGCATGGGCCTGTCTTACCAGATTGCCGAGATTGACGTAACCGAGAATGACGGTACCAGCAAGAAAGAATTTAATATGGATTTTCTTGGACCGAGCATCTACCTGACCTACGGTTTTTGAAAACTGCTAACGAAATCGAAAACTGAATCAAAGCTCTTAAACAGCTGTTAGCCGATTAGCCCGACTGCCGTTGCTCCTGCGGCTCATTCCCGCTCTCCTCTCCTCGTTATTCTCGACCGCGTGCGGCCCACTTAGCGGCGGTCCGACGTATCGGAATCTTACCGCTGGCCACCGATCCGTGACTCTAAACCCGTGGCGGGAACAGGCCCGGGTAGCTGTCGAGAAATCCGCTAAACGCGGCCAGGAATGCATTCGCCTCGTCTTCTCCAAAGGGCAGTGATAGCGCCAGCATGCCTCTTGCGGAAACGTACTGGCCACGGTGCAGCATTTCCAGGTGCCACAGGTCGAGCAGGCGGGAGTCGGCTTTATGCAATTGTGCCGGGGTTTCGATAGGACCTTCGATGAAATGCAGGTTCATGACCGACCCGCGACCCAGTACGGTTGCGCCGACCCGATAGCCGCAGAGTATCTGATTGAGTGATTCACGCAGGTGGTCTCCGAGCGCATTGATGCGCCGGCTTTCGGCCGGTGTCAGCACTTCGGTAAAACCGCACAGGCCAGCCGTCATGCTGAGCACATTATTGTTGAAGGTCCCGCCGTGTGAAAATGCGTTGGCGGAGGTCGGATCGAAGCGCTCCATTAACGTCTTTCTGCCGCCAAAACAGCCGAAACTCGCACCACCACCGAGGTATTTACCCAGGGTCAGCAAATCCGGGTTTATGCCATGTTCGCCATGCAGCCCGGAATAGGCAAGGCGGGATGTTATCACCTCGTCAAAAATCAGCACCACGCCGGAATCGAGCGTCAGCCTGCGCAGCATTGACAGGAACTCATGGCTTGCCGGGATACAGCCGCCGCCGCCCATCATCGGTTCGACGATGACCGCGGCGAGTTCGTCCGCGTTTTCGCGAATCAGGGCTTCGGTTCCGGCAAGGTCGTTGTAATCGGCAAAAATGTAAGGGAAGGGGAGGTTCAGCCGGGAGCCGCCGTGCGCGAAGGTCAGCACTCCACCGTGGTAACCCTCGCTAAAAACGAGAATTTTATCCCGGCCGGTGACGGCGCGCGCGGTCGATAAAGCCATGATGTTGGCCTCGGTCCCGGAATTGCAGAAGCGTACGCTTTCCAGTGCGGGGAACCGCGAACACAGCGCCTCGGCGTAACGAGCCTCGTACTGGTTGGGCGCCCCCAACAGCAGGCCATTGCCTATCGCTTCATTCAGAGCGGCGCCAATCCCGGGATTTGAATGTCCGTAGAAACCGGCGCCGTATTCGGATACGAGGTCAACATACTCATGCCCGTCGAGGTCGGTAACGCGACAGCCTTCGCCAGAGACCAGGGTGAGGGGAAATGGCGAGTACCACAGTACGGCACGGGTATTTCCCCCTGGCATAGATGCCGTTGCCTGCCGCTGCCTGTCCTGGCTGGCTGGGTTTGCCGTAATGAATCTCTGGCGAGCTTTGGCAACCGCCGATTCGATATCACTTTCCTGTAGGTCGGAATTCGCTGCTTGCATCGCGTTTACCAGGTAAATCAATCGAGTGTGAAGAGAGCCAATACTAAATTGTTAGCGGCACAATATCGATAACAATCTGAAGCGGCGGTGACATGGCAACACGCTTACCGGCAACCAATATAAGACCGGTGTCCAGACCCAGAGTGACGCCAGAGCTGTGCCATCATCTCCGCATAGTCAGCCCAGCTGAAGCTGGCATCGGCCTTCAACTCACGCTTCATATTATCCAGTAAGTCAGGCCGACTGACGACTGATGCCGGGAGGTACAGGAGGCCCTGCAATAATTGTTGTCGAATATTATCGGATAGTCCGTGTTGCGGGACGGAACCGGAAATCAGGTATCCCTGCTCAGCCGACAAGCTCGTATATTTGCCAAGGACCACAGACTTTTCTCCTGCTCTGAAACCAGTAAAATCCCGATTCCAGGCCTGCTCCCCCGGCCAGTGATATGACATGGTCTCGCTCAAGGGCCGGTAGGCGGCGGTGTAAATGGTCCCGAAATTCCGTCGGTAGTCTGAATTGAACAAGGGGGGCGCCAGAAACGCCGACAATAGTTTTCGTTCGTTCAGTCTGCCCCCGGACAGCAATTCATCGAGAAACCGTTTGCGTTGTAGTGTTTTGGAAAACGCCGCCTGCTCGGGCCAGGTTACCTGCGCCTGATGATTGGTAATACTGCGTTCGCGGGTGACAATCGCTGTCAGCCCGGGCGATAACATAACGGTCGCGAAACTCCCTTGCCGGTCGACCAGGGTGACGTTATATGCCATGTGCGAGGGTACCCGTTGCAGCAGCCTGACCCCCTGCTTGACGGTCTCACAGGTCTGCAGCAGATAACGTACTATGAAAGGTATGCCGAAGCCTTTCCCGACCCGATTGTTGCCGCCAAAAGTCACCGAAGCGGCCAACCCCGCCGCGTTCATGCCATCGTCCAGCCCCCATAGACACTCATTGGTGCCGATAATGCGATGCCCCAGCCAATCCGAATGCGTCACCATGTTTTCAGACAAATGCGGGCTGAGATCGTAGTTTCGTATCAACAGCGGTTCTTCGTCGAGCAACACCGCCTGCGAACAATTCAGCAGATAGGCCGGTGGCTGATAACCCGTCAGAAACTGGGCGGCTAGCGGACAATCATTGGCAACCTCCAGCATGGCTTCGTAGAGTGGCAGCATTTCCGGCATGACCGACGCCAGTTGCCGCTGCCCCTGTTTGAGAGATTCCGGATTGATATCGAACATTTTACGCTGTCGGTACCAGGTTTCGTAGGCAGGCCAATAGTCGTTGAAAACGATGCGCCATTGTGAGTCGATATCGTCGACTCTGCGCGCGCGAAAGGTTGTTGCCTGCATTGTTTACTCCGTTGGTTGCGTGACAAGCGAAAAATCAATATGATTCATACTGTGAACTTAAATTGAGAGCATGTCAACAATATGGTCCATATTGATTTCGATTACCCGCCACACCTATGCCTTAAGTCGACAGATATCCCAGACCTGTTCCGTACCTGGCGCATCCAGAATACCGCCATGGTCTACCGCACCGAACGCGAGCATCAGAACGGCGGCTTTGGGAATCCAGACAAACACCCGTATGTCTGGGCGGTAGCCTTGTTGGTCGATGGTCTTTGGTCGCGCGTGCACAATACGCGTGACCAGGGTCGGGAGTGGAACAACCTGGATCGGCTTGAGAAATGGTTGCGCGATCAGGGTATCTCGCGCTGGCAGGTGATTAATGACATGGAGCCGACAGGCAACCAAAGGTTAGGCGAAGCCTATTATGTAACGCCAGGAGCAGAAATGGGTGGTGACAAATGAGTCTTATTTATCCAGGGGGTGAAACTTGAGCCGGGACGACATCTGTTATTTGCCTGCTACGGAACTGCTGCAGAGATTTCGTGCGAAGAGTCTATCGCCGGTTGAAGTACTCGACGCATATATCAGGCGTTACGAAAGCATTGCCGAACGCATCAATCCCTTCAGCCACCAGTTTTTTGATGATGCTCGCAAGAAGGCGCAAAAAGCCGAACAGAAATTCTGGCGCGGGAAAGCAGTGCGCAAACTCGACGGCTTACCAGTTGCCGGAGAAATGTTTCGACAGTTCGGGCCTCTATTCAAGCATTATGACCTGTTCCTCTGCCCGACCAACGCGTTGGCTGCCGTGCCTGCCGAGCATGATCAATCCCGCGACACGGTCCGCATCAACGGTAAAACGGTTGATCCCTGCCTTGGCTGGGTGATGACCCTGCCGTTCAACATGATGAGTCGTTGCCCGGTTATCAGCCTGCCTTCCGGTCGAACCCGGGACAATGTCCCCACTGGCGTACAACTGGTTGCTGCGACTTATCAGGACAAAACCGCATTTCAGTTTGCCCGGGCGCTGGAAGACGCCAGGGGTTGCTGGTATCAGGACAGCACAAACCGCCCCCTTTAATTTAACTTTGCAATGCCTTCCCTGGAGTGCCTGAGGCGTTGCATATTGGCAGATCTGAACTAAATATACAGTTAGGAAGCAAATTTTTCGACTCGAGGTGTATATCGTCTGAGTCGTAATTAAAGGTGGATCAGAGCCGAATGTTTATTGGTGCACCACTTCAGGAATCGAGGTTTTCTAATGGCGTGCTCACATATAAGTGATTGTGAATTATTTGTACAGTTTGCGCTTAATCCAGCACTGGAAATATGGAAGAAGGGCTATTGCAATACTGATTATGCAGCCTGTGTCAGGTTTAAGACAGCCAAAATGGGACAGATTGTGCCTTTGTCCCTGCTCCCAAATGGTAAAAAAATCCAGACCAACAGAAGCCAGGATGAATTGGTAGTAACCGCACTGTTTAATTGTATTGAGAAGGATAGATTACGCATGGCTGGCTCGCTCGTACGATCCGTCGGCGTTGATATTAACGCCTGCAACGTTGAAGGAACAACGGCGCTAATGGCTGCGGTAGAAATCGGATCCATGGAAATGATCGATCTATTACTGAGCCTTAATCCTGATGTCACGATGACAAATATGCATGGCCAGACCGCTTATGACCTGGCAGTCGAAAAAAAGGATCTAGAGCGCATTAATCTTTTACAGAGATACAACTAAATTCCACTTAATTCACTCGAGAAGTAAATTGTTATGACAGCGTATCTACCCTGGTGGGTTACCGCAATCTCACTCGCAGTTATTACCCTTGGCTTTTATTTTGCTAACGATAAAACATTGGGTGTATCGGGTAGCTGGACTCGCGTCGTGCAGTGGAAAAACGACAAGGTCCTGGACGAAGAGAGCGCCTCTTTTATTAAACGGCCAAAGTTGTTTGAAGACGCTCTTATGGCGGCCACTATTGCTGAATTTGGTCAGGATGAAGTCACTCGATTTCTGGAGTCGCGGCACCAACTTGATCAGAAGCCGGCGGTAGATCGAGTGCAGGCACCAGGGGCAATTGCAAGACGAATTCACTGGACGGTTCATCTCGTATTTTTGTGTGCCTTGATTCTAGGTGGAGTTATAGGCGCCATGATCAGGGGTGATATCGGAATACAAATGAACATGGGCAGTGTCCATGCGGGATTATTTGGCACGGGGTTCGCATTTTTTATAACCATGTTTGTCGGTGGTGCCCTGGTTGGTTTCGGCACGCAACTGGCTGGCGGCTGCACTTCGGGTCATGGATTAAGCGGTGTAAGTCGTCTGGTGCCAGCCAGTCTGATCGCGACCATGTCATTTTTCGGTGCAGCGATAATATTTTCAATGGCCATTCAATATCTGACGTAGGTATCTCGAAATGCAAAATTCAACGATTCAAGATTACTTCTTTTACACTGTGTTTGGTGTTGCGATGGGGGTCACGCTGAGCCTGGGTGGATTCGCAGATTTTGAACAGGTTAATAGCCTCTTTTTGTTGCAGGATATCACTCTCTTGCTGGTGTTTGCGGGAGCTGTCAGTCTGTGCATGCTTGGGTTTGTAACGCTATGTAGAAAACGTAAGATCGCGAAGAAGACCTACAATGGTGGCACTATTCCCGGGAGCATCATGTTCGGTATTGGATGGGCGATGACAGGCGCCTGTCCTTCCATCGCCCTGGTGCAACTTGGGGAAGGGAAGCTTGGCGCCCTGGTTACCATTTTTGGTATCGTAACCGGAGTCTGGGTCTACCGAACAATTGCCGCGCCCAGTTTTCAACTGGATACCGGGGTGTGTGGCGAATAGGCACCAGTATCAATTTTGAATCTCTGAGAGACGGCAGAATGACTCTGGATTCTGCAAGAAAATGGGGTCGATGACAAATAATTTTGAATGCTCCGCGCGTTCTGCCGGGTTATCGCAACACGGCGCTTTACCTTTATAGGAAATTCCTGCTAAATCCATTCAGGTCAGAATCGGGGCATTAAGCTAATGGATAACGGTTACAAGTCGCCACACGTGGACGATCGGCGCAATTTTGCCGACCTGCTTCGACGTACCGGCAAAACCATGGTCAAACACTTGACCGAAAGACCCGACCTGCCGGTCGATTGCGCTACGCCGCCTGAGGCCTTGCGACGGGAACTTGGCGAAATGCTATTGCCCGCGGAGGGCATGGCCGCGAACGACATTCTGGAGTTCCTGGAAAGCAAGGTCATGCCCTGGTCCATGCCCACCAACCATGCGCGTTCCTACGCCTGGGTCAATACATCGCCGGCTCCTATCTCGATTCTGAGTGACGCCCTTGCCGTAACGCTCAACAATGGCCAGGATGGTTACCATCACTCTACCCTTTATATCATGCACAGCCTGGGTCGATGGTTGATGGAATTGAGTGGCTTTATGGACGCTGACGGCACGCCCAACGGCATGGCCATATTGCTGGCTGGCGGATCCGGCGCCAATCTGAATGCCCTCACAGTCGCTCGTTACTGGGCTGCGAAGCGCGACGGCTGGAACGTTCGCGAGGAAGGCCTGCAGGGGAATCGTCCGGCGATGATTTATTACACTTCTGCCGAGGCGCACAGCTCGGTGCAGTTATGTGTGGAACAACTGGGAATCGGGGCCGCCAATTTGCGCAGTATCGACACGGACGATGATTTCCGCATGCGCCCGCAGGCGTTGCGTGCCGCCATCGAGGCTGATCGGGCGGCAGGCCTGAGCCCGGCCTGCGTGGTAGCGTCCGTGGGTAGCACCAATGTCGGCGCCATCGATCCCCTCGACGATATTGCCGATCTGTGTGAAGAGTATGATCTGTGGCTGCACGTGGATGGGGCCTACGGTGGTATTGTTGGGCTCGATCCGGCCTATACCCAAATGACCAGTCCCATGTGCCGGGTCAACTCGCTGACCCTCGATCCGCACAAATGGCTGCAGGTTCCGCTCGACTGCGGGGCCGTTATCGTGCGCGAGCGTCGATTAAACTACGAAAATTACACGCTGGTTCCCGACTACCTGCGTGCGGGGGACACTGAAGAAGGCAGCGTGCCGTGGCCCTACGAGTACATGTTTGAGCTGACTTTTAGCGACCGCGCCTTGAAAACCTGGGCTGCTATCGCCCGCCTGGGACGGGATGGCGTGCGTGACATGGTGATCAATTGCAACAACCTGGCGCGTTTGCTGGGTGAACTCATCGAAAAGTCGGACGACCTGGAGCTATTGGCGCCGGTATCGGTTTCTACTGTCAATTTTCGCTACCTGCCGACTGACCGGGATTTGCCTGCAGCCGACCTGGATTCACTGAACCAGCAGATATCCGATCGTATAGCGAATAGCGGTGAAGCGCATATTCCCACTACCAGGGTCAAAGCTGCGGTTTCCCTGCGCGCCTGTTTCCTTCACTACGAAAACTGTGAAGCCGATGTACATCATCTGGTCGCTTTGGTTCGAAGGTTCGCAACCTGATGTCTTTATCAGTCGAGCGGCAGTCCGGCGCGCTTGTAGGTCTGGATTATCCGGTCACGAACCTCGGCGTCTCGAAAGCCTTTGCAAAAACCGAGATCGTTTACGCGCAATTCCGGAATCGCTTGCAGTACATATGAAATAGCAACCTGAGCCTGTTGATCGTCACCCAGAGCGGCATAGCATGCCGATAAAAAAAGGTTCTTGAGATAATTCAAACCGCTGACTTCCTGCAGCACAGAAACCGCTTGCTCGTAATCCTCCAGGACCAGCAGGGCCAAACCCTTCCACGCCCTGGCAATGTCTACGGTATGCGGTGTTTCATCGTGACTGGATAGAACAGCATCAAAGCATTCGCAAGCTTCCAGGGGCTTGCCCGTCTGCTGCAGAAAGATACCCTTGTTCAGTATCAGGTCTGAGTCGTCCGGGTCGATCGAGATTGCGCGTTCGACACAACGTTCCGCCTCATCGTATCTACCCATTGCCGTATACACCCGGCTAAACAATCGGTAAGTATGTGCATCGTTGGGCGAAAGGCGCTGGTAGATTTCGGCATGCTCGTGGGCTTTTTCCAGCGAACCATCAAAGTTGTTGCCCATTAAACCCCAGTCGATCATGTAACAAAATCCCAATCCCAGATGAACGATTGCGACTTCGGCGTCGATCGCCAGTGCTTTCAGAAGACGTTCATGTGCGAGCCGATTGCTCACAGGATCTATCTGGTGAATCAAACCGATGGCACTGAAACACCACTCGAACGGACCATAGTCGAACTCATCGATCTCATCGATTTCCTTGACCACCGATTGCCAGATACGCTCACCCAGTATGGCGGAAACACGGTGCGTAATTTCATCCTGTACAGAAAAGATATCGTCCAGATCGCGATCAAACTTGTCAGCCCATTCGTGGTTGCCGGATCTGGCGTTAATCAACTGCACCGTAATGCGGGCACGATTGCCACTCTTGCGAACACTGCCTTCGAGAATAAAATCGACTCCCAGGTGTTCCCCGACATTACGCACATCAACCGATTGCCCCTTGTATGCAAACGTGGAGTTTCGGGCCGCGACGTCATACCAGCGCTTTCTGGAAAGCGCCGTAATGAGATCTTCGGTCAGGCCATCCGCAAAATGTTCCTGCTCGGCATCGTTGCTCATATTCGTCAGCGGCAGCACGGCGATGGCTGGCTTGCGCCGCGTGTCAGTGGATTTCGCTTCCGCTTCGAGGGCTGGCTGCGGCAATCCCTCCGGCGCCCAGTAATAGACCCTGGTCGGTTCCTTGATGTTCTTGAAACTTACTTCACCGCCATCATGAAATTCGACATCAACCTTGCCGTTCACCTG